>Ga0114963_10002006_pt1 | contig 13857 bp, 7 predicted proteins | sample C_131016_EF_Meta_FD_87019 | JGI IMG/M metagenome (GOLD analysis project Ga0114963, IMG submission 87019) | Freshwater microbial communities from Lake Croche, Canada to study carbon cycling - C_131016_EF_MetaG | ecosystem: Environmental > Aquatic > Freshwater > Lake | place: Lake Croche, Canada...
AATTTCTTTCTTCTAAAACTTGTGCATATACCAAGATAGGATAAGAAGTGGCATTTTCCAATTTAATGATATTGTATTGCATTTTAATGAGGGGTAATACATATTTTCCTTGAATGGCATAAGAGAATTCTCCTGCTTTCATTTCAAAAGAACACAACTTTTCATTACTAACAACCAAATCAAATGTACAATCTTTTACCGCATAAAATCCAACCAATAAATCTCCTAATCGTGTGATTACATTTTCTTCAAGATATGACGTTTTAAAGATTCGTATTCGAGAAGAATTATAATTGTATTTTTTATAAAACCCCGCCAATCCTTCTTCGTAATCATCATAATCATTTTCCATGATTCGTTTGGAAATTTGGCACCATACATTTGTCAAGTCAACCAATTCGAGGCTTGGATTAGAGGGGGCACAAAGAGGAAAGTCCATTTATTGTGGTGAGTTGGTTGCTTTCAAGTCGAAATTGCCTCCGGCTATGAGAAAAAAAATTAAAAATAATTATTAGGCGATACTTCACTAGAATGCATCTAGGGGAGGGGTAGTAGGGGAACCGCTGAGGTTCCCTTAAATGAGGGAAAAATTTAAATAATTATTAGGCGCCTTTGGCGCGTAGAGGTTCCCCTAAAATTGAACTCTACCAATTTAATTCAAAAACAGTAATGTGGCTGTTTCAATCCAAATCCAAATCCAAATCTAAATCCAACCCTAAATCCAAACCGATAGTCGAAACTACTCCAACCCCCACCCCACCCCCCGAAGAACCCAAGATATTAACAGGAAAAGAATTTCGAGAATTGTATCCAGAAACCATGGTAAAAATTATGAGAAAAGATTTTACCCATCATGGGTATACTTTTCAAAATGGATTGAATGTTTTATCCGAAGATTTTAACCCTAACTTTGGAAAAGGTGGATTTCATTTCACCAATTCTGCCATGAGGTATTTTAATTATGGGGAATTATTCGTAGAAGTTGAAGTACCAGAAGATGCAAAAGTGGTTGTGATGAAATCACATTTGTTCAAAACAAATAAAATTATTATCAAAATGGAAACACAAGATTCAATTCAAAATGCATACTATTGTACTTATAATGGTAAAAGGGTAAATATGTTTGATGTTACAGACATTGAAAATCGTAAACTCGTTGAAGAGGGGTTAAAAAACTTTATTTATTATTATAGTGAGTGGTTTGATGTTTCTGACTTTGATTTTGAATCTTATTGTTTTCTTAAACCATATTTCCAATATGCGTTTCGTGCGTATCCTTCGTTAATAATGTATGCATTAGATATGGGAGGGCTTTATTTTACTTGTATTGACCAACCAACTACCGAAATTACCTTGTATGCATTGAAAAAATATCCCTATTTAATATCTTTTGTTAAAAACCCTACATTAGAAATGCTAACTATTTATTGCCTTTCATGTAATAATCTAAAGTATCCATTCTTTTCCCAAATTCTAGAATCCACCCCACCCAAATCTGAATCAGAATCCACCCCACCCAAATCCGAATCAGAATCCACCCCACACAAATCTGAATCCGAATCCACTCCACCCAAATCCGAATCAGAATCCACCCCACCAAAATCTGAATCTGAATCAGAATCCACCCCACCAAAATCCGAAACCGAAACCGAATCAGAATCAACCACTATTTAGAGGGAGGGGTAGTAGGGGAACCGCCGAGGTTCCCCGCCATTGTTCTGCCTATGTTTTCTTCAACTAATACAAAATGAGTACGGGCAAAATTATTTTTTATGTGGTTGCTTTTTTCTTTGTTACAAATGCATTGGGCTATTTTTTCACCCAGCAATTCAAGTCGTTTTTAGCATTGTTATTGATTCCTTTGGTGGCAAGTACGTTTACGAAAAGCCGTGTTTGGCAAATGGTTTCGGGTATAGTGGGCACGATTTTATTGGCGAGTTTCTTCCCGCGATTAACGGAAGGAATGGAGAATGTTGCGGATGCGGTAGAATCAAAAGTAGATGCTTCCAAGACCAGCTCCACCTCCACCTCCACCCTTCCCACCCCTGCCAATGCGAAACCCATACAAACGGAAGCCAAGGCCAAGGAAGAAAAATTAGAAGAGTCGGTTGAACCTGCTAGAAAAAAAGGCGAACCAGTTGGAGTAGATAGTGTGGATTTATCTGCCATGTCGAAAACCGGAAAATCGGGTAAAAATAATCGGATAGACTATGCCTCTACGATTGAATCTGCTTATTCACAATTACAAGATACCTTAGGAAAAGATGGATTGAAAAAATTAACCGGAGATACCCATGAGTTAATTAATAAACAAAAAGAATTGTTTGAAACCATGCAAGGAATGACGCCCATGTTGAACCAAGCCATGGAAATGTTGCAAGGTATGGATTTAAAATCTCTTAAACAGATGGCAACTTCTGCCAGTCCCATCTAAAGGATTATGTGCGCGAAGCGCATTAATTATTTTTAATTTTTTCCTCATAGCGGAGCAAACGGGAATTATGTATAGGGGAGGGCTAAAAATGACCCGCCCATCCCACCAGTGGAATAGGAAATGAACGCCCCTCCTCAACTATTGTTAGAATTATTTAATACCTTAACCTTGGAAAAAATACAAACTGGACTAACCAAATACGGCATATCGTTGTTATTTTTGGGTGTGTGTAATTGTACTTTTTGGTATTGGTTGACGGAATTCTTCGTTGATAAAATAATTTACGAAAACGGAGAAGAATCGAAAATCATTCTTGAACATATTTTAAACAAAAACAATTATATTATTAATTTCTCGGGGAAAATATTCATTAAGAATGCTGAACATAAAAAAGTAAGAGTGCCAATTGGGTGGGTAATTAGTACCAAGTATATTATTCATGTTAATATTCCTTTTGATGGAAACCATATCATAACCCTGTATGGTACTTGGACGATAAATTATTTTCAAGAAATTTTTGATGGATATAAAAAACCAATCTTACCGACCAATAACGAAAATGAAAATGAAAACATGGTAAAAGTAAACAACTATCCAAATAATATTCATTTCGATTTTTATTTCAGTAGTAATGGTGGCGGACTTTGTTATTCATTATATGAATTCCAAACGTATTTTTCAAAAGCCAATTATCATTCCAATGTGTTTCGTGCTTCCAAACTCATTTACGATAAAGTACAAGCCAATGAATTGAATAATGGCATCTTCTATTTGTATGGCATTCCTGGAACGGGCAAAACAACCACAGCAAGATATTTGTCGAAAATGCTAAACAACGCCTATTTATGTGAAAATTTCGGGGATGTCTTACAATACAAACAATCATTGTATGCGAAAATCATAAAACTAAAACAATCCTATCAAACCAAATCGGACATTCATATTTTGGTGATTGACGAATTTGATGTGTTGTTGGATAACAAAATCACTTCCTATGCCTCTATGCAAGATAATTATTATAAATACAAAATGGGAAACACAAAAATCTTGAACAAAAAAGACTGGAATTATTTTGCGGATATGTGCAATATTACCAAAAATATTATCATTATTTTAACTTCCAACAAAGAGGTGAGTCATTATCATGACAAGAATTCGATTCTAAGAAAAAATCGAATCGCGGGAATCTTACATTTTACTAACGACACGGTGGAAGAAGTGGGACTCAACGAGTCCCTCAGGGGTTCCCCTACACCCCCCCTAGGTTCCCCTACGACCTCCATAGATACATTCTGATACGAGGAGAAATAGGCCGCGCGCGCGACAGCGCACAACAATATTTATTTAATTTTTTCCCTCATAGCGGAGCAGGGGGGGATTTCCGGGGCCTCCGGCTATGAGGAAAAAATAAATAAAGAATTGTTAGGCGCCTTCGGCGCTACTACGTTAGAATTAATTGGGCTTGATTTACCCAGCCAAACCGGTTAACTTCTTGTTGAATATAGGAAATCCATTCTTCTCGTATTTTTTTCTCTTTACGTAAAAATGTGTAAAAATCCTTGTATTTGTGGCAGTTAATTCGGTATTCTGTGTGATATTCAAATGCAGATTCCAAAGAAAGTTTGGGACAGTAATGTTGATAAGAATGTTGGTAATCCGTTTCCCCAGTTAAGGAGCAGATTTGTTGTAAATCCTGCAAGGTAGTCAAGTTCAATTCCTTCAAAATCAAAGGGACATTGTACAATAAAATATCCTGACTATCTAGTTGATAACAACGTAAAATAAGCGGACAACCATACATCATCATATCCATATCATCACTCATACAAGCATTCGCTAGCCCCGAATGAATAAATAATGCGCATATTTCATCCGCTTCTTCAGGAGACTCATAATAGGATGCTAATGGGTATTCCGAAATAATTCGTTTGGCATCCTGAATTTGTTTTGCAGAGACATTGATTTTTTGTATACTCAATTCTTCTAATTTTGTTTTGAGTTGGTGTATTTTTTCTTTGGTTTCATTTTCCCATGGTTGGGGAAGGTTGCTAAGTGCTTGATATTGGGAAGAGATAGATTCATAATCTTCCTTGGCTTGTTTTCGTTTCCAACAACGTTGTCGTATCAATTTGATTTTCTCAGGAGGCGGTTTGCCCTCAAATATAAAATACGATTGGATATGATGTTTTTCAAATACCCGAAGCAAATTTCTTAAATTATTTTCCAAGGCATTTTCCCCTCCCCCTATTTGAAATTTATATAAATAAATACTTATGTCAATAACAATCGCTTGGTTTGCAAATTCATGCCACCCAATTTGCCGAATGGGCAAGCTGGAAACCTTGGGCGGTGGCGAAGGGGTAGGCTGAATCCAACACGTCGGGGGGGGAGCCGTAGCCACACAACACCCACGCTTCCATAATTCTTTGGAAGTTGGCTCATGTAGTCGCGTCGCCCATACCCGTGTACGAGTACGAGCCTGTTTTTTATTTTGATTTTGATTTTTCCAAAAGACTGGCACTTTTTTAACGAGAAATTGATTCAATTGATTCAAACCCATTTTATTACCTTGAAGACTCTGCGACCCGCGCCGGTCAATTTTTATTTCCCCTAAGGGAACCTCAGCGGTTCCCCTACTACTCCTCCACTATAATTTATTATTTTGGTTTTCCTATGATGTATGAGGAAAAAATAAATTAAAACACAAGTTACTTGTAAATAGTATTTAATAGGTCAAATAATATTGCTTTAAATCACAATTCAAAGCGTCAAAAATTATAAATTTAATTTTATTTTTTGTCGATAATAATAACCGGTGTAATTATTTTCTTTACAACTTTTCATAATATTTTGAAATGTGTTAAATACTATTGCTGGTTTTAAATCACAATTCAAATCATCTGTTAAGAATTTATTAAATTTATTTTTATTTTCTGTCGATAATTTATTATTTTTTACATCTAAAAAAATCGAAGCATGGATAAATTCCAGAATGTATTGGACTATCCTTACTTTGCTTAATCTGGTTCCGCTCCGCGGTATGAGGAAAAATTAAAATCAAATATTATTGCGCGCGAAGCGCGCCGGCGCCAAAGGCGCCCTAATATTTCTTTTTTAATTTTTCCTCATAGCCGGAGGCATGAGAAAATCCCCCTATCTAGGTTGCCCTAGAGACAACCGCGTCCGTCCGTGGAGCTTCCGACCAAGGGAGGAAGCGAGTTTTTGTTCCTCGCTACGCTCGGAAAAGAACGCGATGGGTAGCGACGGGTTAAAATTGATTCGCAATCCCCACCTATTTCATCTAACTAATGTATTTACTAACTCATTTTGATAAAATAAATTGGTGGGGATTCTCTCAGAATCCTCATCCTGAAGCAGTAGCCTATTTGCTAGATCATCCTGAGAAAATCGAGTGGTATGGCTTCTCTCAAAATCCTCATCTTAAAGCAATAGATTCCTTATTAGCTCATCCTGATAAAATCTTTTGGTGGGGTTTTTCTAGGAATCCTCATCCTAAAGCAGTAGCCTATTTACTAGCTCATCCTGATAAAATAAATTGGTATGGCTTCTCTGAGAATCCTCATCCTGATGCGGTAGCCTATTTACTAGCTCATCCTGAGAAAATAAATTGGGAGGGCTTCTCTCAAAATTCTCATTCTCAAGCAGTAGCCTATTTACTAGCTCATCCTGAGAAAATAAATTGGGAGGGCTTCTCTCAACTTTCTCATTCTCAAGCAGTAGCCTATTGTCTAGCTCATCCTGAGAAAATAGATTGGATTGAATTCTCTAGAAATCATCATCCTCAAGCTATAGAATATTTATTAGAACATCCTGATAAAATAAAATCCTGGCATGGAAAATGGTATGGAATTTCAAGAAGTCCTTATGTATTTGTATTGGATGAAGAGAAGATGCGAACAACCAAATCCGAACTTCATCGGGATTTGATAAATTATTTTTTACATCCTTCTAAAATCGAAGCATGGATAAATTCCGGAAATGATGTATTGGACTATCCTTATTTTGCTTAATCTGGTTCCGCTCCGCGGTATGAGGAAAAATTAAATCAAATATTATTGCGCGCAAGCGCGCGGGCGCCAAAGGCGCCCTAATATTTCTTTTTAATTTTTTCCTCATAGCCGGAGGCCATAGAAAAATCCCCACCACCTAAATAAATTTCATGTTAATCACTAGGTTGCGCTTGTGCAACCTAGTGATAACCGCGTCCGCCCGTGGACGTTCCGACCGAAGGGAGGAACAGAGTTCTTTTTAGAGTTTGCGAGGAAAAGAACGCGACGGGCTAAAAATGACTCGGGGGATGGGAGAGAATTAACGTAAAATGGAAAAAGAGAACAAACGTAAATTGAGAAATTATTTTTCATATTTATTTTTGGATTTATTACATCAAATTGGTGGAAAGGTTAACTATAATGAAAATGAGATTATTATTATTAAACCTTCTAGTCACATGTGGATGGGTGCAATTCCTAAATACATGTTTGAATATGATTTCATAAAATTCAATAGTAATGATTACAACAAATGTTATAAAATTGTGGTTGACCTTACCCTTAGCTCCAAAATGTTTTATTTAATAAAACAAAAACAAGAATATCACCTACTTATAATTTTACTTTCTGTAAAACATTTTCAAGACCAACGCAGGAAATTTATGGAAACAGTGGGTAGAGAATTAATCGAAAAACTATTGCACCCAGCCAATATTCATAAATTTTTAGATTGGGGATTTATTGAAGATGATGGGGATGGAGATGGCGGGTTCGAACAGGCGCCGTAAGGCGCTTAATAATTTTATTTTTTCTCATAGATATTTTTGGGGTGCCTCCGGCTATGAGGTTAAAATAAATAAAAGAATTATTAGCGCCTTACGGCGCCTACTCGAATAATATCTAGGCCTACTCGGAATAATATCTAGGGGAGGGGTAGTAGGGGAATCGCTGAGGTTCCCTTAGCGGAGGTTCCCTTAGGCGGGCTAAAAATGATTTCTAATGATTCTCCCATCTATATTTAAATGTCCCAAACCAACCCCTATCCACTTCCTCCAAGTAAAATTTTGGGAATTCAATTTAGTATGTTAACAAATGAAGAAATACAACAAGGAAGTGTGGCATCCATTACTACAAGAGAAATATTGGCAGGGGGCAAACCCGTCATTGGAGGATTATCGGACCCACGTATGGGACCCATTGACCAAAATTATATTTGTCCAACCGATGGGTTGAATTACATCAACAGTCCAGGATATCACGGCATGTTGGAATTAGTAGTCCCTATTTTTCAAGTCAATTATTTACCCGAAATTATCAAAACCTTGCATTGTGTATGTTTCAAATGTAGCGCCTTGCGCTTTAGTAAAGAAAAACATCCGGAAATCTTGCGTATGCCCCCTGAAAATCGCATTGACTTTGCCTCTGAATTATCGGAAAAAGTCAAACGATGCGGAGATAACATTACCAATGGATGCGGATGTTTGCAACCGATTTATCGCAAGGAAGGATTTGGGAAAATATTTGCAGTGTGGAAAGAACCCAAACAAGAAGATAAAATTTTAGAAATGACCGCAAGCATTGTTCGACAGATTTTCCGGAAGATGACGGACATGGATTGCCAATTCTTAGGATACAATCCCCCGTTTAGTCGTCCAGAAAGCATGATTACCACCAATCTACTCATACCACCACCCGCAGTACGACCGAGTGTTCAGCAAGATAATCAACAACACAGCGAAGATGACATCACACATTTTCTAATTAATATCTTCAAAATCAATACACAACTCGCGAAACAAATACAAAATAATTCGTCCTCTACGAAAGATTCCGAGCAATTTTTATTGTATTACATCTCATGCATGAAAAACAATAAAATTTCGAAAGTGGAACCCTTACGACAAAAATCCGGGCGCCCCCTTAAATCCATCAACGACAGGATGGGGGGGAAAACCGGCAGAATGCGCGGGAATTTAATGGCAAAACGCGTGGATTTTAGCGCACGTTCCGTCATTACTGCCGACCCGAATATTTCGATTGATGAATTGGGCACCCCCAAAGAAATTGCGATGAATTTAAGCGTCCCGGTCTTGGTTAATAAACGTAATCGTATGTTTGTTAGTCAATTGGTGTTGAATGGGCCGGATGTCTATCCGGGCGCAAATAGTCTGGTTAAACGCGCAGGTGGAAATCCCATTGATTTGCGTTATGGAGACCGCAAAACCCTGGTAGCAGGCTTAGAAGATGGCGACATTGTGAATCGACACCTTCTGAATGGGGACATGGGTTTATTCAATCGACAACCCACTCTTCACCGCATGTCGATGATGGGGCATCGGTTGTTAATCATGGAACATGGGCAACCTTTCCGATTGAATTTAGCAGTGACGGCTCCTTATAACGCGGACTTTGATGGAGATGAAATGAATTTACATATTCCTCAAAGTTTGGAAGCACAAGCGGAATTGAGGTATTTGGCGGCAGTTCCCTATCAAATCATCAGCCCCGCCAATAATTCGCCTATTATTGGGATTTTCCAGGATTCCATGTTGGGATGTTATTTGTTCACTCAGAAAAATATTCATTTCGACCCTCAAATGGCAATGCATTTACTCATCAAGGCACAAAAAATAGATACCGAATTATTACGCAAACCCCGCATATCTAGTTTTGAATTGCTTTCTCAAATTTTACCTCCTCTATCTCTTAAAAACAAAAATAAACAGTTTGACGATGCAGGAGAACCCGCAGACACTTCCAATCATGTGATTGAAATGGTGAATGGGCATTATTTACGGGGATTATTGGATTCGGGCACACTCAAATCCTGTTCCACCGGAATTTTACACCGCATTTGTAATGATTTCGGAAATCAAGAATGCGCCAAATTCATAGACAATTTACAAAATATAATCACTCCTTATATGATTGCGCGCGGATTTAGTGTGGGAATCGGCGATTTAATCTCTGATTCCAAAACCAATGAAGCGATTACCAGCATTATTGTCAACAAAAAAAAGGAAGTAAAAAACATCATTGACCAACTTCAATTGGGGATTTTTCCCAACAATAGTGGGCGCTCCAATGAAGAAGAATTTGAAGCCCAAGTCAATAATATTCTTAACCAAACCCTCAGTGAAACCGGGAAATTAGCCCTTAAATCTCTATCCAAAAACAATGCCTTTGTCATCATGGCACAAGCCGGGTCCAAAGGTAAAGACATTAACATCACGCAAATGATGGCGTGTGTTGGACAACAAAACGTGGATGGAAAGCGTATCCCCCTTGGGTTTTTAAATCGCACCCTTCCACATTTTACTCAATTCGATGACTCACCCGGGGCACGTGGATTCGTGGAATCCTCGTTTGTCAATGGCTTGTCCCCAATTGAATTGTTTTTCCACGCAATGGGTGGCCGTATTGGTTTAATCGATACAGCCGTCAAAACCTCCACCACTGGCTACATTCAACGCCAGTTAATCAAAGCCTTGGAAGACCAATGCATATGTCAAGATATGACCATTCGCAATAATCAGGGCAAAATTATCCAATATCGTTATGGAGACACCGGGATGGATACCACCAAAGTAGAAAAACAATTCTTTCCCATCATGGAAATGACCTTGGAAAATATTTATGCACATTATCAACCCCCTGACGATGCAGTATTTGAAAAAACCTTGGCACATCTGTTTCTGAGAGCCGCACTCAATCGATACAAAAAACAAAAAGAAATATGGTCAGAACGGGCACACACACTCACCAAAGACCTGCTAGAAATCCGCCCCAATATTGTTAAAAATATATTTAAATCTAAAATGGATAAAATGCTATATTGTCCCGTTAATTTCTCTGCCATCATAAACAACGTAGTCGGACAACAATCCCTGGGCGCGAATTCCTTGGTAGATTTGACTCCCTTGGAAATGCTAGAAAAAATAGACACGTGCTATCACAATCTCAACTTGATTCGTTGTTCCCCACCTTTTCCACTTTTTCAAACTCTCTATTATTATTTCCTCTCCCCCAATATACTACTTTTTCAAAAACGCTTCAATTCGAAATCCCTCGATATTTTATTGGCACAAATTACCCTCATGTACAAACGCGCCATTGTCTCCCCAGGAGAAATGGTCGGGATGGTCGCCGCCCAAAGTATTGGTGAACCCACTACCCAAATGACGCTTAATTCGTTTGTGTATGAGACCGAAATTTTAGTTCGCAACCGCCAAGGACACATTCAAATCCGACAACTAGGCGAATTTGCTCAAGAACACATCATCAAATCTAGCAAAGTAAATTACTATTCCGAAACCCAAACCACCTATGCAGAATTGCATACCGATACCGATTTTTATGAAATTCCCTCTTGTGATGAACAAGGAGTGGTTTGCTGGAAACGCATCGAAGCCGTCACCCAACACCCCGTCATCAACGAAGACGGAACGGATACCATGTTGCGTGTCACCACCGACGAAGAACGCGAAATCATTGCCACCAAAGCCAAATCCTTTCTAAAATTAGTAGATGGCAAAATCCTTGGGGTAAATGGCTCCGAATTAAAAGTCGGGGATTATTTACCCATCTCCACCAAAACCATCGATTTCACTGAATCGTTTGAGTTAGAGACCAAAGCCAAGAGGGGGGTGGGGGTGGGTCAGGCACTTCCTGAAAAGATTCCATTGGATTACGATTTTGGATATTTAGTGGGAGCCTACCTATCCAAAGGATGCATGACCAAATTACAAGTTTCCATTTCTAACCCAGATGTCGCATACTTTACTCCTATTCAAAGATGGTGCGAAAAATGGAAAATCACGACGCAAATCTTCCATGAATCCGAACAGGAAGATTCGGATGAACAAAAAGGAGAGGAGGATAAAGTAGAAGACCTAAGAATGTACAATACCATGTTGTGCCAAATTTTGGAAAAAATAAGTGATTCGACCAAACCCCTCGTCTTTTCCAACCGAACATGTTTGTTGGGATTGCTAGATGCATACATTGGCGGGAATGGACACTTCTCGGATAACCGTATCAGCATGACCTCAGTGTCTAAAAATTTATTACAAGACATTAGCCAAATCCTAAATAATTTAGGAATATTTAGTTATATTCAAACCCACAATGGACACACACCCATCATCTATCATTTATTGGTTGAGAATAAGCAAGCCAAAAAATTGGCGGGAATGTTAAGTCTCAAAGTACACCACAAAATGGAAGCGTGTAAAACACTAATGGGAGTGGGGGAGGGAGTGGAGGGAGAGTATGAATATTACCAAAAGGAATTATTGGTTCCGAATGAAATAAATGGAGTGGTGGTAATGGAGCCAAGAAACAATCGATTTCCCAATGTGTTGTTTAACCAAATAAAATCCATTGAGGAAGTTCCCAACACAACCGCATTCGCTTATGATTTGACAATTGTGGACACACGAAATTTTAATGTTTATAATGGCCTAGCGTGTAAAGATACATTCCATTTTTCCGGAATAGGTGGAGCCAAGTCCAGTGTGACACGTGGCGTCCCCAGAATACAGGAAATCTTGGCGTTGACAACTGACATGAAAACGCCCTCGTTAACCATAGAATTAAAACAAGAAGAAGAAGAAAATCGAGACAAGGCGATAAGATATATGCATCAAATAGAATATACTAAATTAAAGGATTTAGTGGATACGATGAATATTTATTTCGACCCGGACAATTTGGATACCTTAGTGGAACAAGACCGCGAAACCATGTCATTGTTTCGCAACTTTGAACAACGAGTAGACAAATGCTTACCCTCACTGGATTCGGGAAAAGAAGACACCTATTTGAAATGGGTGTTGAGAATGGAATTAAATAGAGAAAAAATGTTTGACAAAGATATTAGCATGGATGATATTCATTTCACCTTGTCAAATATTTATCCCAATCAGATACAATGCGTATATTCCGATTATAATGCAGACAAGTTAGTATTTCGTATTCGTATGAAGGCGGTAAAAGAAAATAAAAAATCCGCCCCTAAAGTAGCCCACCCTTTAGACCAAAGCGACCAAATTTATTTGATGAAAAACTTCCAACACAACTTGATGACCAATGTTATTTTACGTGGAGTTAAAAATATTCAAAAGGCGATTCTAAGAAAAAACAAAGACAAAGTAGTAGAAGTGGGCGGAACCTATAAAAAAAAGGAAACCTGGATTTTAGATACCATTGGCACCAATTTGACGGAAATTTTGGCACTTGATTTCGTCTCTCCTGATACCACCACCACCAATGACATCATGGAAATTTATCGCACCCTGGGAATTGAAGCAACCCGAAAAGCCATTCTCAATGAGTTATTGGAAGTCATTCAATTTGATGGAACTTACTTGAATTATCATCACCCAGCATTATTAAGCGACCGAATGACCTATTCGTATAAACCCATACCCGTTTCACGACATGGTATTATTAACGGGGATGTAGATGCAAATGAACATTATATTGCCTCCCCAATTAGCAAAGCCTCGTTTGAAACTACTGCATCGGTGTTGCAACAGAGCGCACGGCATGGATTATTAGACCCCATGACAGGGATTTCCGCAAATGTCATGTGCGGTCAAGAAGGTAATTTTGGAACCAATTCCTTTCAGTTATTGGTTGATTTACCCATGCTAAAGCAACAACTACAAGGACATTCCGGAACCGACCTGGATACGAACACGGACGCCACCCATAAAACCACTCAAGAACAAATTCATGAAATGTTTCAGCTAGAACAAGGCGAATGCGCCAAGGATAATTTACGCATTCACAATCAGGTAGAGCACATTCCCATTGAAAATTTAGGCGAAATCCCTTCCAATTACAATCCCTTTTAAGGTAGGGTAGGGAACCTCAGCGGTTCCCCTACGACCCCTCCCCTAGCTATATTCTGATTGCGCGCGTGCGCGCTGGCGCCAAAGGCGCCTATAAATTTCTTAATTTTTTCCTCATTTAAGGGAACCTCAGCGGTTCCCCTACTACCCCTCCCCTAGATGCATTCTAGTGAAGTATCGGATAGTATCGCAGGCGCCTTCGGCGCCACCCTACTCAAAATAAGGATATTCCAATGCATCTTGCCCGGAAGCTATCCATTTTGCTATTTTTTCGGGATGTAAAAAATACTTTACTAAATCCTGATGCAGGTCTGCCTTGGTTTCTCGCATTCGTTCTTTATCCAACACAAAAATGTCTGGACTGACTGAAATAGAATAGTGTGATTTTATTTTATCAGGATGTTTTAATAAATATTCTACTGCTAGGGCATTGGTATTATCAGAGAAAGCATACATATACCAATCTATTTTCTCAGGATGAGCTAGCATGTATTCTACTGCTTGGGTATTGGTATTATGATAGAGAGCATTCCAAACTATTTGTTCAGGGTGAGCT
>Ga0114963_10002008_pt1 | contig 13850 bp, 16 predicted proteins | sample C_131016_EF_Meta_FD_87019 | JGI IMG/M metagenome (GOLD analysis project Ga0114963, IMG submission 87019) | Freshwater microbial communities from Lake Croche, Canada to study carbon cycling - C_131016_EF_MetaG | ecosystem: Environmental > Aquatic > Freshwater > Lake | place: Lake Croche, Canada...
GCAATCAAGAGAGATAGGACATCTACCGGGTTCTATAGATGAGAAGATGGATATCTATCAGCAACCATATCGTCAAATATGCGAAACACTTTTTGGTCGCAAAGATGCATGGGATAGATTAGAGGAACAAGGTCATATTGAATTCATTTCAACATCATTTATTCGTGGTATGTCATTTGATAATGCCATTATTATTGTTGATGAAATGCAGAATATGACCTTTGAAGAAATTGATACTGTAATGACTAGGGTAGGTAATCAATCAAAGATTATCTGGTGTGGTGATTACAGGCAGACTGATTTGAACAAGAAGAAAAACGATGTATCGGGTCTATTGAAATTCTTTGACATTGCATACCATATGGGTGCATTCACTAGAATTGAATTTACACCAGATGATATCGTTCGTTCAAGTTTAGTTAAAGATTACATTTTAGCAAAATTGAAGTTTGAGGATTTAGCAGAAAAGGCATAATGAAAATATTTAATCATGTGAAGTTGCCGCAACTTGACTTTGACTTGAAAGCAGAAACAACCGAAAGTGGTAGACTCTATGCTACTCCCACAGGAGAAAAGTATAAGTCTATCACTACGGTACTTTCAAATCATAGCAAGCAAGCAATCATGGAATGGCGTGATCGTGTTGGTGCTGAAGAGGCAAACAAGATATCAACCAAAGCGGCAAATCGTGGTACCAAAATTCACAAAATCTGCGAAGATTATATCAACAACGAAATCTCTGAGATGAAGATGAAAACGTTGATGCCGAATTTAAAGGAACTATTCTTTAAGATCAAACCAATTATTGATGAGAAACTTGGTGATGTATATTCTCAAGAACAGGCATTATATTCACACCAATTGAGAGTTGCCGGCAGAGTAGACTTGATCGGTATGTGGAATGGTAAGTTATCGGTAATTGACTTTAAGACTTCTACCAAACAAAAAGAGGAATCGTACATTCAAAATTACTTCATGCAATGTACCGCATACGCTTTAATGTTTTCAGAGTTGACAGGAATGTGGATTGATGATATAGTAGTATTAATTGCTACTGAAGAAGGTGAATCGCAGGTATTTGAACGCCAGATCCATGACTATCGGAAACCTCTAATGAATTATATTGATAAATATGCCTAAAATAGGAGGTATTATGTTATCACTCAAACAATATATGGTGGAAGGTAATCCACTGGCAAGACTACATAAACACGCACAAGAAGGACGCCATTATGCTGTATTATCAGCACATCGTCCAGAAGGTGAAGCAACACCAGAACAGAACAAAATAAGGCACAACGAATTGAAGGATAAACTTACTTCGCTAGGTTATGCTCACAAAGAAGTAGAAGGACACTATGAGGGTGGTAAAGAAAAATCAATTATGGTACATGCTAGAGGTACAGGTGATGAACATGGTAAAACATTGTTGCATGATGTCAAGAAACTGGGAAAGCATTATAACCAAGATTCCATCTTCCATCATGACACAAAATCTGCTAAATTACATGGAACAAATGCGACAGGTTTTCCAGGTAAAGACAAAGAAGAGGGCGTTGGTAAAACCAAGTTCAATAAACCTCATGCGCCATTTCAGACTGAGACTAAACCAAAGTCTGATAAACCATTGAAAGCAGGAAGAACTAGCAAAGGGTCGGCAAGATTTACGACAGAGTGATATATGAATAAAAAAGAATATGATGAAAAGTTTAAAGAATACTTAAAAGAAAAGGGACCAAATCCAGGTACAACGTTTTTCGGTGCTTGGGGTTGGTATGCAATGATGAAAAATAAATTTAATGATGAATTGAAAGAACAAAATGGACAAAATGGAACAGAAGAAAGAGTATAAAACAACACTCGATCATTTTGAACGTTGGTTTGATATAGCGTTACGATTTGGTTGGGCATTGTTTATCTATGTTGTGGTTACTGGCCATTACATTAGATAGTAAAGAATTGTTGTAATTCCTTCAAAGTAAAGGCATTCTGGACGAGGGTTCGATTCCCTCCATCTCCACCAAAAGCATATTGTATAGTGTGTTTCTGATGGGGATGACCTGGTTTCGACAGGGTGAAATAGCAGAGAAGGCAACACGATAGGCGATGATCGTTAATCAAGCAAAATCTATAAATGCCAATGACGCATTTTATGGTGAAGATCGCCTAGCAGCGTAACTCACTTGGGGTTTAGGGAGTGTCCTTATTAACCAATCACTCCCACCAAATTCTATACATTATGAAAATCTATAAGTCAAATTATCGTAGTCATTGGATTTCTCCATATGTTATATTGGAGAAAGTTTTCTTTTGGCGTGAGATTGATTATGATGAACCACTCATTGAAAAACTTTCCAACTTCCTCAATCCTTTTTCTGTAGCATGGATGAATTTTCTTGACTTTGTGCATCCACAAATCAATTACATAAAGATTGATCGTTGGGATACATGGTCGATGGATCATACATTAGCCGATATTATTCTACCAATGTTGAAGCAAATGCGTGATACCAAACATGGTTCACCTCTTGTTGATCTTGAAGATGTGCCAGAAGAACTCCGCATAGTTGGTTATGAAGATTGGGCACCACAATTCACACTTGATCTTGATGATGATGAGAAATACAAAACTGAATCATGGGACTTGTCACATCGCCGTTGGGAGTGGGTACTCAATGAAATGATTTTTGCATTTGAACATCATGTTGATGACACATGGGAAAATGCATATAGTTCTGGTAAAATAGATATTAAACATGTACCATGTGAGTGGTATGAAAATGGAAAACCAAAACTCTATGAAACGGAACACGGACCAAATCATACCTATCAATGTGATTACGAAGGTTTGCGTAAGGTACATGCCCGTATGACAAATGGATTTCGTTTGTTTGGCAAGTATTACCAAGGCCTCTGGGATTAAAATGACTAAATAAAGATACTGGCATCACACACAATCCGCCAGTATTACACACACAGGAGTAACTATGAGTAACTTGACACCGTTCGAGATTCGCCTTGAACTATTAAAAATGGCGAAAGACATGCTATCCGATGAGTATTATGGTAAGCGTGAATCAATCAGCAACGACTGGGCAACAAAAGTCGAATCTGCAAAACTAAATGGCGGAACCATACCAGATCATCCAGGGTTCCCGTCTTATCCCTCAGAAAATGAAATCATAACCAAGGCTCAGGTCTTGAATGGATTCGTTTCAAATATTACAGTAGATAAACCAAAGACAAAATCATCTACCTGATGGGACCGAGAGTGCTTTAGCACTCTCCTAACTAACAAGGAGAAATAATGCGGTATCTAACATTAGCACTTTGTGCATCATTCGCAGGATTCATATTTTTTATTAGTCACTCTATGGCGCAGATTGTTGTGCCTACTAAAATGAATATTGAACTGCAAGACTTATCGAAAGAAGCAAGGAAAGAAGTTGAATGCCTTGCACAGAATATGTACTTTGAGGCAGGTCAAGAACCTACAGAAGGACAACTTGGTGTAGCATTTGTCACACACAATAGAATGATGAATGGTAATTACCCAACAAGCTATTGTGGAGTGGTAAAACAAAAAGCAGGTAAAGTATGTCAGTTCTCATGGTATTGTGAAGCAGCAGCACGTAAAAAACTCTTGACAATTTCTAACAATGCATTGTATAATGATATTACTGACTTAGCATTGAGATTCTACCTTTATACCAATGAGTTTGATGATCCAACGAAGGGTGCATTATTTTTTCATGCAGACTATGTGAAACCTACTTGGAACAACATGAGACGAACTGCTTATATTGGTAGACATATTTTTTATAATAGAGTTAAGAGGAATACATGATTTCAACAAAGAAGAAAGAGAAGGTGATTATGGAAGAAGTGAAACCGAAAAGTTCAAATGATTTAAATGTAGTAGCAACTACAATAGTTTTACTTTCAATCGTTGCTGCGGTAGGTTTTTATGCATTGAATGATCGTAAACTTATGGCAGCAAATATTGAAATCGCAATCGATAAAGGTATTGATCCGTTATCTGTACGGTGTACATATGCACGTGATTATGATACTATTTGTATAGCACATGCCGCAGCAAGCGGTCGTAAATTTTAATTATTAAGGAGATATAGTATGAATAAACTTGGTCAATATGATGATGGACGTAGCAACTATAATTTTAGTTTTAGTGATAACGATGGTAAGCATATCAGTGTATCATTTCGTGCAGAACCTGATTATGATCTAGACATTATTTTTAATGAATTCAGAAACTTCTTGATTGCAACTAATCATGATATTGAAGGTCAAATTGGTGAATTGGGTATTGATGAATCAGAACAGGATGATGACGATGAAAGTTATCCACAAAGTTGGGGTAAAAAAGCAGATGATATTTTGTTAGAATCCATAGATGCTATGAAACAAGCACAATCATCAGATAAGTTCTCGATGGGTCATTTGCCTAACAACGGATGGCCATTTGGTGGTTTGACTACAGCAAGTATTCCTGCATTGACTACAGAACAAATTGCTGCATTAACAGTAAAACCTATTGATTTGTCTCAAGTTAATCAGTACCCAACAATGTCACCTATCACATCAGAACAAATTAAATCTTGGAAATTTGATGCACCAGGAACAATTGGTGATATAAAGGTCTTATACAAATAATGCCTACAAAAGATGAGATGATGAAGTTTGCATTAGAGATTGAATCTTTAGTAGCAAAAACGGATTATACTTATCTTGAGGCAATTGTTGAACATTGTAAAGGCACAGGTTTGGAGATGGAAGTAGCAGCAACACTTATCACTCCAAACCTGAAGTCTAAGATACATGAACAGGCCGAGAGATTGAATATGTTGAAAACCAAAAGTAATCGTTTACCTATATGACGGGATATGAAGCCTTCTGTTTATACTCTTCTCTCAAATTGCATTTTACACAAGAATCGTATGACTACTTTAAGTATGGTGGTAAATCGAGAACGAGTATAGATGCATTTGAGAACAAGAAAGATAAATGGTTCTATTACAAACTGAGTCGGAGATTTTCTAATGATGACCAAGCCAGAGATTTTCTTGTTGCTAATCTTGTGCATAGTCCTGATGTATGGATTGGACATTTACTAACTGATGATTCTGATGTACATTATCGTGCCAGACAGAAAGTGATTCAATCATTATCATATACGTTCACAAATGAAATTGTACCACTAATGAGTCAGGAGAACCCAAATGATTGGTTGATGGTGCAAGATGGTCAGTATCCTTTATTGTTGCGTATGCTATTACACGGTGAAGTATCCATTGAGACTGTATGCATTCTAAACTCAATACTGAAGTTTTTACCAATGTGGGACAAAAAGATTACGGATACGATTCACTATCCAAATATAAGTTTGAAGATAAAGAAGTATACACCGTTTATACAATTTGATCCGACAAAGTATAAACTTATCCTGAAGAAACAATTACATGAAAATTCGGAAAACAATGCAACTGTTTCTTGACATTACATATATAAAAGTATATAATGAATCATGTGAACAAGATGCACATACAACAAACACTTAACTATACGAGGTAATATATGTCTGACTTTTCCGCACTCAAACGTAATCGCAATTCGTTTGATAAACTAACCAAAGCAATTGAATCAACAACTCAAACCACAGAATCGGGTTCAAAAGAAGATGACCGTTTCTGGCAACCCGAAGTAGACAAAGCAGGTAACGGCATGGCAATCATTCGTTTTCTGCCAGCACCCGCAGCAGATGGTGACGATGCACTTCCATGGGTTCGTGTATTCAATCATGGCTTTCAAGGACCAGGTGGTTGGTACATCGAAAACTCTTTGACTACTCTCAATCAAAAAGATCCAGTATCAGAATATAACTCTGTTCTGTGGAACTCAGGCATTGAAGCAAACAAAGAAATTGCACGTAAACAGAAACGCCGTTTGACTTACATTTCAAATGTTCTAATCGTTTCTGATCCTAAACATCCAGAAAATGAAGGTCAAATCAAACTGTACAAATACGGTAAAAAAATCTTTGACAAAATCTCCGAAGCAATGAATCCGGAGTTTGAAGATGAGACACCGTTGAATCCTTTTGATTTTTGGGAAGGTGCCAATTTCAAAATTAAGATTCGTCAAGTTGAAGGTTATCGTAATTATGACAAGTCTGAGTTTGATAAACCATCAGCATTACTTGATGGTGATGATGCTAAACTAGAATCACTGTGGAAGAAAGAAAACTCACTTAAAGAGTTTCTTGATGTTAAACACTTCAAGTCTTATGATGCATTGAAAGCACGTTTGGATAAAGTTCTTGGTCTGGATGGTGTCGCACCAGTAAAGACAAAGGCTGAAGATACTGTTTTGACTCCAGCAAAATCAGCACCTAGTTTGGATGAAACCGATGACGAACTAGATTACTTTAATTCTCTAGCAGAAGATTAAACTCTGCGAATGCCACCTTCGGGTGGCATTTTTTTATGCTGGTACTTCTCTTCTCAATTGAGTAGTTTCGACCAATGTATTATTGGTGACACTTGCGTTTATCACTGTAGGATTTTTTGGTTTGGATTGATTACGTTGTTCTACCGCAAGTTCTGTCGATGACTTACCAACATTTAATCCTTCGCCTTTGGATTGACCTGTGGCAGGATCAACTGTAGCGCCGGTCTTAGATGTTACTGTAGCGTCATCTGGTGTTGAGGGTGCACCACCGACAGTTACGTGCCAATCTTCACCTTTAACATTACGAATCAAACCAAACTTTTCTAACCAACCAGTAGGATTATCTCTAGTGCCGGCAAGAACATTGAGACCGGCATCACCTTTACTGTTGATGTCAATACCTAAACCTCTAATGTGTACACTACCTGCACCTGAACCTAAAGGTGCCATAGGTTGCGCTACTTTACCACTGGGTTTTCCATTATTCTTTGCTAAGTCAGCATCATATAATTCTTTTTGTTTTTCATTTGAACGATAACCAGAAGTGATCAACAGCATTTTACCTGTTTCTTGTTTGAATGCTGCTGCCATTGTTTCAACACGACTTTGAAAACCAGGATTAAAACTGGAAGTATCTACACTAGCATCTGCCTTCTTTGTTAGTGTATCTAAATTACCTTTTGGTCCTTCCGTTTTTGCGGAAACAGGAGTTGCACCGCCATCACCACCACTTGATGGTGTTGGTGATGTAACAGTTTGTGTGGGTTGTTCTATTGGAGCAAGAACAGATTTTTTAGAACGGTACTTTGATGGAGGTGGTGGAGGTGGAGGTACTATTGCTTCAACTTTTTTACCACCTCTTTTATCTTCTTCTCTCTTTGCAATCAGTTCTTTTAGTTTATTTCTTTTCCACGTAAGTTCTTCAATGTCAGCATTCAGAACATCTAATTGTTCCACTGCACCAGCATATGGATCAATAGGTTTTTCTTTTTCACCTGGTTTTGTAGCAGAAGGTTGAATGCCTAATACATTTTTATCTAATGAACGACCGAATCCTTTTAGTTTATCTGCAATCCAATTGCCAACACCACTTAAAAATTCTCCAATTCTACTTGTGACAGGAGATATAAAATCACCAATAACATTCAGAGTCTTTGCTGCATCTTCTTTAGTAATTAATCCAAACGTTAAAAACTCAATCAGTTTAGATGCTTCCTCTACAAACATTGCACCCCAATCTGTTGAATCAAAAAAATCATTAAAGGCAGTTTTGATTGACTCAATACCTATTGATATGATGCCTTCAACACCACCAAGACTTTCAATGATGCCTAGAATAGCATCTTTGTTTATGAATAATGCCAAAGCAATTGATGCTACAATTGCTATCAGTCCACTAATAATACTATCAAGTGTATTTTTGAAGAAACCACTTTTCTTTTTTTCTTTTTTTCTTTTTGATTTTTCTGTTTTCTTAACTTCTTTATCAACTTCATTAGGTTTAAATAAATTGGCAAGTTTTGAACCTATTGTTGGTGATTTTGCGGGTTTTATACCTTCAAGTTTTGCAAACTGACTAAAACCTTTATTAATAAGTTTTAGTTCTTTACTCATCCTACGGAAAAGAAGGGTGTTCTTGGCAAATATTTTGAGTGATGCAATTCCTTCTAATGAAGGACTTTTTTCATTTTTTTTCTTTTTGAATAGATTACCAAAAAATGATTTTTCTTGCTTATCATCTTCTTTTTTTTCGTCTTGTTTTATTTGATCTTTATTGGACATTATGTTGTCCTTGCTAATAATGTGTCGTTGCCATTAGTTTTTTTATCTACGGCAGCAACTTTTGTATCGGTTACTTTGGTATTATTAGTCTGTGCAACGTTTACTGTATTAACATCAGTAGGTTTCATCTGTTCCCGTTGACCTTGTGATACGTCTTTACTTGTACTATCAAGTGCTAAATTTTCATATTTACTTGCTGCCTCTAACTGTCCTCTGTTTGTTGCTGCAAGTTTACTTGTTGTGAATGCTGCTTCAACTTTTGCCATGTCACCACCAAGACCGCCCATGGCAACGTTACCAATTATAACTTTCAAGGCAGTTTTAAAATCGGGCATCTGATTTAATACAGATAGACCTCGTTCTTTACTACCTTGACCAACAGAATTGAGTATATAACCTGCTGCTGCTTTAGATGCGATATCAAAGTCACTCATTATCGAATCTGGATTATTCTCCAGATCGACTCCAATTATCTTACCAATATTTTTGTATACGTTACGACCAGTAATCTGTATAAACCCACGGCCCCTAAACAGGTAACCATCACCAGGTTTGCTATTTGTTGATAGCCCATCATAAACCATTGAGAAGAATGCTTCATCACCTTTTGACCAAATATCTTTTAGTTTTTCTGGCGACACACCATTTGGTTCATTCATCAATTTTGCAACACGACCGCCAGGACCTAACTGAGGAAATTTATTATAAATGTAAGAGATGCCACGATTGTTTAATGTTGCAAGCCATCCTTTTGCACCAATCTCTTTAGACTTTGGATCCAATCCAGATTCTTTTGCTGCTGTTGCCACCAATGCTTGAATTGCATATACATTTCTAATACCTAAAGATGCAACTGCTTCTGCAAATTGTTTTGCTCTACCTCTCATACCTTCTGGAGCAGGAGATGGTTTACTTGGTGGTAATATAGGCCTAGGCGCTGTCGCTTCTTTTCGCATAGCACCTTCTTTTTGTATTGCATCGTTCAATGCTCTTTCAGTCTTACGAAGTTCTTCTTTTTTCTTAATAACTTGCTCTGTCTCTTCAGTTCTTTTGCCGTAAGCATCGATTTCAAGTGCAGAGATTTCATCAATCAATGCATCTCGTTGTGCGATTTTCTGTGCGACTAATTCTTGTGCTTTGTTTAAATTTTCGGCAAGTTTTTCATTTTTCTTTTGCAACTCATCTTGTTCTTTTGCTCTCTTTACAGCATCCTCTGCAATCTTTGCGAAGTCTGCATCAGTCATAGGTTTAGGTTTCAGTGGATTCATATCGGATATTTTCTGAACCAAACCTGAAACTAAATCATCAATTGCTTTTGCGGTATCAGAAATAAAATCACCAATTTTACTAGGAAAACTAATCAGAAAATTAATAGTACCATCAATTACTTTGGCGGCAGTTTCCTTATCGAAAAGACCGAATGTCAGTGAATCTATTAAACCTGAAATGCCTGCTATTAAAGTTTTATACCAATCACCAGTTTCTTGCCACGTATCCCACGCATCGGTCAAACCGTCCCACAACGTCCATATAATTAATACGACCCAACCTAATGGACCAGATGCAACTGCCGCAGTTCGTGCTGCAACTTTTGCTGCCGCTTTACCCACTTTCTTTGCTGCTTGTTTGGCTATTTTAGTTGCTTCTTTTTTTTCTAGTTCTTTTATCTTATTACCAACAATCTTATCAGAAAGTTCTGTGAGATATTTCCAAGCATTCTTTGCATAGTCTTTAACTTTATCAAATAGTTGTTTTGCAAACTTCTTTATATTATCCATTAATGACTTGAATAATTTTTTTACTTTATCTTTAACTTGTGTTGCTAACTTCTTGGCATTTTCTGCTAGTTTTTTTGCGCCCTCTTTAATCTTTTTAAATTTTGCACCTTTAGAACTTTTAGGATCATCTTCTGCGGTTGGAGTTCTGGCAGCAATTTCTTTTCCTTGTTCTACTGCAAATTTCTTTTCTACTTCTTCTTGCTTCAGCAAATGCATATCTTCTTTATCGGCAGACTTTACACCATACAGTCCAACAAGCGTAATTATATTTTGCCGAACAATATTGAGATCGCCCGCCGCTTTTGACAACTCCGAATAATTGAGTGCTGCTTTTTTTAAAGATTTGTGAGCAGGAGTTACTTTTTTAGATGAGTCCTCATTCAGGACTTTCTTCTTGATCGTCAGACCTAAAATATTGGATAACACTTTAGGCCGTCATGTAGTTGTTGATAAAACTTGTATTATAGACACTGGCAATATTTTCAGGCTCTTTACCTTTTGTGCCTGCTTGATTATTTGTTGTGGGTGCATCAATTGTAACACCAGAATCTGCGGCAGAATCCATTCGTTGACCTTCCGCAACTTCAGATGATGCTGATGATAGTGCTGCACCAGAAACTGAAGGAGATGATTCTGATGATGGACTTGGTGACACTGCACCGCCACCACTCATGCCACTTTCACCACCTCCAGAAATACTACCACCACTTGTCGATGGCATTGATGCTGCTGGTGCTGCTGTTGGTGTTGTTACTGGTGTTGCTGCTTTTTGCCCTCTGGCATTTTGAAGAATTTTAGTTGGTTCACCACCAACTGCGGCGACCTCTTGACGAACTGCTTCTTCAGATAACTGTTCACCAGTTTTATCATCAATAAAACCTGTTGGTGAATTCGGATCGACGGTAATACCAAGTTTTGTTTTTAGAAAACCAACAGCACCTTTTTGATCTTTTTCAGCATTCTTAGCACTATAGGGATCTTCTTTCGAAGGTGATGCACCAAGTTTCTCTTCTAGTTTGCCTGCTGCTTCTGGTGATGTGCTTGCCGCTTTATCTTTTTCTTTTTGTTCTTCTTTTGCTTTTCTTGCTTTATCATAAAAGACACCTTCACCACTATCAAGTTTTGCTTGATTTTCTTTTAGGGCTGTTGTTGCACTTGATGTATAACTTTCGTCTGCGCCACTTGATGGATTTTTTTTGAATGGATACCACGCAGGAGTTCCAGGTATAGTAACATCATCTAAAACATTACCTTTAAATGAACCTAATTGACCAAGGTCTATATTGTATGCTGTTAATTTCTTAAACGGAATTTTGAATGGTGGAGTGCCTGGCCATCCAACATTATTTTTTATCGAAGTGACTACATCATCAAAGAATTGGGTAACACTTAACATCAAAGGATTCAAATACGTTAGTGCTGTATCCATTCCTTTACGCAGATCATTCTCGTTGAATAAACCAAACGTGATGAATTGTAAAAAGCCACCAAGAGCGGATATGAGCGTATCGGTAATACTACCAGTTTCCTTAAACGTGTTGATTGCATCCATGATCCCGTTGATTAAACCACCAATGATCATAGCAGGTAAAAATATTTTGCTTAGAATAGCAAAGATAGAACCGCCACTAAACAACGCACCAAATGCACCAACAATTCCCATGAACAAACCTTTCAGTAAGTTCACGGGATTAAGCATATCCATTAAACCAGATAGAAGTCCACCACCCCCACCACCTTCTTTCTTTTCTTCTTTTGGTTCTTTTTTATCTTTCTTTTCTTTTTCTGGTGTATTTTTCTTTCGTTCTTCCTCTAGTTTTGCTTCACGTAAATCTTCAGTCTGAAAGAATTTATCTGCTTTACCTTCTGCTTTTACTTTGCTCTCTTTACCTTTTAGATTAACCAGTTTAGAAATATTCTGGCGGAGCACATTCATATCACGTGCCATACCAGGTAGAACAATAGAGTTCTTAGCAATTACATTCAGAAAAGGTAAAACATCTGCACTTATTCCACCAGCAGATTCGACTTGAGCACCTTCTGCGCCTTCTTTTGTTGGAGAAGTTTTCTCTTTCTTTTTACCTCCAAATAATGACATGAATGAAAAACCTGAGTCCTTATTGCCAACAGACTCTTTCATTTTATCAAAATTTTTATAACCTAGACTTTTGGCTAGTTCTTCTAAATTCTTTTTTGCCATTACTTTCTACTTTGTTTTTGTTGATTGATACGTTCTTTTTCCTCTTCAAGGTATTTTACTAATAACGAAATGTAAATGCTTCTTTCCCAAGGTATCATATTTTCAAGTTCAGACAAACTGTATTTGTGATGTTGCATCATCGCAAAGTTTGTCTGATAGTAATTACCTAGTGATTCATGACGAAATATTAAACGAAAAAATTTTGTAGACCTTTAATCTCAATGTCTTCCTCATATCCACACTTGCCGCATTTGAAGTGAACATCTTTTTTAATTTCAGGCATTGTATCAAAGAACTTTTTAATTTTTTCCAGGTCTTTCTGTTGCATAGAATCGATGAACTCCATCAACTCTTCTTTTGGTGTATCTTTAGCGTAGTATACTTGTTCATCATCATAAAGATAATCAATACAATCAATCAGTACATTTACCAGAATTTGATTCTCGTCCATGTTCTCATAGTTTTGAATCATCTCAAATGTTGGATACTTCAAACAGATACCAACCTTTTCACTTAACATAAACTTGGTTTCATGATCGTCATGTTTTGTTGGTTCGATTTCCAACAGGTTCAAACTAAAGTCTACTGAACCAGCACACTTCTTTGTCTCACCTTTATCATCGGTAATATCATTGTTGCATTTGTATTTGAGTTCGACAACTTCTTCTACTGACCGAGCACGAAGATTCATGAATAAAAATTCAAGGTCAAATGTGGGTAAATTGTCAATATCAATTTCATCAATTACACAATTCTTTAATACTTGACGAATGGTATTAATTGTCTCTTTTGGATCTTCCGACTCTGCGGCCATTAGAAACAACTTTTGTTCTTTTACTAGAAATGGACGAATACGAACATCTTGTCCATTAGAAATGAGTTTGATAGTATAAATTGGTACATCAAGTTTTGGTAACATAATTTCCTCTCAATTAGAATGATAATAACCTTGTTGCTGCTGTGCCACCCAAAGAAGCAAGTGTTTGTCCAATATCATATTTACCTTCAAAGATAGAACGATATTTCTGATAACTGAATTGAACTGATAAACGGTGAAATGCATCATCACCCCAACTTAATGCTTGAGGTGAAATACCAGTTGGGAATGCATCAATCAAATCCACTGCATAAATTTGACGAACTATATCGTCATATTGTATGACACGAATATCAGTCAAGTATCTTGACACTTGACTTTTTGGAAAACGTGGATTGTTCGTATCTGGAGGAATAATTGCATCCATCCAACGTTCAAACAACTTACGCTCATAGAAGTCATTTGTACAGATAAATGTTAATGTTGTTTCTGAATACTGCATACGATATGGCACTTTAAATGATGGACCATATATTTTTACATCAGCTGTTTCTAATGTTCGGCCTGGCAACTCTGCTGCTTCACATTGAAGAGCAAGATACCTAGATACCGATGGATTAGATGATTTCATTCCATCAGATCCACTGCCCATAGCATTATTGATGGCATCAGATACATCGGTAAAAACTGAATTTGGAAAGTTTAATACTTTTTCCAAAAACGAATTGCCTATTGACTGACCAATATACGGTGGAATAGGTAATATAACTTCAAACCTATTTGACCTAGCGGGACCGCCTTTGCC
>Ga0114963_10002011_pt1 | contig 13840 bp, 15 predicted proteins | sample C_131016_EF_Meta_FD_87019 | JGI IMG/M metagenome (GOLD analysis project Ga0114963, IMG submission 87019) | Freshwater microbial communities from Lake Croche, Canada to study carbon cycling - C_131016_EF_MetaG | ecosystem: Environmental > Aquatic > Freshwater > Lake | place: Lake Croche, Canada...
GCATTTTGTTGATAGAGGGCGGTCCGCGCGTGTTGCAGGCCATGCCCGAGTCGCTCAGTCAAAAAGCCTTAGAGCAGTTGCAACAACTCGGGGTGGAAGTACGCTTGAACGCCATCGTCACCGGCATTGATGCCACCGGCTTGCAAGTGCGCGGCCCGGCGCCAGCCGGCGTCGTCGGTACGGTGGACTACCGCATTCACAGCCGATGCGTGGTCTGGGCAGCAGGCGTCGCGGCTTCACCGTTGGGGGGTAAATTGGCCGCCAACATTGGTTGTGAAATTGACCGCGCAGGGCGAGTGGTGGTCAGCCCCGATTTGAGCCTGCCGGGCTTTCCACATGTCAGTGTGATCGGGGATTTGGCGGCCGCCATGAGCCATCAACCGGGCAAACCCCCATCGGCCGTGCCCGGCGTGTCACCAGGTGCCAAGCAAATGGGTCGCCGCGCGGCGCAAAATATTTTGCTTCGTATCGCTGGTAAACCTACACGGGCTTTCAGGTACGCCGATTACGGCAATCTCGCCACCATTGGACACAACTCGGCAGTCGTTGACCTGAGCACACCTTTGGGTCCGCTGCGTTTTTCAGGTCGCTGGGCTTGGTGGTTCTGGCTGTTGGCGCATATTTATTTTTTAATCGGTTTTCGCAACCGCTTGGTGGTACTGATGGACTGGGGTTCTGCCTACTTGAGTTTCAGCCGCAATGCCCGGGTCGTGGCCGGTACACTTCACAAGACAATGCCCCATGTTGGTGAGAGCTGATTACCCAGTTTGACCCGGCTTCCCAGCAATTAACCTTTATAGCGTTTACACCTATTAGCTGGGTTGACAAACAGTTCTACTATTCCTGCAACTGAAAATTATTGCTGTCACATGTTTGTCTCTCGAGGCTTATATGACTGCAAAAATTAGAGGTTGTTTGTTTCATTCATAAGAGGAGATCCCTAATGCGCGTACTAAAACTGGTTGCCGCTATTGCTGCAACAACAGTGATGGCATTTGGTTCAGCAGCACATGCTGGCCCTAGCGTCACACTCGAGAAAGTTGTTACTGGAATCAACACACCGCTTTCCATGGTGCAACCCGCTGGTGACAACCGCATGTTCGTCACAGAACAAAACGGTCGCATCAAGATCATTGAAAACGGCAAAATCACAGGTACTTTCTTGGACATCCGTAGCAAGATCGTTCCGCTGATGCAAGACTTCGACGAGCGCGGCTTGTTGGGTCTGGCTTTCCACCCTGACTTCAAAAACAACGGCAAGTTCTATGTGGCTTACTCAGCTCACTTGGACTACCAGTCTGATTTGGGTCAAATGCTTTGGTACAACCACAGCAACGTGGTTGAAGAGTACACAGTCTCTAAAACCGACAAGAACACAGCTGATGCTTCTTCAGCACGTCGTATCCACTCCATCAGCTGGCCCCAGTTCAACCACAATGGTCACTGGATTGGCTTTGGTCCAGACAAGAAACTCTATGTTTCTACTGGTGACGGCGGCTACGCTAACGACTGGGGTATTGGCCACAATCCTCTGATCGGTAACGGTCAAGACATGATGTCTCCTATGGGCAAAATCCTGCGTATCGACGTGGATGCTCGTTCAGACGGCAAGCCTTACGGCGTACCTTCTGACAATCCATTTGTCGGCAAAAAAGACGTTCTGCCTGAAATCTGGGCATCCGGTCTGCGCAATCCTTGGAGATGTTCATTCGACCAAGCTGGTGGCTCACAACTGTATTGCGGCGACGTGCAACAAAACAGCTGGGAAGCTGTCAAGATTGTTGACAAAGGCCAAAACATGGGCTGGCGTCGTGTGGAAGGTTTGATGCGCTGCTTCAACTGGGCAGAGCCTGACAACCATCCCGCTAATTGCGACAAGTCTGGCATCACACCTGCTGCCATGGAATATGCCAACTGCACTGCCGTTCCTAACGGTTGCAAAGGTATTTCTGTGACTGGTGGCTACATTTCTCGTGGTGACGGTACAGGCGCCAAAGGCAAGTACATCTTCGGTGACTGGTCTAAAGGCTTCGGTGAGAACGACGGCCAAATCTTCATCGGCTCTAAAGGCGGCGACGGCAAATGGAGCATGGAAGTGGCTTCTGTGAATGTTCAAGGCGGCACACCTAACGGCAAAACACCTTACATCTTGGCTTTCGCTCAAGATGCCAAAGGTGATGTCTACGCCCTGACCTCTATCACAACTGGCCCTAACGGCTCACAAGACACCATCTACAAAGTTGTTGTGAAATAATTTTGTAATTTGTCTATCAAACTGCTGCCTGTTTATGCGGGCAGCAGTTTTTTTTTGTATTAAACTGTTTTCATGAAACCATCATTCTTTTCCTCAACTTCTCTGCGTCGCACGCCTTTGATGTTGTGCGCATCTACACTGCTGGCCTTTGCTTGTTTCTCGACAAGCGCTTGGTCAGAGGACAACTCTCCCACACCTGCATCACCCGATGAACCTGTTCCCGCATTCACCGCTGCGGTCATGCAAGAACCTGCCAATATCGAGGCAGGCAAAGCCGTCTGGGATGGCCAATGCAGACACTGCCATGGCAACAGCGCTTACCCTGGCAAGGCCCCCAAGCTCAAGCCTTCCAGCTACCAGCCTGAATTTGTGTATGACCGAGTTACCAATGGTTTTCGCAAAATGCCAGCTTGGAAAGCCATCTTCAACGAAAAGCAACGTGTTGGCGTAGTCACTTACATCATGAGCGGCGAATTCTCCCCCTGAAGAGACCACCAGGCCTGACCCTTACTAGAAAAACTGTTGCATCCTGCAACAGTTTTTTTGTTTTGTAGCAGGCCCAATGACCGTTTTTTCCAAAAGTTTTTTTATGGGTTTCACGAAAGTGCATGCTTTCATATGACTTGTCAAAGGGGATTGTGGTAACCCCTTGTTTCAGCCTTGGATTGAGAGCGAAGTTTGGCTGAATCCGCAGCAGTTCAAAGGGGTTGACCCCATGATGCATTGGGCTCATAAGTGCTATCATTTTCTTTTGATTTAAAGAGCCTAGGTATCTCGCTTAAATGGCTCTTGAAGAAGATTTGAAATGACAACGCATAAACCAGTCACCCCATCAGATCAAGATTCACACACTGCATCTGTTGAAGAAATGTTCAGTGGCAAATCTGTCTCATGCCCTTGCTGTGGGGGAAGCTTCACACCGAGCATGTTGCAAAAAATCATGGATGACGCTGAGCGCTTGGCGTTGCACAAAAAAGATTTCCGCGCCATCCCCACTGGCGGGTTGGGCATGATGATAGACCCGCATGCCCACATGACGGCGCGCACCACTGACGATTACGAAGCCATGGCCCAAGCCGGTATTGTGGCTGTCATTGAGCCGGCATTTTGGTTAGGCCAAATGCGGACCAATGTAGGCACCTTTATCGACTATTTCTCCACCATTACCGGTTTTGAGCGTTTCCGCGCTGGTCAATTTGGCATACGTCACTACTGCACCATTGGCATGAATCCCAAGGAAGCCAACAATGTTGCTTTGTCTGAGGAAGTGCTTGCTGTGCTGCCGCGATACTTGACCAAAGAAGGCGTTGTCGCTGTGGGTGAAATCGGCTATGACGAACAAACGCCGCAAGAAGACAAAGTGTTTCGTGCACAAATTGAACTCGCTAAAGAGTTCGATTTACCCATCATGATCCACACACCGCATCGCGATAAAACCCGTGGCACACAACGCACCATGGATGTATTGGAAGAGCACGGCTTTGACCCTGCGCGTTGCGTGATTGACCACAACAACGAAGAAACCGTTCGCGAGGTACTTGACCGTGGTTATTGGTGTGCGTTCACTATTTACCCCTCCACCAAAATGGGCAACGAGCGCTTGGCGGCCTTGGTTCAGCAATACGGCTCAGAGCGAGTGATCGTTGACTCTTCTTGCGATTGGGGTGTGTCTGACCCGCTTGCCGTTCCCAAGACTGCTCGACTGATGGCAGACCGCGGGATTTCTGCAGACACCATCCACCAAGTGGTTTATAAAAATGCCTTGGCTATTTATGGACTCAACGGCGAAATGCGCGAAGAGCACTGGCTACAACCGCAAGCCATTGACCAACGAACTCTTTACGAAGGCAATTCTGTGTTGCGTGGACAAGAGCCTAAAGTCCTTACCCGTACCGTTGATGCCAACGTGATCCGCTAACTCCTTCAAGATACACGTTTTCTCATGCAGCCATTGATTGTTTTGAATGTGGTGGGCCTGACCCCGCGACATCTCGGGCCATTAACCCCACGCTTGTCTGCATTTGCCAAACAAGGCGGCATGCGACCGCTCACCACCACCTTACCTGCGGTCACTTGCACCGCACAAGCCAGTTTCATGACCGGCTTGCCCCCGAGCGAAACAGGGGTGGTAGCCAATGGCTGGTTGTTTCGCGACCTTTATGAAATTTGGTTCTGGCGACAATCCAATCGCTTGGTTCATGGTGAAAAAATCTGGGAAGCAGGCAAATCGCGCGACCCGCAATTCACGTGCGCCAACATGTTCTGGTGGTACAACATGGCGTCTGACCATGACTTTGGCGCCACCCCGCGACCGATTTACAAAGCCGATGGCCGCAAACTGCCTGACTGTTTCACGGTACCTACGGATTGGCGAGAAAAACTCAGCAGCCGTTTGGGCAAATTCCCTTTGTTCAACTTTTGGGGCCCCAACACCCATATTTCATCTTCTCGCTGGATAGCCAAGGCTTCTGAGTTGGCCATCACCGATTTTGACCCGACATTGACGCTGGTTTACCTACCGCATCTGGACTACGATTTACAACGCTTTGGCCCAGATGAATCACATCCGGCGGTGGCCAAGTCGTTACAGGAAATAGATGAAGTAGCTGGGGATTTGATCGATTTCGCACAAAAGCACGGGCGCAAAGTCATGGTGCTTTCCGAATACGGCATCACCCAGGTTGACCGCCCCATCCACCTGAACCGCCACTTCCGCCGCGAAGGCTGGCTGCAAATCAGGATGGAAGATGGTCACGAAATGCTCGACCCCACCACCTCCGCCGTGTTTGCTGTGGCTGATCACCAGATCGCCCATGTGTACGTTCGCAACCCTGCATTGATCCCTCAGGTGAAACACTTGCTGCAAGGTATTGCGGGTGTGGAATCGGTATGGGACAAAGCCGAACAAGTAGCGCATCACATCAACCATGAGCGCAGCGGCGAACTGGTGGTCATGTCAGATGCGCACTCTTGGTTTACCTATTACTTTTGGCTCGACGATGCACTGGCGCCCGATTTCGCCAGAACCGTAGAAATACACCGCAAAGCAGGCTATGACCCAGTCGAACTGTTTCTCGATCCCACACTGGCGTTTCCCAAGCTCAAAATCGTGTGGAAATTACTGAAAAAGATACTTGGTTTTCGTATGCTGCTCGATGTCATTCCGCTAGACGCCACGCTGGTCAAGGGCTCGCACGGCAGGCCTACCGACAACCCGCTAGACGGTCCGTTGGTAATGACAGACACACCTTCTTTGTTGCCTGAGCAGGTGTCTGCCACTGACATCAAGCACATGGCACTTCAACACATCTTTGGTGTTGAGCATTCAGCAGCATGAACCGTTTTTGATTTTTCGAATTTAAACAAATATGAACAACGTTTATCACTACCCCAACAAGCAGAGAAAAACTGCCGACACGGCGCTGAATCAAAACAACGATACGCGCACCATCGTCGACAGCGTTCAAGTGCAGCGCTTTGCCGTGGAATACGACTACCCGGTAGTCTTTACCCGCCACGCATTCGATCCTGTCAATCTGCATTTGCTCGATGTTCTGCGTCGCCGCGAACCCGGCAAACGTCATCGTGTGGCGGTCTTTGTCGATGGTGGCGTGGTTCAAGCCTTGCCGCATCTCGCTGGGCAAATTCAAGCTTATTTTGCGGCGCACGGTGAGTCCATTGATTTGGTGGGTGACATCGTGGTTTTAAAAGGCGGCGAGGAATGCAAAAACGATCCTGACTTCATTTCTTCACTGTTGAAAATACTGTCAGACAAAGCCATTGATCGCCACTCCTATGCCATCGCCATTGGCGGCGGCGCCATCATGGATGCAGTCGGTTATGCGGCAGCCATCTTTCACCGCGGAGTTCGACACATCCGTTTCCCCACCACAGTACTTGGACAAGACGACAGCGGTGTGGGCGTGAAGAATGCCGTCAACTGGCTGGGTTTAAAAAATCTGGTCGGCACTTTTGCACCGCCATGGGCGGTGATCAATGACGGTGTTTTCATCGACTCTTTGCCTGCACGTGAAAAACGCTGCGGCATGTCTGAGGCTGTCAAGGTGTCGTTGATCCGCGACCGCGATTTTTTTCTTTGGCTGGAAAGCAACGCGTTGGCATTAGCGCGTTTTGAAACCGTGCCCATGTCCTACTTGATCAAGCGATCGGCACAAATTCACATGAACCAGATTGCCAACGGGGGAGACCCTTTCGAATCAGGATCAGCCCGTCCGCTCGACTATGGTCACTGGGTTGCGCACAAACTCGAACGCATGACGCAACAACAAGAACTCAGCCATGGAGAAGCGGTTGCGATCGGCGTTGCGCTAGACGCCCATTACTCTGTGTTGGCTGGGTTACTGCCCACCGGTGAAGATTTACGCGTACACCAATTGCTATTGACGCTTGGCTTTAAGCTTTGGAATGATCAACTCGAGACCCGCCACGCCAATGGCCGCTTGGCTGTCCTTCAAGGTCTCACTGAATTCAGAGAGCATCTCGGCGGCGAACTCACCATCACCTTACTCAGCGCCATCGGTAAAGGCATTGAAGTGCACGAAATCAATGACACCTGGGTCACCGAATCCATAGCCTGGTTGAAACAACGCAAGTAATTCAATGCAACTGCACAGACTGAAAGCTCAACCGCATCTTTCCTATTGCACCAACATACATGCAGGTGAGAGTTGGTCTGATGTTCGTGACAGTCTGAATATTTTTGTGCCCACTATTCGCGATGCCCTCGCTGAGGGAGCGCCCATGGGTATTGGTTTGCGGCTGTCTGCACAGGCCGCTGACAGCTTGCTGCAAGCCGATGAAATAGCTGCTTTCAAGCGCCAATTAAAAGAACTCAACGCCTATGTATTTACCTTGAATGCCTTTCCCTACGGTACCTTTCATGGCGTCAAGGTCAAGCAGGATGTGTATTTGCCTGACTGGTCTACCGCTGAACGGCTGCGCTACACCATCGTTTGCACAGATATTCTTGCGGACTTACTGCCTGAGGGCGTGAGTGGCAGTATTTCTACTGTGCCCGTTGGCTTTCGTGATGCAGTTGACACGCCTGACGCCATGTCGCGCATTCTTGATCATTTGTTGCAATCAGTAGCGCACATGGTTGCGGTGCATCAACGCAGCGGAAAATTCATCGCCCTGGCCTTGGAGCCCGAACCTGCTTGCTATCTTGAAACCACGCAAGAGGCAGCTGATTTCATCCTCAACCATGTGCGAAGTCAGCCGGCTGTCTCTCAGTTGGCTGCCATGCTCAGTTGTACCGATGCACAAGCCATGCAGGCACTGCAACAGCACCTCGGCGTTTGTTTTGATGTGTGCCATAGCGCAGTTGAGTTTGAGAACCCCCAGCAGGCGATGCGGCAATTGCGCGAAGCCTTGATTTGTATACCCAAAATACAACTCTCCAGTGCGGTTCGTATCCCTCAAATGAGCCAAGCCCTGCTGTCAACTGTCAATATGTTTGACGATGCGGTTTACCTGCACCAAGTGGTGGTGCAACAGCCGCTAGGCTTGCAACGATTTCTCGATTTGCCGCAAGCGGTAGCCGCATTCGATGCGGGTCAAGCCAATGGAGAGTGGCGCGTGCATTGCCATGTGCCAGTTTTTCTTGAACATGTTGGCGACATCTCCACCACGCAAGCCCAATTGATGCAAACCCTTGAGGCTTGCAAACTCGAAGGTTTCTCCTCTCATTTAGAGGTTGAAACCTACACGTGGGATGTGTTACCAGCATCTCTTAAAACCGATACCAAGGCACAGGCTATCGCCCGTGAATTGTTGTTCGTTAAACAGGCATTGATGTCATGACACAAGCACTTCACCCGATCGCACGACTGGCCATGATGCTAAAAATAGGCAGAGTATCCAACCTGCCTACGGTCTGGACCAATGTTTTGGCTGGTGCTTTTCTGGCAGGCGTCAATGCCGAACTTTGCCAGTTGCTATGGATCATGCTGGCCATCACGTTGTTCTATACAGGTGGCATGTATTTGAACGATGCGTTTGATGCGGACATCGATGCGCGTGAACGACCTGGCCGTCCTATTCCTTCCGGTCAGGTATCTGCCAAGACCGTTTCAGCCATGGGTTGCGCCATGTTGATGGTTGGTATATTCATTGTTGCGCCCTACGGCGCACTGGCGGTTCAAGCCGGTGTCGGATTGAGCTTGACCATTCTTCTTTACAACGCTTGGCACAAAGGCAATGTGATTTCGCCGGTCATCATGGGCAGTTGCCGGGCGTTGGTCTACGTGCTCGCAGCCTGGTCTTTTTCAGACAACACACCTGTCGCGTTGATGTGGGGCATGCTGGCCGTGTTCACCCATATTGCCGGACTTACCTATGCCGCCAAGCAAGAAAGTCTGGACCGCATTGACCGTTTATGGCCGCTTGCTATTCTTACTGCTCCGTTGGTCATTTTTATCACCAATTTCAGCCTCTCACCCATGGCTATCGTGACCTTACTGCTCTTGGCTGTGGCTGACATCTACGCTGTACGTTTACTGGCACTGCGACGTCAAGGAGGAGATGTGCCACGTGCGGTGGCGCAATTGATTGCAGCCTGCGCATTGCTGGATGCTGCTGCTTTAGCCCTTAGTGGCGCGCCCTGGCCTTGGGTTGCCGCCTGTATAGTGGCTTACCTGACATGTCGCTTATTTCAAAAATTCATCCCGGGCACCTGAAGGTTCGCCATGTATCCCAAACACCATCATCTAGCAACTGAAGCGATTCCTCAAGCCATTTCGCTGTTGAGCGGATGGCTGAAAAAAAGGCTGACGCCAGAACCTTTTAACTGGTTTGATACTGAACTGCGCACCCTGCAATCCCAACCCGAGCAAGCGCGTTGGTTCAAGGCATTGGGCTTAACGCCACGCAAGCTAGGTAAAGCTGACTTACAGCCGACTGATATTGAACTTCATGCGGCTTCACAACTTCGCCAAGGACTTGACCCCACCGATTGGAGCATTGACCAGACGGCGCGCATTTGTTTTACCTTGGCCTTTCATCAAGCCGACGACGCCAGTTTTGCCCACCAAGTTTCCTTGCTGGTAGACACCTCAGAAATTAACGAGCTGGTAGCCATCTTCCGCGGATTTGCCTTGTTTCCGCATCCACAAGCCCTCGAACCCAAAGCCCGCGAAGCGATCCGCTCCACCATGCGTCCGGTTTACGAAGCAATGGCGCATCGCAATCCCTATCCCATGGAGTTTTTCGACGAAGCCGCTTGGAACCAGATGGTTGTGAAAGCATTTTTTCTAGATTCGTCCATTTGGCAAATCCAAGGTGTGGATCAACGCTACAACCTCGATTTATCGATTGTGCTGATCAAATTGGTGCAAGAAAGATGGGCTGCGGACAGGTTTATTGCGCCAGAAATCTGGCGGTGCGCAGTACCTTATGCCAACGCTGAAGGGATAGACGTCATTTTGCAAGCCTTGGCTGGTAAGGCCAGAGAGGCTGAGATGCAAGTCATCGCCAAAGTCTGCTTGAGCCACCCTGAACTTTGCGATGCGCAAGTCGTGGCTGCAGTGAAAAGTAAAAACTGGACCATAGACCCTGTTGCTTTACCTTGGTCAGGTTTTGCAAGCGCTTCGTACATCTGATCATATTGACCAACCGACGCCTCCTCTGTCTCAATCACAGCTTCACCCATGCATCCAACTGCCCCAGAATCCAAAGACTGTAAACAAGCCCCTGGGCTTTTTGGCCCCGTGGTCAACCTAGGCAAATGCGAAGCCAAGGGCGATTGCGTTAGCGTCTGCCCTGAATCTGTATTTGAGGTGCGGCGAATTGAAGATGCTGATTTTCAACCGCTAGGGTTTTTGCAAAAATTAAAAATACGCGTGCATGGTATGAAAGTCGCCTACACGCCAAATATCGATGCCTGCTTGGCCTGTGGCTTGTGTGTCGCCGCTTGCCCGGAAAAGGCCATCACACTCAGCCGAAGGTAAAGCGTTGATTTATTTTTTAACTACCAATTGCTTGATACTCTCAATCTGCTTTTGGTAAATGTCGCCAGAAATTTCAAATATTTTTTTACAATAAGCGGCCTTGTCAGCACTTTCTTTTTGTTGATATTCCACTACCGCTGGGGACTTTTTCATGTCTTGGTAAGTGACATCGATTTTTTTACCTGAGGGAAATTCGATTTGATCAAGCTTTTGGAAATAATCAACAAACTGCTTGGTGATGCCTTCGCGCTGGCCTGGACGCGTTAAGAAGTCCTTAGGGATGGCATCCAAAAAAGTATTCAAATCGAAATCAGCAAATGACTGCCCTTGACAGTTAGGGTCTGCATCGAGTTGTTTTTTCAAACCAAAAGCCGTGATAACACCAAAAGTAGCTTGAAAAATACGCTCGCTGTTGTCAGTTTCAGCAGCTTGTACAGGTACTGCTATTGTCAACGCGACAGAGGCAGCAATAAGAATTTTTTTCATGGTCAATCTATTCATAGTTAAATTTTGACAGGATTGACTTGCGCATTCTCAACCCACATATTCATGTTTTAGCAGTTTTCTTGGATTTGGATCGGATGTAACTCACAAGATCCCATATTTCTTCGGGGGTAAATGCTTGTTTCCAAGCAGGCATAGTGTTTTTTCCATTCGATATTCGAAAAGCCACAATCCCGTCTGGAAAAACAGGCGCTAATGCAATCATTGTCAGATCCTTGGGCTTGACGCTGAGTTGTGCACTGGCTGGTCCGTTTCCCTCACCATCCGGGCCATGACAGACTTGACAATGCGCCGACCACAGGGCTTGACCCCTGGCCACTGATTCAGCAGAACCCTGATACGGATTGGTCTCTAACGCAGCCATGAGTAAGCTTTTTTGCGTGTAAGCAGACACCACCATCGCAACCCATAAAGTTAGTAAAATCACATGCTTGATTTTTAGTGTTTTCATGTTGTACCAGTTCTTACTCCCTAAAGTCCATTTTAGGACTTCAACTCCTGCCAGACACAACTCAACTTCTGCTACCTATTGTTTTTCTCTACAAACTGACTTTTCATCTCTCTACAGATTCACTCACTGAAATACTTATGAACTACTCCAACTTTTATTCCAAATGGATCGTGATCTTGACGGCAATGTCCGCTTTGGTGTTCACCCACGTCGCCCATGCAGAAAATTTCGCATTGAAATTACTGGCCAGCGAATTGACTGCTCCGATTCATCTGGAAGAATTACCTGACGGGTCGGGCCGTATGCTGATCGTTCAACAAGACGGACTTGTTAAAGTGATGTTGTCTGACGGACAAATACAGGCCGAGCCATTTCTTGATTTACGCAGTCGCATGCTGCCCATTGCCAATGATTTTGAAGAACGAGGTTTGCTGGGCTTTGCCCTGCATCCGCAATTTTCTAAAAATGGTCGTTTCTTTGTCAGCTACTCTGCACCTCTGCGTGCATCTGCACCACAAAACTGGAACTACACACGGCATGTTGCAGAGTTCACCACCAAACCCGGCAGCGTCACAACCGTTGACTTGAACACGGAAAGAATACTGATTGCTTTGGATTGGCCCAGCCGAAAACACAATGGTGGCGCTCTGGCTTTCGGTCCAGATGGCATGTTATTCATTGGCTTGGGTGACAGCGGAGCCTCACACGGTATTGGCAAATCTGTGATTTGGGAAGCGTTCAATGTGCCCGCAGAAGCTCTTCACTGGGACAAAATGGCGCAAGACAAACAAAGTTTGTACGGCAAGATATTGCGCATAGATATTGACCATGGTTTTCCTTCCTATGCCATTCCCAAAGGCAATCCTTTCAACATCACCCAAGGTCGACCCGAAATCTGGGCCTGGGGTTTTCGCAACCCTTATCGCATCTCTTTTGACAGCAACGGTAATGGCGACTTGTATGTGACAGCCATTGCAGAAACGCTGTGGGAGGCCGCCTACAGGGTTCGCCGTCCTGGTAATTTTGGTTGGCCGCTGATTGAGGGTTCACATTGCGTAGACCGTTTGATGCCGCGTAAGCCGCCTGTCCAATGTGTGCGACAAGGTGTTGACGGTGAAACGCTTGAACTTCCGGTGGTGGAATATGCCAATATGCAAGTGAATCACCCTGATTCATCGCAACTCAACACCCAAGGCGTGGGTACGGCATTAACGGGTGTGCGGATTTACCGTGGGAAACAACTACCCAAATTAGAAGGCAAGCTGTTGATCGCCGATTGGAGTGCATCGTTCAAGCAGGCTTCGGGACAACTGTTTGTGGCGACACCCAATACACCCAAAGACAAACTATGGGCATTGGAAAAATTGATTCAACTTGATAGCCGCATCATCAGCCTTGCAGAAGATCGCAGCGGAGAGATATATGTGCTGACCCACGAAGGCATGGGACCGTTTGGCAACACAGGCAAGGTTTATCGCTTGGTTTCGAGCCCTTGAGTGTTGCAGCACCCCAAGGCGGTCTGATTAAGGAGTACAGACTTTTTTAATCAAGGCCTCAAAGAACGAGCCTGTCGAGGGAGAGTACCAGTGGAAATAGCGTTTTTTGGGTCCGCCTGATGCGGCTTGGGTCACCTGACCACTACCCATTTGTCCGTCGTAGTCGGTGAACTGAATTTGACGCTGGCGACCCGCATTGCATTCAATATGACGAACAGAAATACGTGAGCTGGTGACAAACGCACAACCGTCACCTTTACAGGCTTCTTTTTTGCTGTCAGGGAAATCTTGTAACGTAGTGATTTGTTTCGCACCCTCGACATCGGTGATGGACTGTAAATCCACATAGTAGTTTTCACCGAATTCGGGACTCTTCATCAAGAGCGTCCATTCCGCATGCGCCATGGTGGAGAAGGTAAGCAACGTCAGTATCAAAGTGCGTTTCATCGCAGAACTCCAAAAATAAACAGATATAAAAATTCTCTGATAAGAAAATTTGGTAAAGACCATTTTAGCCGGTGACGGATGTTGTGCATTTTCATGGGGTTATTAAATAAGCCGGCCATTATTCCCAAGAAGTAAGTACGTCGCTATTTGATTTGAGCCTGAAGTTCATCTGTCTGTTTCGCAATCTTTTTGCATGGCATGTCCAGCACTTTCTATGGTCCAACTGTCACCATAACCGCCATAAACCAACGACAAGACAGTCAGCATATTTTTTTTCTCAACAGAAATTTCTGGTTTGAGTTGATCCAAACGCTGTCTGGCTTCTTTGGGAGGCAAGCCGCTTTCCCTCCACTGCATGGCTTCAGAGGCAAATCGACCGATGTCGTCGCAAGTCATGCTGCCCAACGGGTAAGTACCGGCAAACACTTGGGGGCAGACGCAAAGCATGCCCATGATGAAGAAGTGGTGAATGGGGCGCATAGGGGGTTCTCCTGCAAAGTGTTCTCTGATGGGCTGATCATAAACACAGGGCAGATAAGTACGCGGGTACATGAAAAAAAATTCAATAAGCCGTCTTTAGTGCGTATCATTTCAAAAATAACAACAGGATGTCACAAAAAAAACGTAAAGACCATAAAACATCGAAAGAGACAAGACCATGACTACGACACCCGCACTGATTCTTGACCGTATCTTTGAACATGAAAAAAACCATGCGCAA
>Ga0114963_10002013_pt1 | contig 13834 bp, 10 predicted proteins | sample C_131016_EF_Meta_FD_87019 | JGI IMG/M metagenome (GOLD analysis project Ga0114963, IMG submission 87019) | Freshwater microbial communities from Lake Croche, Canada to study carbon cycling - C_131016_EF_MetaG | ecosystem: Environmental > Aquatic > Freshwater > Lake | place: Lake Croche, Canada...
CCCGCCGTCCCCGCCGTCCCCGCCGTCTTGGCTTGGTGGTTTTTCAACACCCATTCCCATTCCTTTTCAAAATCATAGTCCCACTTGAACATCTTGGTTACCAAGCCATGGTTATAGCAAGAGTCCAACGACTTGGTCAAATAGTAGCTCACGATACAGACGGCAATTTCTTGGAGGGCCGGGTCACGAATCATACGGAAATCGTCCAGCCCGTGATGAAGAGCAAAGTCTTGGAGTTTGTGGTACAACTGGGCCATGACCCCCGACAACATCGGGGTGGGGTGGGGGATGATATCGAACCCGTCTTCCGTCCCCCCACCCGTCCCCCCACCCGTCCCCCCACCCGTCCCCCCACTTCCCTCCTCCCCTTCTTCCAAGAGGTTCACACTCCCCAGTACCGGTTCCGGTCCCCGGAGACAATACGTCTTAAGAACCGGGTACATCGTCTTGGAGGTATGAATAAACTCTTGGTAAGCCCGTAAAAGACACCGTTTCCCTTCGGCATAATTCACCGGTTTCATCAGCTCGTGGAATAACCACATGAACCGTTTCCGGTCAAACTTGGTAGGAAGGTCCTTCTCATTCTTGTCCATCATGTAGTCGTATTTCCAAGAGATCTCCGCCAAGAAGTTCCGAATCTTCTTGGTCGTATAGATGGGTATCATGGGTACCCCCGTGTAAACACAAAACAAGGTCGCATGAAACCGCATCGGAATCATCGCATGAAACAGTGGGTACAGTGCCAACATTTCGTCTAAATGGACGGTATAGTCGATGTTCATCACCGAAGGTAACACGGTGTCGGATAACAACGCCATGACATCCGCCTGAATCAAGGTATCATTCTCCTTGTTCAAGGTCACGTCGCACCCCGCCAAAGGTTTGGTATTGAAGGGGACCAAGACGACCAAGAACCCCAGTTTCACCAAGTTATAGATCAAAATCGCCAAATCCTGGACAATTTTCTTATAGTTGTCTCGGTAAGGCTTGTCCGGATGGTAGATATGGCGACATAACGAGATACCAATGACCTTTTTCTTGGCCACCACCGACCGCTGGATTTTCTGGTAATCGACCAAGAACCGGGTGTTATCCGTGACCACGGTGTTCTGGAGACGGGAGGTCGTATCCATCACATAACAGGAGGTATCGGGTAAATAGTGTACCCGACCCTTACCAATATACTGGGTGAGAATGGGAATATCTCGAGTGGTTCGAAGAAAAATGGCGTCGAAAATTTCCAACTTGGTACGCTGAGTGGGATGTAAAAAGATGTCATTGTACGGTATCCCTACGGAAAGAGCCAGTAACGTGTATCGCCGCCGACGCTTGACCTCCAGAGTAAATATCCGGTTGAGCTTGTCCAAGAAGTAGGTATTCAGTACATCACCCCCTCCCAGACAGACCACCGTCCCGGGGACAATATCCTCCACATTTTTCAACTGGTCACAATCCATGAATCGAATATGGGGGTTGACCTCACCCAGGGCTCGCTGGATAAGCCACTTGATGGATATTTTGTATTGTTCATCCCCCAGATTACCATGATTATAGTATCCCAAGACCAAGACCTCGAGAGTCGGGGTGGTTGATATCCGATATTTGGGTGATTTATCTGTCATGATACGATACCAACCAATACGATACTATAACGTTATACAATAATATGTTTATACCACTACTTACCACTATTTTTGGGGCCATTTCCCGCCTCCCATCCCGCCACCCATTCTCCCATCCATGACCCGGTACAGTAAATCGATATAGAAGTAGCCCAAGATACTTAATCGTACAACTGTACTCTGTGTTTGTCAACCATGCCTCGAAACCCTTCGACCCGTTCTATCCAACAACTGGCCGTCATGGAAACCTACTATATGGATTATATGAATGCCCAACTCTATCAACAGAGTTATCCCGATACGCTCATGTCCTATATGGAATTTGTTCATCTGGCCAACTACCACTTTGACCGTTATGTTCGGCCGGTGATGGGGAAGGCCCTTACCGAACCTTCGGTCCCGACCCGGGCCCCGGCCCCGACCCCCCAATCTAAATGGGTCACCCTCCCTCGTACCCCCTCACTCCCACCCCCAGTCGTCAAAAAGCTCGTCATCGATGGCCCCATCACCACCCTACGTGACCTCATTCGTATCCTCGAAACCCACCCGTATTCCCCCGAGGTGGAAGCGAATATTGACCTGAAAGCCCTCCATAATATTCGAGAAGAGTTGGTGGAAATTGACGGTATGATTGGGCTCGCCACCTTCAAAGAGACCCTCTTAGACCAACTGATGTATTTCATGCAAAACTTGCATGTCAACCGTGAACATGACTATAAGCATATGGTGATTTATGGTCCTCCGGGTACAGGTAAGACCCAAGTGGCCAAATTGGTGGGTACGATGTATTCCAAATTGGGTATATTGTCCAACGGGGTCTTCAAAAAAGTCACCCGTAACGATTTAGTGGCCGGTTATCTGGGACAGACGGCCATCAAGACGGCCAAAGTCGTGGAGGATTGTTTAGGCGGTTGTCTCTTCATCGATGAGGTGTATGCTCTGGGGACGGGGGCCCAAGACGGAGGGAAAGATGGCGGGGACAGTTTTTCCAAAGAGTGTGTGGATACCCTCTGTGAAGCCCTCAGTAACTATAAAGAAAACCTCATGGTCATTGTGGCGGGGTACGAAGAGGATGTCAATGAGTCGTTTTTCAAGGTCAACCCGGGACTCCCCTCACGCTTCATTTGGCGTTTCACCATGGATGAATACCGTCCCGAGGAACTGATGCGAATTTTCATTCAAAAGGTGGAATACAACCAGTGGAGTATGGGAAGTATCGCTCTACCCCCCTTGACCGAATGGTTCACCAAGAACAAGGCCCATTTTCCTTACTTTGGTCGTGATATGGAGCAGTTGTTTACCTATAGTAAAATTGCCCATGGACGCCGTATTTTCGGTAAACCCCCGGAAGAACGTAAGATATTCACGATGGTGGATATTGAACAGGGATTCAAACTATATATGAAACATGCGGATACGACCAAGACGGAGGACCGTCACAAATTATCGGAAAGTTGCTTCGGGTTGTACTTGTAGGTTCGCCTCGCCCCCCTCGGCCCCACCCCTCGGCCCCACCCCTCGGCCCCACCCCTCGGCCCCACCCCCTCGGCCCCCATTGAGTTGTATAGGAGATAAAAACCTCCCGTATAATAGTAAGTATATTGTATTTATAAGTCCACCCTTGGAAAATATGGGTGATGATGCCAAAAAGACCATCAGTATTGACCCCGAATTGTTCAAATTTCCGAGTGGGAATGGTACCCGACGTAAACGACCCACTTCTAGTCCAGGTGAACCTACGATACGGGTTCGCCCTCCTCCCAAACCGCGTGACCATAATAAAACCACCCGACGTCATGCTCTCCTCAAGTTCATACGGCGACATCAAGCCAATAATTACCAACGTATCATGGAGGGTGGGGCCGACCCCCCGGTGACCACTTCTCTCGACCTCACCCCCAAGAACGAGATTGACGAAACCCTGGAATACTTGATGGGGGTGGCGGATGAAGTGAAAAAACGTGAAACCATACCCCGGGCTCCCCTCCATGTATCCTCTTCGACCCCAGCCCCACTACAACTCAAGCCTTTATCCTCGAACCCTTCTCTCACCTCAAACCCGCCTTCTCATCAGTATACCGTACGAGCTCAGCCCCGGGCCCACGAAAATGTGTCCATGACGTTTCCTGATACCACCTCCACCTCTACGTATGAGATACCATCCCATCGTATTGAGTCGTCCAATATTCAACTGAATCATCGACCGTTGGTGGGGGGTGAACATCCCAAGTATGGTTGTTTACGTGGAGGAAATTTACCCACGTACCGTCAATGGCAACAGCAACAGCCTCCGTCTCAGCCTCCCCGCCTCCCCCATCCCTCCCTCCCAGCCGTCATAGTACCCCCCTCAACCCCTCCCACGGAAGAACCCCGCTGGCCGAACCGGGAGGACTATGTGTTCCGGCAAGGAGGGGATGTTCGTCCCGCCTCTTCTACCTCCTCCCATTCGACTCACCCCCACCAAGCCCCGTCCCAACCCCGCCTCAAGATTCTTCGTCAGCGTCGGACCTGCCGACGTACCTTCAATATTGGTAAATCCAAGAAACGGGCCCAAGTGGGGGTATTGATTTCGAACCGTACCATCCGTAAAAACATCGCTACCAAGGCTCTCCAGTTGAAACACGTCCCCATGACCGAGGTCCGACGTTACCTGGTGAAACACAACCTGATTACCGTGGGGTCCGATGCCCCAGATTATATATTACGTAAAATGTATGAGACTTCCAATACTCTGTGTGGTGAGATATATAACCATAACAACGAGAATCTACTCCATAACTTTATTCATGGAAAAGATTGACCAAGAGAACCAAGAACCCTCCGAACCCTCACTCCCTACCGAGTCCCCCGTGACCCCAACAGATGAAGATATATCGCAATATATCCCCATGTAAGTAACTGGGTCAAGGTTTGAATACGGTGAAATACCCGGTTCCGGTGATGGTTCGACGAAAGTCGCGAGACCGTCTTGTACCCAAAATACGTCAACACGACCAAGAGGGCGAACCACACCGGGAACTGGTTACGGGTGAAGACCAAGTACGCACTGATACAGGTCATGAACTGGCCCAAGAACAACAGCCCCGAGACCCAGGTATCATAACCCACCGCCAAGATCATGTCGTCGGGTTGGTTGGTCGACATTCCGGCTTCGTAGGAAGGATTCCCCGCGGTCTTGAGCCAATAGGTCACCATACATTCTCCGTTGTACATGGTCCACCCCAAGAGAAGTAACATGAACCCCAAGAGGTAGACGAGGTCCACCGAGGTCTTGGGAAAAATAAAGGGATAAAAGGCGACCAAGACGGAGACGACCCAGTGTAATAGTCCGGTCAACATGAGGTGGGTCTCCATGAATCACACACACCTACTCACACCCCCCAACACACATATATTCTATGGGACGATTTTTGACCGTTGTGATTACAATTCTGACGATTGTAATTACATCTGTGAATTTTGTACCAAGAACCCCACCTAGGGGAAATACCGAGCCGTGAACTCTTCTTCCGTGTAGATGGGTACCCCCAACTTCTCGGCATCCTTGACCTTCCCCGAGCTCGACGCCCGGTCTTTGACCAAGACGGCCAGGGTGGTGCGGCTGACCGACGACCCATTCTTGGCTCCCACGGCCTTCAACCGTTCTTCCAACACTTTACTCCGGAACCCGGTCATCACCACGGTTTTACCAAACAGGGGATGGGTGGTATCCACCTCGACCACCTCCGGGGCCGGGGGCCCCGGGCCTCCCACCGACGCACCTGGCCCCGGAGCCGGCCCCGGCCCCATCTTGTGTTCTAAATGGCACTCTTCCAAGAAGGCCACAAAGGCCGGGATATGGGACACAAATTCCTCCGCGGTCTTACGGGCCATCCCTTCAATCTGGGCCACCTTCACCGGGTCCCGCTCCCCCATATCCAGCACCCGGGGATAATTCCGGAGAATGAGCTCCATCTTACGTTGACCAAACCCCCGACCAAAGATATTGGACGCGGACATGAGGGTGGCTAGACTGGCCCCCGCGAGCCGCTCCCGGATAGAGGCCACAAACTTCTTGGCACTCTTCTCTTGAAACCCGTTGACGGACAAGAAATCCGCCTCGGTCATCTGGGTGATTTTACAGATACGGTCAAACCCGGCGGCCACCAACTTCTTGACATTCCCCTCCCCCACCCCGTCCACTTCGAGAGCCTGGAAAAACCCAGTGATTTGTTTGGTACGCACCCCCAGGTCATCCGCCGCGTTCTCGAGCATGATATCGATATGGGTACTGTTCCAGGTATAGGGTACGGTGGGCATCTTGGCTGCCGTCGCAGGAGCCGTCACGGATTTGATATAGGGAATCACGTCCCCGGACCGGATGATTTGGACGATGGCACCCACCCCAATACGATTCTTCTCGATGAAATCCGCATTGAACCCGGTGGCCTTTTTGATGGTGACCCCACTGACATGGACGGGTTGAACATGGACGGTAGGTTTCAGGTACCCGTCCTTGGAGGCCACCCACTCCACATCCACCACATGGGTCTCGGCCATCTGGTCAGATAACACCATCTTGAAGGCGAAACTATGGTCCGGATTCCCACTCACCCGGGGGTACACATGGTCGTCGGAAACGATGATACCGTCAATTTCGTAGGTATAGTTCGTACGCCAGTCTTGGAGTAACCCGGAGAGGTACTCGTTGGTGAGCTTGGATGCCGGTTCGACGAGCTCGTGTTTCACGGTCAAGATATTCATTCCTCCCAGGCGGGTAAACTGGGCCGAGGGAGTGAGGTTCGCCGGACGGATGACCTCGTAGGCAACGAAATCCACATCCCGGACCTTGTCATCCAGGGTTTTGGAGTTGACAATCCCTGCGACCAGATTCCGGGAGTTGGCGAACCGGGTCTTGTATTTGGTATCAAATACGTTCCGCTTGATGATGAACTCCCCCCGTACCACGATACCGGCCTCGGTGGGTAATTTCAGGTGGGGAATCAGGTAGCTGATGTCTTGGCCCACCTTACCGTCCCCCCGGGTGTAGAGTTTGGGTACCGGACCTTCGGTGGTATAGAGCCCTGACACCCCGTCCAATTTGGCTGATATGACATAGCCTCCGGGGTATTTGGTCTTCCAAGAGGCCAAGGCATGGGTATCGGGTTTGATCTTGTCCATGGAAGCCATTTCGTAGGGGAGGGTGGCCTTGTTCTTGAGGACCGTCGCCCCCACCTCTGCCAAAGCCCCACTCTTGGGGTACTTTTCTTCAATGTATTCCCGGAGGATGTCGTACTCGGCATCGGTCATCACGGGGGCTCCGAGGCAGTGAAAGGCATTGTTGGCCGCTTCCACCATCGCGGCGAGCTGGGGTTCCCCGAGTGACGCCAAGACGGAGATACCCTGTTGTTGGAATTGGTGGATATGGTTCAGGGGAACCTCCGAGACGGTTTGGCACACCGGGGCCGGGGCTGGCCCTTCCGCCGCAGCCGGTGCCGCCACAGGAACCTCGGCTGCCACCTCTACCGTAGCCTGTACCGGGGCCACCATAGGAACCTCGGGTGCCGCCGCCATAGGAACCTCGGGTGCCGCCGCCGCCACCGGTTTCACCGTCCGCTTCACGACCCGCTTCTTGGGAGCGACCACCGGCTCCGAGGCCACCCCCACCCCGGAACCCAAGGGCACCACCGCATGTCCATCCACCCGAGCCTCCGGACCCCGATACTCCAGTTTCAAGAAATCGAAAATCGCCTTCTCGGTAGGAAACCCCGTCTCGACCAACGCCCCCTTCTTCTTCCCTTCCATCCGAGAGAGTCCGTGTTCGTTGAGGGTATAGTGCATCGTCAAGGCGTGTTCCCGCATCTTGGTATTGAAACCCTTACTTCCCGTGAAGTACAAGATCGCAAACGGAAATTCGGCCGGGTTGGTATAGAGGAAATCCACCCGGCGGGCCCCCGCCCCCTCCCGGGTCGTCAACCGAGTAATGACCAAACATTTGGTATCACCACACGACAACGTTTCCAAGAGGATGTTCTTGGTCCGGATCCGTTCCAAAAATACCTTGAACAAGCAGGGGTCTTGGGCGGTCAAGATGACATCAATGTCCCCCGACGAGGCGAGCCCCCGACGGTAGCTACCGACCACCTCCAGTTTCATACCTTCCGGAAGAGACTCCCGGAACAGACTCTCATACTCCACAATTTCTTCCCGGGGGATACGCTCCAAGATATCATGGTAATATCGGAGCCCGATACGCTGCTTGTCGTTGAGGAGCTCGGCCTCCCGTTCTTGGAGTTGTTCCAAGGTGGTCACCCCCTTGTTGACAATCTCCTCGGCCTTTTTCTCCCCGACCCCGTAGATTTGGGTAAAGATATCCATGGCCCGTTTGGTGACCAAGGTTTCACGCTCTTCGTCCAAGATTTTCAACGTACCGGTTTCGGTATAGGTGGTCAATTTCTCGTAGATGGTGGGGCCGATACCGGGTTTGCCCTTGAGTTGTACGGGGGACGTAATATCTTCCGTAAAGGTTTCGATGGTCTCCCGGGCATGGTCATACGCCCGGGCTCGCATCGGGTCTTTACGTTTACGCATGATAAAGGCTAAATCCTTCATGAGTTGAATATAGGATTCATTCTGGCGGGTGGGCATGGTAACCGGAGGTGGAATACGGTTATTAGGTTCTTCGGGAGATGGTTTTATGTCGATTTGGGGGGGCTCTGATACCACCACAGGTTCCGTAGGTAGGACCGGTTTCAATTTTCGGGTATATTTACGTTTGGGCTTGGGTTGCTCCGCTACCACCGCCACCGGGACCACCGGCTCGGCCACCATAGGGACCTCCGTGGGTTCCGTAGGTACAGCCACCGGTTTCACTTTCCGAGTATATTTACGCTTGGGCTTGGGGGCCACCTCGACCACCCCCTGGATGTCCTGAGGAGGGAGCACCACCTCTTCCCCAATGACCAGTGATGTCGGTGGCCTGATTTTCCGGGTGTACTTACGTTTGGGTTTTACCCGCGAAGTTGTCTCCGGAGCCGCCTCGGGAGCCGCACTCTCCATGGGTGGATTCATATAGAGTATCACGATAAAAAAACCATGTACAATGCACCCTAGCCCCAGCCTCGCACCCCAGCCCATCCCGCACCCCAGCCCATCCTACCCACACGGAAACACCCGGTCACATCGGCACACACACCGGTCGGGTAACACATCGATGAAGAAGTCGAACCGAGAGGTCATGAGATACTCCCCACAGAACTCACAGTTCACCGCCTGTATCGTGCGGTCCTTCCCCCCAAACATCCAGTGTTCACTTGTATCGTTGGTCTTGGTCTCTTCGGAGGGTTCGTGGTCGGATTCGCGGAAGTGAGGCGGGACAAATCCCGTTTTACGGGAGGCGGCTTCCCGGATACTGGCCAAATACCGACGGCGGGCCATGAGGACCCACTTGGGTTTTTCGTAGGAGACTTGGTATAGATGAGATGCCATGGTGATGGGTGATACAATGGTTCGGTTCTTACCTATACTATGGTAAAAATCGTGAATCAATTTTTTACCATAGAGACGGCCCGACCCCATGAAAAAGAGGTGGACCTCTTTCCCGGATGGATTAGTATTATTACAACTGTTACACAACCTATACACACAACCTATACACACAACCGATTTACTCGTCGTCACTGTCGTCGGCATCGGCCCAAGACGACCCACCCCGCTGGTACTTGAGCTTGCGTAACAACACCTGACATAAGTAGTTCTTGGAGGTATGGGACACCTCGGTCACCACCGAGTGGGTGTCCGACACGGTACTCATGGTGGCGGTATCGTCGGTATCCGCATCCGCGTCCGTATCCTCATCTACTTCCGACCACACGGAGGTAGGGGTACTGGGTACCGGCTTGGCTACCACCGGGCGACAATACATGGTATCCCCCCCACCAGATCGCCCCAGCTTGGGGCACTTGGACACGGTATGGCCGACCGCCGCACAGTAGCGGCATTCGGTGTTGAGGAGGGTCGGGCAGGTGACCCGGCTGGTGGGGTCACGGGAGGCACGGACAAAGTGGCTGTTGTACAAAGACTCGGGCTTACCCGAGTCGAAGCATACCTTACAGAAAGGCTTGACCTGTTGGGTCCGGTTCAAGGAAGACTTGGACTGGACCGAGTGAGAACGGGGGGCGACGGTACGGCTCATCTTGGGTTGGGGGTGGATTCTTGGTTCAATGGGTTGAGGCCCTTCTCCCCCAGAAAAAAGGTGGATCAATTTTAGGAGTCCTTCGTACCTCCTCACCTCATAAAACGATATATAGGATATAGGATATAGATATCTACCCACCACCACAACACCCCACCCCACCCCACCGCACTCCCACACCCCCACACCACCAACACAACACCATGCAAATTTTTATCAAGACTCTCACCGGTAAGACCATTACTCTTGAGGTGGAGGCCGCGGATACCATCGACACGGTCAAACAAAAGATTCAAGACAAGGAGGGTATTCCCCCTGACCAACAACGACTCATCTTCGCCGGGAAACAACTCGAAGATGGGCGTACCCTCTCGGATTACAACATTCAGAAGGAGTCTACCCTCCACCTGGTGCTCTGAACCCCATCCCATCCCATACCCTCTCACCCATATCACCATCACCACATCATGGGTGATTTGTTCATAGGAGTACGATGAGGGTACCGCTTACGAGAACGGTCCCGCCGGTCTCCTCCCCGTTTCTCTCTACGTTCATTTTTCCGGCGTGTTTTACGGTCACCCCCATACCGACGGCGAGATGCATGTTTCCGGAACGGCATTACCAACCACACTACAGTATTAAATATATACAGTCCGGTTAGATTTTGTCTGCATGTATGGTACAACAAGTACAAGTGTAACGATAGTAATTACACTTGTAATATAGACGGTCGCTCACCCCCGACCCCGACCCCGACCCACCAAAGTAGGGCTCGGCGCCCACCCTCTCGGGTTCAAGTCCATACTTCCGAGCCCGATTCACATGGGTCTGGGGGTTCGAATGGTTACTTCTTGGTCCACGATAGGATATTGGACCTCATCCTGGATGAATTCGAAATAGGTGTAGATAAATCACATCATAGATGCTTTCGCATAGTTTGTCCTTGTCCGGATAGAATCGGGGTATATCCTTCAGGGTGGTATGTATGATACGGTTTCTTATGAAAATATTATGATATTTATAGATCATCACGAGTTGTTCCATAGTTAACCCAAATATGTACATGTATACGGTATGATGTTGATAGATATTCTCCTTCATGAAGACGTGTAAATTTAAGATGACCCGACTCTCAATTTCGCCCGAGTACCGACTGTTTTCGATATGGTGGGTGATTTTCGTTAAATCGGTGGTGTAGTCTATAGTATCCGCCATGGGAAAATTCAAAGAGGCCCCATACTATTGTCCTAGAAATTATCTCTTTACCGTCCGTGATAAATCCATATAAACACACCCCCCTATATTTATATGTACCTACGTGCATAACCATGGTCGTCATTTGTGATAAGGTCTACCCTCCTGAGCAAGAAGCCCACTACCAAGAACATTTCTCCCGGTTCCCGTTTCCTCTCTCCGATTTTCAGAAATATTCTATCCAGGCTATCGTGGACGGGAACCATACATTGGTGTCCGCGGCCACGGGGAATGGTAAGACGGTGTCCGCCGATTTCGCCATTCAGTATTTTGTCGGTCAGGGTAAAAAGGTCGTCTATACGTGCCCCATCAAGAGCCTTTCCAACCAAAAATTCTACGATTTCTCCCAGAAGTACCCGGAGATTTCGTTTGGGATTTTCACCGGGGATGTCAAGTATAATCCTACGGCCCAAGTCATTTTCGCCACCGCGGAAATCCTCATGAACCATTTGTTCTCACGGGCCCAGGCGAGTACCAACACCACCACCACCACCTCCCAAGACCCGAACCGTGACATCACCCTCCCCGACGGTACCCCCCTTCCCCCGAAACACCTCCAGTTCCAGGTGGATATTGACCACGAATTGGCCTGTGTGGTGATGGACGAATGCCATTTCATTCTGGACGAAGACCGAGGCCATGTATGGGAAAATACCATCCTCATGCTCCCACCCCATGTCCAGATGGTACTTCTCTCCGCCACCCTCGACCAACCCGAGCGGTTTGCCCGGTTCTGTGAGCGAGGTCAGGCCAAACAGGTGGTGTGGTCGTCTACCATGACCCGTATTGTCCCCTTGACCCATTACGGGTTCATGACGACCATTGAATCCATCTATAAAAAGGTCCGGGATAAGGATACCCAGGCCATGATACGCAACACCACCAACCGTCTGATTCCCCTCAAAACCGAAAAGGGGCTCTTCCAAGACACGGGGTACAACGAGATGAAAAAAATCCAGACCCTGCTCGATAATAATCAAGTGTATCTGAAACGACAACATGTCCTGAATACCCTGGCCCGGTTCATGGTCGAAAAAGAGATGCTCCCGGCCTTGGTGTTCACGTTTTCCCGTAAAAACGTCGAGATGTGTGCTCGGGAGATGACCACCAATCTCTTGGAATTCGATTCCAAGGTCCCGTACACGATTCAGCGGGAAGCGGAACAAATCCTTCGGTCGAAACTCCCCAATTACCAAGAGTATATGGAAATGCCGGAGTACCGTCAACTCATCCAACTCTTGGAAAAGGGGATTGGTATCCACCACTCAGGGATGATACCGATTCTTCGGGAAATCGTCGAATTCATGATTTCGAAACGGTATATCAAGATGCTCTTTGCGACGGATAGTTTTTCGATTGGACTCAACTGTGAGATTCGTACGGTGGTGTTCACGACCCTTCAGAAATTCGACGGGAACCTCGAGTCCTACCTACAACCCCATGCTTATACTCAGATGGCCGGCCGCGCCGGCCGGCGTAATATCGACACCGTGGGGCATGTGGTTCATTGTAACAACCTCTTCCCCCTTCCCTCGGTAACGGATTATAAAACCATTCTGTGTGGTAAGCCCCAAAAGATGGAGTCGAAATTTCATATATCGTTCTCGATGATACTCAACCTCATTCGGCATGGGCAAGCCACCCCCGCGGATTTTTACCGGTTTGTGGAAAACAGTATGATGTCGATGGATATGGCCGAGGCTCGCCGGGCTCTGGTGACCCAACGCACGGCCCTGGAACAGGAATGGGTCAATACCGAGACCCGGCTCCTTCCGTTGATTCAGACCCCCGTTCCCGTCATTGAACAGTACCTCGAAACCAAACGGACCTTACCGACCCTGGTCAACAAAAAACGTAAGGAGGCGGAGCGTACCCTCCAACAGATATTGGACACCCATCGTACTTGTATTCAGGATACGGAACGGTATGGGAATATGACCCTTTTACGCCATAAACTCGACCGTATCAACCAGGAAATGGTTGAACTCGACTGCTGGGTTCATCGTCAAATCGACGCCATCGTGGATATCCTGACGGAGCGAGGATTCGTCACACCAACCTCCGATGAGTCACCCCGGTACGAACTCACCCCACGAGGCGAGTGTGCTTCCCAAATGGCCGAAGTACACCCGTTGGCCACGGCCGAATGGATGTTTGAGTACCAGTTTTTCGAAGAGTTTACCCCTATTCAGTTGATTACCATGATGTCGTGTTTCACGGACCTCCGGGTGCATCAAGATGTGGTGAAATATCGTCCCACGGTCCATGACCCCCGAGTGGTCGCATGTGTCACCGACCTGAAATCCCGGTTGGATAGCTATGACCAAGAAGAAGCCACCCGGGGATTGAATACGGGATTTAGGTATCAACATGCCGTGATGTATGATTTGATGGAGGAGATGTTCACCTGGATGGAATGTGAGGATGAGGCGACTTGTAAACACTTTATACAACATACCATTCTCGAGGAGAAACAGGTGACTTCGGGAGATTTCGTCAAGGCCGTTTTGAAGATATCGGCCGTGGCCAAAGAATGGGTGAATGTGGGTGAGACCATCGGAAAGTACGGGTTCGTCTCTAAACTCAACCAGGTGGACCGGCTCATCCTGAAATATGTGTGTACAACCCAGAGTTTGTATGTATAGGTTCCCCCGCCGCATCCCCGTCCCCCCCCCCCCCCCCCCCCCCCCCCCCCCCCCCCCCCACCACCACACCCACACCCACCCCACCCACCACCACCCCCCCACCCCCCAACCCCCCCCCGCACCACCCCACCAACCACCCC
>Ga0114963_10002016_pt1 | contig 13826 bp, 24 predicted proteins | sample C_131016_EF_Meta_FD_87019 | JGI IMG/M metagenome (GOLD analysis project Ga0114963, IMG submission 87019) | Freshwater microbial communities from Lake Croche, Canada to study carbon cycling - C_131016_EF_MetaG | ecosystem: Environmental > Aquatic > Freshwater > Lake | place: Lake Croche, Canada...
GCAGTATTGGCTGCGCTTGTCCAAGCACACGCTTTGCCTTGTCAGCCTCTTGCTGGTTGGACGCCTGCTGTATCGCGTCTAGCTGTGCTTGCTGTTCCGGCGTGAAGGTAATCTCTGGAATCGGTGTGGCGGGTGCTGGCCGCGAGGGCCGCTGTTGCGGGACAATGGACGATCCTGACCCATAGCCCCTGGGAGTCGTTACGCTTGGCCCCGGTTGATCGGAGTTCCTATTTTGATAGTTTCTGAGGTTGTCTTGGGAAGCCTGTTGCCTAAGTCTTTGGACTTCCGCTTGGTCGTCATACGGCTGGCGGGGCGTTGGTAGACGATAGGAGAGGTCATCGGTGGGCGGAGCTAATAGCTGTCCATTACCAGAGCCGCCGGGAGATGCCCCCGGGCCGGTGCCTGGTCGGTAGTAGATATCACCTGACAAGTCATGCCCCCCAGGTGCTGGCTGATATCTTTGTGGCGACGGACTTGGGTTGTAGTTCTGCTGGCCCCAAGTCGGCTGCGGGTTGTTGGCCCCTGGGCCGAAGGGGTTCTGGAAGTCACCCTGCATGTACTGGGTGGAGTTACCCATGGCACGCTGAACGTCGGGGTTCTGTCCGTAGCCTTGGAACGTGCTGTCGCCGTAGGTAAACGGCCGACTGTAGTTCCCCACTACCGGCTGGTTCTGTTGTGCGAACGGGTTGTAGTAGGTGCCGTTGGCCAGTTGGTCATTGGCCTGGGACAGGAGTTGATTGGGATCGAACGTCACGGGGCCGGTCAGCTGACCACCCGCGTACTGCCCGAGTCGCTGGGAGAGGTTTCCGACAAACGCATCCCGCTGCGTCATGGCGTCCTGCCAGGGCATCTGATTGCCGCCCACACCCGTGGCGGTGGCAGTGATTGGCGGGGGGCGGTTGTTAATGGCGTTGTAGGCCATGTTGCCCGCGTTGCTCTGCCCACCCGTCATCGGGCCGTATTGGCCAGTAGTCGGGTTGTACGCCTGCGAGGTGGAAGACCCGGGCATCGTCCAAGACTGGGCTTGCGTGTTGCCGCCATACTGGTTTGACGCTTGGTTGTACGCCTGCGCCCAAATCTGATTGGACGGCACCTGCCCAGAGAGGTCGTTTTGCTGTGCGCCCTGCGGAGGAGTGCGCGGCACGTTTGAGGCGTTGTACTGCGGCTGCTGTGCCCGCTGCTGGCCGTACGCGGAATACGAACCGCCGGACTGCTGGCCTCCAGATTGCCCGTACGCCGACATGTCGGGTGCCTTAGAGCCGCTTGGCGATGCAGAGCCGTTGCCTGCTCGCCATGCCGTAAAAGCATTTTGCTCGCCCTGTACGTTGCGATTCTCCCGTTGCTGCCAATCTTGGTACGCGGGATCGCTACTCCAATTACTACCTTGGTTTCCTTTGGAATCGATTTCTTTCGCTGATGGCAGCTGCCTCAATTGATCCCATGTGTATTTCTGAGCTTCCGGCTTATATCCGGGGCTTCCCGCCGCGCGGAACTGATCCAAAGCGCGGTTGGTTTCCTGTTGTGCTTGTGTAGGGGGTATATAGATGCTCGTCATCGATCCTCCTGCTGAGTGGTCATGCCGTCAGTGCCCATGCCGGTTCCGTAAAGCATGCGGAGCCGCTCTGCATCGGCCTGCGGGAGATTGCGGATCTCGGCAATCAGCTGCCGCAGGAAGTCCAGGTTCTGGATTGCTGGGTCTTGGTCCATCTAGAAAACGGGGCCAGGATGTTTCCACCCTGGCCCCGCCCCCGAAAGCCCGCGAAGGGCAGTTTTACGAAGCCCGAGTCTTGATCAGCGCGAGTACGGCCGAGCCGGTCGTCGCACCGGCACTCGCGGCAAACCCGATGACACCGATGCCGTTGTCGTTGGCACCCGCGGTGCTGGCCGACAGCGGGGAAACCGTGACGCGGCCCGCAGTGGTTGCACCGCTCGTTGCAGCGGTGATCACCGAGAGACGGTCGCGGACAGCGATGTCAGTACCAGAGAGGGCAACCGACACTTCGGTCGGGCCATCCACGGTCACCCAGAACACATCGTTGCTGGCAACACCCGCGGCAGGGAGGAACTCGTCCACCACACCACAGAACGCCTCGTTGGTGGCCGAAGCGTAGCCGTCAGCCGCACCATAGAGAGCCGTGCCCGAGCCAGCCAGACGCACAACCCGCTTGGGCAGCAGGGCCGCACCGGAGGTGTTCCGGCAGGCGATGCAGACCTTGCGACGATTGCTGCGGACCTGACCGTTGACGGGATTCACATCCGTGAACTCCTTCACCGCGCCAACCCAGTTATCGCCATACGAGGCACCAGACGCCAAACCCCAGAGACTGTCGTTGTTGCCGACAATCCCAAGAGTCTGACCAAGACCGAACGGAGGATCAACTTGCAGTCCCATTGTGACTAGAGTCCTTTCTCAGGCGAGAGTTGTGAGTTTGAAGAAGTTGCGCGGCGACTTGAACTTCAGGTTGCCGAGTGTCGAAACCACATAACGAAATTGCTGCGTGATCTCGTCATAGAATGGGCCTTCTGAATTCAGCAGCTGGCCTTCCATGCAGAGGAGTTCGATATTGCCCACAGACAGGCCATATCCGGTGTTTGCAGGAACAGAATTTTCACTGCTGATTTCTACCCCGTCCAGCTCAAACACATCCGTAAAACCGTAGCTACGGAGGCCGTTAGTACGGCTGACGATCACACGCTCCTTGGAGTCCAGCGTGTTCAGGAAGTCGATGAACAGACGACGGTCCAGGAGAACCATGTCCACCTGATCTTCCTTGCTGTCGTTGCGGCGGGTCTGATGAATCGCCTCACGCACAGCCTTCACGCAGTTGTCCTTCCAAGTCGTCGAACCGAAGTAAGACGAAGTGAAGTTGACCTGCACCGGCGAGAAATAATCATACTCAGGGTCGGCGTAGCCGTTGGGCCAGACGCCCGTCTGCTGCGAGCCACCATACGCACCCAGCACAGTCGAAAGACCGGCGTAAGTGTCAGTCGGATAGCAGAAGGGGTCCGCCGCGTTGGCCGTACGCTGGGCACCAGTGGCGACGTTGATCGTCCCGTTGTTACCCATGAACGACTCAATGCCGTGGAAGCGAAGTTCGTTGCCAGCAGCGTAGCCGTCAACGATCCATTCCTTTGCGAGATACTGTTCCATGCTCGTCAGGAGACGGCTGGCCATCTTACCCGCGACGTTTACAAGAGCCTGGGCCGAACGGTTTTCTAGCATCTCCTTTTTGTAAATCGCGTCACTGGCCTGGGCACCCCGGAATTCAAGCTCCGCACGCTTCCAGAGGTTCTGGCGAGCGAACGTGCGAGGAGTCTCACCATTGTTGCCGCTCGGCGTGTGATTCCGGTACTGGAGTTCCCAGTCGAAACCTCGGCCCGACATGTTGGTGCGGATCTGGCCTGAGCCCTCAATCGCAGCAAACAGTTTGTACTTACGAAGCGATGCAATTTCTTCTACCGCCAAATGGTTGACAATAGTTGTTGCAATTGACCGTGCCCAATCCGTACTACTGGCCATTAGATGACTCCATCATTTGCAAGTTGGCTTCTCAGCCGGTCCTCAAAACTCATCCGCGAGCGCGGTGCTCGCGGTTCCGTAGTTCCAGCACTTCGATTCGCAGTGCGTGTTGCGCGCTCGCGAAGGAACTGCATGTTCTGTTGTGCCACTGGGTCCGCAGGTGCCACTGGGGCAGGTGCTGGCGCGGGCACCCCTGCGTAACCCTGCGCCGGTTGTGCGTACTGTGCCTGCATCTGCTGGTAGCGCATGTTCAGGAGGTCGCGCTGCAGCATGCCGGTCGCGTACTTCCAGCGGTCATTGGCCGACTGGATGCCAAGCTGCTGGGCTTGGGAGATGTACTGCGAGATCGCATGACCTTCCCGGGTGGGATTGCCCTGCTGGTCGTAGAGCCAGTCGGCGTTCTGCCGTTCCAGATCCTGCACGTAGCTCTGGGTCTGGAACTGGCCGAGATGGTTCTGCACCATCTCTTGGGCCTTCTGGATCGCGACCTGCTCAACGAACGGCTTCAACGTGTTTTCGGGATCAGTCACCAGCTTGCGGGCGAAGTCTGCCGTATACGCCTGGTACTCACGCAGCGACTGCTGGGCTTCATACGGAGCGTCGGGCGAGATGATTTCCTTGCCCGTGGAGGGGTCGCGGACGATGTAGCTCTTCCAGGTGTCTTTCACCTGGGGCGGCGACCACCACTTGGGAGCTTCGGGTTCCTTGGGCTTGGCGGCTTCGGCCTGAGCCTTCCTCCAAGTCTCAAACTCCCGCTGGTTCCGCAGGTACTCTTGGGCATAGGGAACGACCTGCTGGTACTGCTGCAACTGCCGCTGAGTCTCACCGTAACCGTTGTAGGCCCGATAGAGGTTCTGGGCGATTGAGAGATCGTCCTGCCCCTGAAAGTCCGGCAGATGCCGGAAGGCAGAGTAGGGGGTATCAAAGCCAGGAGAAGAGTCGCTGGCAGTATCCTGAGCGGGTGCCTCGTACGTAGCTTCCGCTACGGGGGCTTCCTGCGTCTGGATGTCTGGTGTTTCGTCTGACATATATTTCCTTTCGGGGGAAGGGTCTACATAGTCAGTGTCCTGTTTCTCCTATTTTGTTACGGGGATGCGACGATCAGTTCCCGCAGTACCCTTCGCACTCGTCTTGGAACCCGCTGAACAAGTGCTTCTGCCCGCTCTTCTCGTCAGCCGGACGAAGATCCACTTGGTCTAGCGGGACGCACGCTTTGTGCAGATACCGATGAGAGTCCAGCCCAGTTCCAGTACGGCACACCTTGTCGATATGAACAGCGCGCTCCCAGCCTACGGCGTCCTCGTCTCGCAGCCGTCGCCACTCAGCGTCGGATTTGAACGGACAGAAAACGCAAGCAGACCTTGGCACCTCGTATGGCAATCGGGCTTGCAGGTACGCCACGCAATCTGAGCGGGTCATCTGCATATCCCAGAGCGGAAAGTGAACCTTCCAGTTTTTGGGCTTGGCGAGGAATCGCTGGTTAACCCGGATCACCCGTTTCGGTTCGTCATAAGACAAGCCCATGTATTGATGAACGATAGTCTCTTTCGGGAGCGGCCTGCCGAACTGCCCTCCGCACTGCTCGCGTATGACACGCTCTATTGGTTTGACTTTGAAATCACCAGTGCATTGACGCTGAATCATCCCCTTGTCGCCGGTTTGCGGATTGAGCGTGTAGGCCGGGATGGAAATACAGTGCCCGCCGTCAGTCCGCGTGTTGCCATTGACATCGCTTCCGTGGTCCAGCGCATCGCCAAGCTTTCCGGCGGTCGTCACAATGATCGGCGGGCCACCGAGCGTCTTAAGGTACTCAAGGTGCCTGTAAACTTCGTCGGGCTCCTCTTGCACGTCTGCAAAGATCGCAGCATCAAAATTCGGCACCTCTGGCTCGTCGCCGTCAATGCTCATCAGATACAGGGCTGTGGACTGAACGCCTGCGCCGAGGTTGAGATAGTGCCGTTCCATGGCGCACAAATGTACACAAAACCGGGCGTTGTGTCAACGAAGACGCCGCAGCAGTTCATCCGCAGTGATGACGCGCATGCCTTCTGGACTTGGCTGGCGGTATCTGTCGCGCAGTGCTTGTCGATCCTCAAACAACCCCTTAGCCAAGTCAAATACATCTTGATCTGGCGGTTGATTGGGGGTGGGATACCGTCCCGTGCCGTCTTCAGCGATGGAGCGGAGATTTGTCACCAATGAATCCCGGTTGTGAAACATGGCCGGGTTCTGCACATACTCGCCGTACCGGGCCGCCATGGACGGGGCGACTCCGGTGGCAGCGTCGTCTATTGCATGCCCTTGGGACAACTCAGACCAATTGTCGCCAACATCAGTCAACGCATCGTCCATTCGTTCTTGCCAAGCGGCCAGTCGGGAATCCCACTGTTCTGCTCGCGGGTTGCCGGACGCATAAGCGTTGTCGATTTTTTGAGCGATTCGTTGATGCTGCGCCGCACGCGGGCTGGTGTGTGGCGACTCAGCGATCCCAGCCAATCGTTGAATCAAATCATCTAAAGGGCTGGGCATGCAATCATTCCATGTAGTATTTTGTGCCTGCGGAACCAGCGGCTATGGCTTGGCCAAAACCAAACTCCTTGGCTAGCTCAACCAAAGCATGTGCCCTCTTGCCTTCCTTGGCAACGCGAACCGCTCTGCCCAATCCGTTGTATGGGTCAAGCACGGCATCAGTGGCTGCGCCTAAGAACAGGGCGGGAGTGTCTGGAACTCCCGCTCGTTTCCAATGGTCATAGCCGGAAGTTTGCGAGCCTGTGCGAGTGGCGTAGTCGGCTACTTGGGCGTTGTAGGCATCCCTGCCAATCGGCCCTCCTCGCCACGCACCGCGGGCATGGCGAGCATCCTCGGCCACATCCGCGAATGTCTTTGTTCCTCGGGGAACCAGTCCCAGACCTTCGGCCTTGTATGCCGACAAGGTGTTAAGGGCGGTGTCAAAGGTCTTCTTGGCGTTGGGATCCCAAGGTGCCTTGGGATCTACAGCGTTGGCAAGCATGCCTGACACCCCATACGCCGCAGCCGGAAGCGAGGACATGGACGTAACGACGTTGTGAAGGGGCGCGCCCGAAGTGAACCAGCCGCGATAGTGGTACGGACTGTCGATGTCCGGCATATTGCCGTACCTGTAATCGATCACCGCACCTTGAATATCGGATGGAAAGCCTGCCAACGTCCGCGGATATCGTTCGTCCAAGCGACTCAGGATGTACTTGTTTCGCTGGTCTTGGTCGTACTCGGCCGGGGTATCGACGCCGTACGACAGATACCCGGGATGATTGACTGCCAGCGAGATCCCGCCAGGAAGTGGCTTGGTCTTCATTGCGCGAGCTTCGGCAATCAGCTGCCGCAGGAAGTCCGCGTCTTCTTGTTCATACGGCATGCTTTGCCTTCTCCAATTTGGCCCGATAGCGGGCACAGTCTTCCCGTACCTCTGGGTTCGCACGGGACCATGACATTAAGTGTCCGTGGACAAGGTGACAAGGATCCGCACACAGCGTAACCAGATTAGTGGGGTCCAATTCCCGCTTGGGGTCTGTGTGGTAGGGGACAATGTGATGGACATTGACCGCATCTGCCTTTCCGCAGGCAACACACTCTGGTTCTTTGAGAAGGTGTTCCCGCCTTGCCTTTGCCCAGCCCCCGGCCCGAAGTGGAAAGAACAGCCACCGGAACATCACTTGTAACACCACCCCGCAACCGCCCCGCACACAAAATTAACGCACCAAATCCAAGGAGCCATAGCTGCGAGCGTCCGATACGACTCGTAGATGTACGACGGGTCATGCGCCATCAACTCGCAATACCAAGAATTCTCCAGTACGTACATCTGCCCCAAGGGAACCGACACCCCGATCCACGCAAACAGATAGGCACCAACCACAGCGCGCGCCCACCTCGGCATAATTACTCATTCCATTCGTCTTCTGAGGAAACAATCAGCAGTTCCACGCACGCCTCGCCTTGCGCAAGCGGCTGTTAGGATCCTTGGCAGCTTCGGGCCACATTTTCATCTGACCAGCACTCCTGGCACAGAAGGAATCTCTCCTCGGCCCGCCCTCTGGCTGGGGTGCCTGGAGGTGAGCCCCATGAGCGCGGTTGTAACTTTCCCGGCCCCGCGCGTTCAGCCCGCCGTCAGGATCTTGCCCCTCCTTGCGAGTCCACGCCAACTGGCGAATCTTGTCACCTTCCCTGTCCACTGAGCTTCCTCCACTGCTTGGAATCGGGATAACCCTTGTCCCCAGGCTTGGCCGGTGCCTCGCCGCGTTCACGCTTGGCGTGGATGTTGGCCCACAGCCCCTTACGCAATTCCCGAATCTTCCCACCCTCCTTGTCCATCACTCACCCCAATCGTCGTCAAAGAGGAAGTCAAACATCCTGCCACCCGCCATCAAACACGCTGGTAGTAACACCCGTAGTCAACTGCTTCTGGAGGATCCGGTCCCGCTCCCGCTCCAGCTGCTCCGCTGCCAGCCGCTGGAGCAACGCATCCTGCTGCATGGCAATGACATCCCGCTCATGCTGTTGGGCCTGTGCCTCGCGAGCCTGAACCACTCGCGAGTAGTTCTCCCTGCGGATTGCCCCAGTCACCCTGTCGATCATCCCACCCAAATCGTTGCTAGGATGCCCCTCTAAGGGCTCGTAGCCCGAATGCCCTGTGGAGTAGGGCTGCATGTCAAACGCCCGTCTGGGAGCCTGCTGGGGGGCTTCTGGGGCATCCTGGGGCGGAGCCTGCTGCAGATTCCGAACTGCATCTTGTTGCATTCGGTTGCGATTGCCCGGAAGACCGCCGCCAACATTGGGCAGGCCACCCAAGTTCAACCCGCCGGGGCGGTCGATGTCGTCAGGATCCACGCCTTGGGCGATGAGAGCTTCAAATTCGTCTTGTGTCACAGGAGCCTCCTACTAGTCAGTGCCCAACAGCGACAGCGGACACGCAGAGGGCTGGAAACTAGGGCGAAATCGCTGGCGACACGGGGCAGTTCCGCAGTTCGCGAACTGCGAATTGGCTGAAAAGCGACATGTGGGGGCTAGAGGGGTGAAAAAATCCAGGGGTGGATATGACTAAATAACGCCCGCGGCTTGGGGGGGAACGGGGGGGTGTCTGGGATGGCACGCCCCCTGGGATCGCACCACTAACTCCCTGGGAATAAACGGCTTACGTCACCCGCCCTGCAATCGGGCGGAAAACCTGCCTGCCTTACGATTCCGAAAGGTGCCGTTTTTTCCCGGGCGTCGGCTGGGATGCATCGCCCCCCCACCCCCTCCCCACCCCTTCAACTTTGTTTCCCCCCACTCAAGTGTACCCCTGTCCACCAACGAAATACCCCCCGTAGGAACTAGCCTACGGGGGGTATACGCCTGCACACTAGTGTACGTTTCTACACTGTCTCTCGCAGTAGGGCCCGGGTTCGGAGTCTGGCCATTACGTTGGCTCGGCGGGGATCACCGCTCACTAACGGCCTGTCCGCCCGGCTGGCCGCCAACTGGGCCCGGTAGTACTCCATGTCTGGGACGTACACTGGTGGCTCCATGGGCTTCGCGGGAACCTTCTCCAACCACGGCGCAGGGAGGGGCCCTGGGATGAAGCGGGGGCACGGGTCATCGGTACGCCCGTACAGGGCCCGTACGAGGCCCGCTACGCTCACTCCAAGCTTTTCGGCGATCTTCACGGCCTTGCGGCCGGATGGGCCCCGTGTAGCGAGCCTCTCCATTGCCTCCATCGATGCCGAGGGGCCTGGGATCATTGCCTCGCGCCTACGCTGCCGGTATGCCATCTCGGTTTCCCCGGCCAGCCGAACGGACTGCCTCATAGGCAGGCCGTCCGATCCTCGTTCGACCCGCTTTCCCCGGGCCTGCCGACGTTGACCCGTAAAGCCGTGAAAATGGCTGTGCTTCGCATAGGCGAGTGTGGACGCCATTGCCCGGGAATGATCGCCACGGGGGATATCGGTGGTGGTGTAATCCCGAGAGAGCCAGTGAAGGTAGAACTGACTCACGGCCTCCTCCGTATCGTCCTCTCCCAGCCCCCACCACCGCGCCGCCCTCGCGATCCGTGAGCGGAACGAAAGGTGGCCGTCCGTTGCCAGATCGGCCGGGTCGTATGTCTGCCTGGGATACATGGAATAACTGCCGATAGGGTAGATCATGGTATCGCCTCCGTTGGTTCGCGGCTGACGATGCGCCAGCCGCATGTACTATTTGTATCGGCTGTACCTTTACTAGTCAAGAAAAATATTTTGCCATTGTACGGAATTTTTTTTTCGCGTGAGGCTACTAGTAGGGTGTTGTGACAACGCTCGCGGTGGTAACGCTGCGAACGTTGCGGATGGTGCAGACGGTGCCCACACTAACAAAGGAGATGTCATGTACTGTGATCATGACTTTCACTCTAAGAAACAGCTGAAGGAGGCTGTTGCTCAGGGGATGGTGTTTGGCCTGCACCAAGTGGGGCCGTTCGGGGGTGGCGATTACCGCAACGGGACGTTCACCGTTACGGGGCCGCACTATCCACAACCGCACCGCTGGTATGCACGGGTGACCATGAAAGATGGTCGTCCAGTGAAGGTGAGGTGACGACATTCGATCCCGGGCAGGTGGATGCGGTTAACGGGCGATTGCCCAAGTAAATCCGAATGCCATCTGCCCGGGTTCGGTTGCCGTTACTGGTAATCGGTTCTTTTTCTACGGAGGTGCGTTATGGCGATAGCCAAACGTGCCGCCCGCCCTCTCGGTGTTATCTTGCACCGGGGTGTCTCTAGTTCCGTTCCGTATGTGGTGATCATGCCACTGCGGAGGTCGAAGAACAAAAAGACGGGGTCGATGCTGCAAACTTACATTTTGCGGGCAGACATGCACCCGGTGCAGGCGGTACGCGATGAGAAGGACGATGCGATCTGTTTCAACTGCCCGATGCGTGGTCTGGTCGGATTTCCCAAACGACGAAAAGCCAACGCGAAGCGCAATCCGAAGCGGTGGCGCGCATGTTATGTCCACGTCGGGCAGGGGCCCGCGATGGTATACGGGGCGTTTCAGCGGAATCGGTACGTTGAGTACAACGCGGAAGCGCATGATCAGTTCATTCGCGGCCGCAAAATCCGGTTCGGCACATACGGGGAGCCTGTGCTGATCCCGTTCGCCTTGGTGGAGCATCTGGCCGGTCTGTCGGACGGCTGGACGGGCTACACACATGCGTGGAGCAATTTGCTCTATGCGAACTACAAACAGTTCTACATGGCAAGCGTACATGGGCTCACGGGCCCGTGGTCACGTGAGCATGCGAAGAGTCTCGGCTGGCGTACCTTCCGCACTATGCGTGGAGGTGAGCCGTCCGCGGACGAAGTCTTGTGCCCAGCATCTTTGGAGGCTGGCCATCGTCTTAGCTGTCTGACCTGCAGACTGTGCGATGGGGCCGGTCTTCGCAAGATCGGCTTGGCTATGCGTGATGTTTACATTCCCGGGCATGGTGGCAAGGCGATTATGACCGCTGTTGCCAACTTGCCCATCCTTCAAGCGTGAGGTGTGACATGGAATATCTGCACCAGCATTACCCGGACGCAACGTATCTGCACAGCCCCTACGCGGGTTACAGCGGATGCACACGCTCAGGGTACGGGAAGCGATTGCCTACGGATTGGGTGGTCAGGATTGGCAAACGTCTGCACCGCGTGCGGGCCATCTGTTTCAGTAACGCCGGAACATTGTGGGTTCGCGTGCGTGGGCAGCAGCTTATCTTTGTGGACTGCTACCACCGGAAGGAGGTGTGACATGGAATGTGATCAGTGTGGTTGCCAGGAGCATGCGTGGAGCGGGGTCTTAGGTGACCTGTTTCATGCGTGCTGCCGAGCGTGTGGTTGGCTATACTCTTGTCCAGTAAAGGAGGTGAAGTGATGCACCAGATAGCACCCGTACCCAATCACAACGGGACATCGGACCAGGTGTTGGCCGAGCAGATGATGGAGGTCTGCCATGCGCTGGAGCGGGCAGCGTCGGTGATGGCAACCGGGCAGCCGCATGGCCGGGACTACCAGACCGGAGGCGACTACCGGTTGGATCGGGATGAGTTTTTGCGGCGGATCGGACTGGTGGAGGCTTTGGCACACCAGTACGAGCGCGAGGCAATTGCGGTGCAAGATCATCAATTGCGTGTACGGGTTATAGATGAACTGCAGCGCGGTGCTGTGGTGACACGCTACAAACAGTAAGCGAGGGTCGGATGAGCAACGAGGTGAGGATGCCGCCACGGATCGGGCCGTGGCAAGAGACAGAGAGGGGCAATCCCGATGGCAACCAGTATGTGCTGGGCTTCTACGGCGATGCGCCGTGCGTGAAGACCAAGGTGGTCTACTGCGACGGGGTGCCCGAGGGTGAAGAGCATGGGCTGTGGTGCGGCATCGACAACGAGGAGGTCGCTGCGCCGGATTGCTGGGCTGAGATTATCTATCCAGAGGAGGATGAGTGATGAGCAGATACCATGTGCAGGTCGGTGATGCGACGTTCGCCTACGGGTATGACAAGCCCCAGGATGAATACTTCTTGCAGAGGCACACGCCGGGGCAGGATGGCTATCCCCAGGTGGAGGACTTGGTCGGGAGCTACACAGGCAACGGGTACGGCACGGCGGGTGAACTGCTGGCAGCGGTCGCCCAGCACGCCATACCCCTGCCCGAGGAGCATCTGACTCTGATTGGTTTGGACTTACCCTTCTAGGAGGACAACGATGACGAGCGACAAGCTGGCCCGCATATCGCAGGCCGCATCCCTAATCCGCGATGTGATCGGATGTGAGTTTGACTGGGAGACGCCAGGGCACAGGCCGTATGGGCAGGGGGCTGTGATGCTCCTGACTCATGGGGTGGGCAGTGTGTTGCGACCGTACTGCAACTACGACTGCCGTGAGTACGACAAGATTGAGCAGATGGTCGATGCCTTGTCGGCTGTCGGCCTGTATGTGGAGGATTGCACCGGGGATTACTCAGGGGTTTATGAGGTAAAGGTATGAAGCGCAAGCGCAAGTGGGCCAAGTGCGACGAGTGCGGCGGCGAGGTGTGGTTCGATGCGTGGGTTGACATGCACGGCGAGTTGGCTTGCGGGCCATACCAGAATACCCATTGCGACACATGCGGCGGCGAAGCCCGCTACACGGTGACTGATGAACCTAAACCCAAGGAGGTGGACGATGCGGGTGTTGGTAGCTTGTGAGTTCACAGGCACGGTGCGCCGTGCGTTCCGCGAGCTAGGGCATGAGGCATGGAGTTGCGACATCCTGCCTGCCGAGGATGGCGGGCCGCACATTCAGGGTGACGTTCGCCAGGTCTTGGGTGACGGGTGGGATTTGATGATCGCTCACCCTCCATGCACCCACCTTGCGGTCAGTGGTGCCCGCCATTTCCATCGCAAGCAGGTGGAACAGGCGGAAGCCTTGGATTTTGTGCGGGTGCTGATGGATGCACCCATCCCCCGCATAGCACTGGAGAACCCGGTGTCTGTGATCAGCAGCAGGATTCGCAAGCCGGATCAGATCATCCAGCCCTACCAATTCGGTCATCCCGAATCCAAGAGGACATGCCTCTGGTTGAAGGGACTCAACCCCCTGCAACCCACGGCTGTGATGCAGATGCGTGGACGGTGGGAGAACCAGACTCCCAGTGGACAGAACAAACTTGGGCCATCGCCGGATCGGTGGAAGATTCGGAGCAAGACCTACCCCGGTATTGCACATGCGATGGCTACCCAGTGGGGTGTGGAGGAGGATCGATGAGAGCTAGGCACAGTCCGCTCGCGGATATGTACGAGGTGACGATGAGCGTGGCCGAGGCTTTGGCCTTGGTCACAGCGGCCACACATGCCGTGAGGTCTGGGTTCCCAGACGAAGACGGCGGGCTGCTGGAGGACGCGGTCAACGCTGTGCTGACGCAGTGCAGCATCGACTGCGAGTTCGACGGAGAACGTATGACGCTGACCTACCAGGGCGGCGTGTGTGATGAGTGTTCCGCTAACCAGGAGGATGAGTGATGGCACATACACCAGGGCCGTGGACAACTGGTTCGCATGGCTACGGCAACGTGAAGGGGTACGGTTCGAATACAGCGCGGAAGTTCCGGCGCGTGCGGCACGGTGACGTTGAGGTTGCTCGCGTTTGGTGCGGCGAGGCAGACGACAACCCATTAGACAGTCAGCCGGATGATCTGATGCTCATACTTGCAGCACCTGAGTTGCTTGCCGCTTTGCAAGACATCATCGACTGCGCCCACATCAATACGCCCTACGGTGGCAAGGCGTACTGCATCAGCGA
>Ga0114963_10002017_pt1 | contig 13823 bp, 14 predicted proteins | sample C_131016_EF_Meta_FD_87019 | JGI IMG/M metagenome (GOLD analysis project Ga0114963, IMG submission 87019) | Freshwater microbial communities from Lake Croche, Canada to study carbon cycling - C_131016_EF_MetaG | ecosystem: Environmental > Aquatic > Freshwater > Lake | place: Lake Croche, Canada...
ACCGACTCAGGGCTTGGCGAAACCCGCCGCGATCAAGATCTTCTGGCCCGCCTCACCGGCGACGAGGTCGATGAACTTGCGTGCCAGTTCAGGATCGTGGGCCTGCTTCAGGACAGCGATCGGATAGGTATTGACCGCGCCCGCGGACTCTGGGAATGCCACGGCGGTCACCTTGTCACCGGCACTCTGGGCGTCGGTGACATAAACGACGCCGGCATCGGCCTGCCCGGTGAGGACCTTACCGAGCACATCGGTGACCTGGGACTCCTCGCTGACCGGATTCAACGCAACGCCGGTTGCCTGCTCGACCTTCGTGGTGGCTGATCCGCACGGCACCTGCGGCGCGCACACCACGACGGACAATCCCGGTGCCACCAGGTCCCTGAATGCACCGATCTTCTTCGGATTGCCCGGTGCCACAACGATTGTCAACGTATTGGTGGCGACGTTGACCGGTGTGCCGGCCAGCAGACCGGCAGTGGCGACCCCATCCATGTTCTTAGTGTCAGCGGTGGCCACCACGTCGGCAGGCGCGCCCTGGGTCAACTGGGTGACGAGGTCGGACGATCCGGCAAATGAGAATTCCACATCGGTGCCGGGGTTGTCGGTCGTGAACTGCTCGCCGATTTCAGAGAACGCCTTCTTCAGTGACGCCGCGGCGAAGACAGTCAAGGTCTTCTCGCTGCCGTCGTGAGGTGCGGACTGATTCGACGAACCGCACCCTGATGCCAGTCCGATCAGCAGCACGGCCGCAAACGAAGCCCGCACTGGGTTCGCCCGCACAGGGTTCGCCTCCCGCATCACCAACTATGCCCCAGACCAGATTCCGGCGATCGCAGGAGCCGAGGCGGCAAGTCCGGTCTTCGGCAGCCCATACATCTGCTCGATGGTGGACAACACGTTGTAGTGGCTGATCTGCTGTTCATAGATTCCGGGCCGGACTCCAGCGCCATAGAAGATCGTTGGGACCTGGTTGTTGCCGCTCTCGTCGTCCTCATCCCAGGTGACGATGAGCAAGCTGTTGTTGGCCTTGGCCCAATTTGCGTAGCCCGACAGATGTGCTGCCAGCCAACTATCACCGGTGGCCACAGTGCCGTCATGCATATCGTTATTGAGGTCCGGGACAATGAATGACACGGTGGGCAGGGTGCCATCTCCGGTGAATGCGCTCATCGGCAACGACACGCTTGCCGGGACGTTGGTGAAGTTCAGCCACGGCGCGTGCTTGCGCGCGTACTTGCCTGCGCTGCAGACCGGTGATCCCGCAGCCGGCAGGCCCTCGGCATAGCCGCCGAACGTATAACCCGCCGCCATGAGTTCGGAGGCCAGGTTGGGTGCGTTGCCGAAGTTCAGAGGACAGGCATTGGAGCCCAAGCCGAAGGTGTCACCGGCGAAGAGCGCCAGGTAGTTCGGTTCGCTCGGGTGCGTGACTGCGAAGGACTGTGTCATCAGGGCGCCGCCGGCTGCCAGCGAGTTGATGAACGGTGCCGATTTGTTTCCGATAATGGCCGAGGCAGTGTGGTTCTCTTCCACCACAATGACGACACGGGCGTAGGTCGGCAATTGCGTTGCGGCAGAGACCGGTCCGGCGATTGCGATGCTGCATCCGGCGATGACAGCCGACGCGGCACCCACGGCGGTAAGTCGCCTTCGCATGAGCATCAGTGTAAGCGGCCCGGTGCGGCTGAGAGCATCATGGTGAACGGGGCACCGTGACCCCCGCCGGCGTCATTCGCTGCCAAACCGGTAGCCCGAACCGTGGACGGTGCGGATCACCTGCTTGCCGAGCTTGCGACGGAGATAGTGCACATAGAGATCAATCGTGCCGTCAGACTCGGCGCCCTCAAACGCGCGGTCGAGCAGTTGAGCCCGGCTGAACACACGACCGGGAGCACCCATCAGAGTGGCCAGAAGTGCGGCCTCCCGGTCGGACAGCTCGACATCCTCGCCCTCGGGCGTCGCGCCACTTGCCCGCCGGGTGACCAGGTCAAGCCGCAATCCCCCGGCCTGCAGAACCGTGGTTGCGTCATCGTTGCGGCGAAGCAGCGCTCGGACCCGGGCTAGCAGCTCCGGAATCTCGAATGGCTTCACCAGATAATCCTGGGCACCGGAATCCAAGCCCCTGACCCGATCCTCGACGGAGCCGCGCGCGGTCAGGATCAGCGCCGGCGTGGCGATGCCCCGCGCGCGCAGCAGCGCCACCAGATCAACGCCGTCCATCACCGGCAAGCCTCGGTCGAGGATCATCGCATCGTAGTTCCCGGTCAAGCCAAGATGCATACCCTGCTGGCCGTCGAAAGCCGTGTCCACCCGGTAACCCTCGGCGGTGAACAACTCGACCAACATCGCACTCAATACGCGATCGTCCTCGACGAGGAGCAGGGCGGGCGCAATCTCAGGCACAGTGCGAAGCGTGCCACGGGATTTCTTTCAGCGCTCAAAGAACTACCGTGGAGACTGGCCCGCATGCCACCGGCGATGACCTCGACGCCAACGTCCATCGGCGAGTGCGCGTGGAATCGCTGGAGCACCGAGATGCATCTGCTGGTGACCGACCGCACTGTACTGACCCATGCCCGGCAGGTGGTCGACTCCGAACTCGACGCCATTGAGTTCGCGGCGTCGCGCTTTCGGTCCGATTCGGAGATCTGGGTTCTGGCCGGTGCCGACGGCGTCCGCACTCCGGTCAGCCCGGTGCTTGCCGACTTGATCGACGCCGCTCTGACCGCGGCGCGGTTGACCGACGGTGACGTCGATCCGACGGTCGGGTCGGCAATGATCGCGCTGGGCTATGACCGTGATTTCGTCGAGATCGACGCGGTGGCGCCCAGACTCGCTTCGGTGACGGTGCCCGCCGACTGGACCGACGTCGAGTTCGACGGCAGCAGCGTCCGGCTTCCTGCGGGCGTCCTGCTCGACCTCGGCGCTACCGCTAAAGCCGTTGCCGCCGATCGGTGCGCACACCTCGTGCACCAACAGACCGGCGGCGGTGTGCTGGTCAACCTCGGTGGCGACATCGCCACCGCCGGCCCCGCCCCCGACGGGGGGTGGCGAATCCTCGTTCAGGACACCGATGATGACCCGGCAAGCCAGGTCACGATAGGAACCGACGCCGGTTTGGCAACATCGAGTACCCGGCGCCGACAATGGTGGCGCTCTGGTCAGGCGGTGCACCACATCATCGATCCACGAACCGGTGCGCCCGCCGATCCGGTGTGGCGCAGTGTCAGCGTCGCGGCCGAAAGTTGCCTGATTGCCAACACCATAAGTACCGCGGCGATCATCCGCGGCTACCGCGCACCGGAATGGATTAGCGCTCTCGGCGTGCCGGCCCGACTGGTTGACCGCGATGGTGCCGAACGTTTTCTGTGCGGATGGCCATCATGAGCAGGCTGCACATCGACTGGACCCGATGCGATGGGCGCGGGCTGTGCACCGAGTTACTGCCTGAACTGCTGGACCGAGACGACTGGGGCTATCCGATGTCGCGGAGCGGATCTCGCGAGCTGGAGGTACCACCTGCACAACAGAAATATGCGGTGGCCGCGGTCAAACGGTGTCCGCGATTGGCACTGCGACTGCTGGCTTCGGAGCCGTGACAGTGGTCCGCGCCTAGGCGATGGAACCTACGAGGCGATGGACCGCAGCGCTCCGGGTCGAGTACGGCCAATCGCCTCAACCGGTGTGACGTAGGCGTGTGGGGACAGGCACCCGGCAAGGACGGCGACGGCGCCGACCGGCACCGTCACCGGCACCGCCCGACCCGGAAGCTCAACGACCCAGGTCCCCGGTCCAACATCACCGGCATAGACGGGACGTGCGTTCGGGTCCAGAGGCAACGGAGATAGGGATAGCGCCCGCTGGGCAGGTATGCGGCCGGAGCGACCATTGCGGGGCCCGGTCCACACGTATTCGCGAGTATTCACGTGTTCAATCTCCCGTCCCTGATTGCCACAGCGGTGTCAACACTGGGGTTTTCTTTCAAACGTTGGGTGAATTGTTACGCAGCGTGGTAACGGCGCGTTAGGGACGAAAGTCCTCTCAGCGCGGGCCAAGGTGTAGTTCTCAGCGCACCAGCAACCGCGCGATCGATCGCAATGGTAGGTGCAACCACGCCGGCCGGTACCGAGCCTCATATGCCGCCTCGTAAACGGCCTTATCAAGTTCATAACCAGCGAGTACGGCAGCCTGCTCCCGCGGATCCCATCCCGATTGGTGCGCATAGCCATCGCAGAATGCCGAGCTATTACGTTGTGCCGATGCGGGATTCACGGCGGCGTAGGAGAACGACCGAAACATGCCCGCAACATCACGCAGGGGTGAATCCCGTTGGCATCGGACGGCAAGCGGGGCACCCGGTTCGCCCTCGAAGTCGATCAGCGCCCAGCCTTTCGGCGTCCGCAGCGATTGTCCGAGGTGGAGATCGCCGTGCACGCGTTGCACACGGATTCGATGGTTTGCCAGCGCGGCGTAGCAGGCTGAGATAGCAGAGGCATACCCCGATAGCTGAGGAACGCTGGCGATTGCTGCCGCGAGGCGTTCATTCATCCGGTCGACCGGCACTGTGGCGGAGGCGGTTCCGAGTTCGGCAGCAAGTGTGGCATGCACGGATGCGACCGCTTCGCCCAGTCGGTGGCACTCCTCGGCGAAGTCAGAGCCGTCGCAGTCGGCGGCCATGGCCAATTTCCAGCCGTCGACGGAATCCGCGGCATACATACTCAGCATGCCGAGCGGACACGGGTCACCGCCGTCGGTGATCTCGAAACTGCCGAGCAATCCGGCAACATGCGGGTTGCCGGCCGCACTGAGCACCCGATTGAGTTCGATGTCGGGATTGACTCCGCACGCCACTCTGCGGAACAGCTTGAGGATCGCCTGCTCGCCGAACACCACGCTGGTGTTGCTCTGCTCGGCATCGATCACCCTGGGTTCGGCTTTTACGGGCAGCCCCGCGCCGGGCTCTCGGATACACCGCAGATCGCCGATCGTCGTCGATGAGTCGATCAGTGACAGCAGTGCCCTCGCGCAGTCGGCAACCGAATCCGGCGGCAGCACAACCTGATAGCGCTCTGCGGTGCCGTCCGTGTAGGTCACGTCGATCAGGGCGATCTCCACCCCGACCGCCACCGCCAGAACCGCATGCGGCTCCACCGATTCCAGTGTCCGATCGCGACCGGCGTACCACCGCTGCCGCGGGAGCCATTCGGTCCAGGGCCTTCCTGGATCAAAGCCAGGAAGGCCATCCCGCGGCGGGTATGGAGTCACCGAACTCAGTCGCGGACGCGAACCACGACTTTGCCTCTGGCGGTGCGGTTCTCCAGCGACGCGACCGCCTCGGCGGCACGCGAGATCGGATACACATCGGGCTGCGGGATGGCCAGTGTGCCCGACTTCAGCAGTGCCGCAAGGCCTTCCCATTGTTCGGCGAGCGCGCCGGGATGGGTCATCGTCCAGGCGCCCCATCCGACACCGACCACGTCGACGTTATTGAGCAGCAACCGGTTGACCTTCACCGTGGGGATCTCCCCTCCGGTGAAGCCGACGACCAAGAGCCGCCCGGCGGGTGCCAGTGAGCGCAGCGAGTCGGTGAACCGGTCGCCTCCCACCGGATCCATCACGATGTCGACACCCCTGCCGCCGGTGAGTTCCGCCACGGCGTCCTTGAACCCGTCGGCGAGCACCACGTCGGTGGCGCCGGCCGCGCGCGCAACGTCCTGCTTATCGTCGGTGCTGACCACCGCGATCACCCTGCCGGCTCCGAGTGCGGGAGCAAGTCGAAGCGTCGATGTTCCGATCCCGCCGGCAGCCCCGTGCACCAGAACCGTCTCACCCCTGGCGAGCCTGCCCCGCACGGTCAGGGCGAAATACACCGTCAGGTCGTTGAACAACAGGCCGGCGCCGGCCTCGAAGCTGACGTTGTCCGGCAACGGAAACACCCGATCGGCACTGAGCACCGCGGTGTCCGCCATGGCTCCGCCGATCATGGTCAAACCGAGAACCCGGTCGCCGGATTTCACCTGCGCGCCCTCGGGTGCCGAGCGCACCACCCCCGCCAGTTCGGCACCCAGGGTGAACGGCAATTCCGGCCGGTATTGGTAGAGCCCACGGGTCAGCAGCGCGTCGGGAAATGCCACCCCGGCCGCGTGCACATCGACGACGATGCCGCCGTCGGCGGACGGTTCGTCGACCTCGGCGAGTTCCAATGATTGCGGCCCGTCGAGCGAGGTGACCCTGACCGCACGCATCAGGGAGTCTCGATCGCGAGCAACGTCACCTGCAACTCGCCACGCGGAGTCTGATAGGTGATCCGGTCACCGGCCTTGTGGCCGAATAGCGCCAGACCCAACGGACTATCCGCGGTCAGGGTGGAATCCTCGGCGCCGGCCGGGGTCTCCTCGATGTAGTTCACCACCCGCATGCGCACGTCGGCGGCATCGTCCGGGAACCGCAGGGTGACCTCGGTGCCGTTGGGAAGCTGCCCCTCGACGGTGGTGTTGCCGCCGGCCAACAACCAGCTGACATGCCCAATCTGTTCCTCGATCCCGGCCAAATCCTCCGCGCGCTGCAACGCGTCGGCGGCGTCACCGCTATCACCCACGGTTTGAGCATCCTGCTGCACATCGGCCCGAGCCTCGTCGCGGCGGCGGCGCAGGTCGGCCAGTTCCGCCTCGAGCCGGGCGTGTTCCCGCTCGGCGAAGCTTGCTGTTCCGTTGTCTGAAGTCATGGCTGACAAGGTACCGCCGGAACACAAACCCGGTACGGGCACCCGCGTATCGTCGCGGTCGTGGCTTCCCTTGATCACGGCGACCCCGGCGATGCTCCGAGCATTCCGCCGCCGCTCGGCGAGATCGTCGACGCCACCCGGCCGTCGGCCGCCGAGGAGGCCCGCACCATCGCCGCCTCGACCAACATCGGCACGCTGGCCAGCCTGACCTCCGCCGGTGATCCCTGGGCGTCCTTCGTCACCTACGGACTGCTGAACGGCGCACCGGTGCTGTGCGTCTCACATCTGGCCGAACACGGCCGCAACCTGGCCGCCGACCCGCGTGCCAGCCTGGCCATCGTCGCACCCGACGCCGGTTCCGACCCGCTGGCCAGTGGCCGCATCACCCTGGCCGGTGTCGCGGAACGTCCGATAGATGACGAGTTGGCAGCTGCCCGCGCGGCACACGTGGCTGCGATCGCGGCGGCGAAGTACTACATCGACTACAGCGACTTCTCGGTGTGGGTGCTACGAGTCCGTCGGGTGCGTTGGGTGGGTGGCTACGGCCGGATGGACTCGGCGAGCGGTGCCGAGTATGCCGCCGCGGTACCGGATCCGATCCGCCCGCAGGCCGCCGGAGCGATCGAGCACCTTAACGCCGACCATGCCGCCGGGCTTGCCGATATGGCTCGGGTTCTGGGCGGCTACCCCGACACCGACGCAGCCGTGTGCACCGATATCGACCGCTACGGGCTCGACCTCAAGGTCAGCACGCCGCGGGGGGATGCCTACACGCGGGTCGGATTCGGCAGACCCCTATCGTCATTCGCCGAATTACGCGGTGCTGCAGCCGATCTCGTCCACCGCGCTCGCGATGCCTGATTCCACCCCGGAGCGACCCCGCCCCCACAGGCGCCGACCGCGAGTCGCGCAGTAGCTTTGAGGCGCACCGACACCGACGCGAACGCGGGGAGACATCATGACCACTGTGACCGATGAGCGCACCGCCATCGCCGAGTCCAGCGAGCAGCAGGGCTGGCAGCGACGGGCACTCGACGACAGGGTCGACGTCTACACCCGGGGCCGCATCCGGATCCGGCTGATCTGGCAGGGCGGCGACAAGATCAGCGGGGCGTCGATCTTCGCCGACGAGATGTACGACAACTACACCCGCGACCTGGACACCGTGCGCGCCTGGCTCAAGCGGTAGCGCCGGACAGCTCGAGCACGCCGGCAAGGTCGCGCAGCGCCGGCCGCGGATCCCAGGCCGGGTTGCCGTCACCGAGCACCTGAACCACCACATGGTCCGCGCCGGCATCGAGGTGCGCGGTCACCGTCGCGGCAGCCTGCTGCACCGCACCCATGCCGACGATGCCGCGGGCCAGCCGCTCAGATCCGCCGGGGGTGAAGTCGGATTCGTCGAATCCCTGACGCAGCCACGAATTGCGGTAGTTCGGCAGGCCCGAATAGATCTGCAGGTGCAGGTGCGCCCGGCGCAACTGCTCGGCGTCGTCGCCATCGACGTCCCGGCCGACCACCACCGCCTGCTCGGACACGATCCACTTGTCCGGACCGAGGATCTCCCGGGTGGTAGCGGTCTGTGCCGGTGTCACCAGATAGGGATGCGCCCCGTCGGCGTGCGTTCCGGACAGCTCAATCATCTTGGGCCCCAACGCCGCAAGCAGCCGGGTCGGTCGTCCCGAGCCGGGCTCGATCATCTCCGGCAGCGCTGCCATCCGGTCCAGGTAGGTTCGCATGGTTTCCAGCGGCTTGGCGTAGGTGCCGCCCAGCATGTTCTGCACCAGCGGCCCGTGGCTCACGCCGAGGCCCAGCACGAACCGGCCCGGATACAGCGCAGTCAGGGTGCGACCACCACCCTCGGTGGTTCCGGCGATCCGGGCGTGGATGTTGGCGATCCCGGTGCCCACCACAAGCCGGTCGGTGGCGGCCAGGAACGCCGCCGACTCCACCATGGCGTCCTTCAGGCCCACCTCGGGGAGAAACAGTGAGCCGTACCCGAGGGCCTCAATCTCCTGGGCCACTTCCTGGGCGGCCGGCATCGGCCAACTGTCGCTGGCCCACCACACCCCGATCCGGGATGGGAAGTCGATACGGGCGCGCTCAGCGCTCACGGGCACTCCTGGTCTCGGTCGGCAGTCCTGAGCACTGTAAGCCCCGACCGGGCGCCGAATACAGTGTGGCCATGGTTAACGATCGCGCCGACTTCGACCTGTCCACGGTGTTCCGCACCGTAGCCACGACCCTGCCCGACCACGAGGTCCTGATCTGGCGGAAGCTGCGGCTGACCTACGCGCAGCTGGACGCCCGCATCGACGGCGTCGCGCACTATCTGGCCGCGCGGGGTCTGGGTTGTCACGCCGAGCGCGAGCATCTACAAGGCCACGAGTCCGGTCAGGACCACGTCGGGTTGTATCTACGCAACGGCAACGAGTATCTCGAGGCCATGGTTGCCGGATACCGCGCCCGGGTCGCGCCGTTCAACGTCAACTACCGCTACGTCGAGGAGGAATTGCTCTACCTACTCGGCGACGCGCGAGCCAAGGCCCTGGTCTACGCCGCCGAGTTCGCCCCGCAGGTGGCTGCGATCCGGGACCGGCTACCTGATCTTCAGGTGCTCATCCAGGTCGCCGACGACTCCGGCAATCCGCTGCTCGACGGTGCGGTCGACTACGAATCCATCACCGCCACAGCACAACCCGCCACCGGAATGCCCACCCCCCGAGGCGACGATCTTTACATCCTCTACACCGGCGGCACCACCGGGATGCCCAAGGGTGTGCTGTGGCGTCAGCACGACATCTTCATGTCCGCCATGGGCGGCCGGCCGTTCACCGGCGGCGCGGAGTTGAACACCTACCGGGATCTGATCGATCAGGTGAATGCTGCACCCGGGGTGCGGTCGTTCCTGGTGCTCCCGCCGCTGATGCACGGCGCCGCCCAGTGGGGTGTCTTCAACACCATCAGCGCCGGCGGCTGGATCGCCGTGCCCGATGACGTCACCCGCTTCGACGCCGACGCCATCCTGGCGTTGGCCGCGCGCGAACGCGTGCTGAGCATCCCGGTGGTCGGCGACGCCATGGCTCGGCCGCTGGTCGATGCGATCGAGACGGGTGACTACGACCTGTCCGGGCTGATGGCGCTGACCAATGGCGGCGCGCCGCTGTCCCCGACGGTCCGCGACCGGCTGCTGACGGTGCTGCCCAACCTGATGATCCTCGACGCGGTCGGCGCCTCGGAGTCGGGCGCGCAGATGACCAGCATCGCGACCAAGGGCGCCGATATGCAGACCGCAACCTTCACTCCGCTGGCCGACACTACCGTCGTGGCAACCGATTTCAGCCACGTGCTGTCCCCCGGCGACGGCGAGGGCTGGCTGGCCCGGCGGGTGTTCGTACCACTGGGCTACCTGGGTGATGCGGAGAAGACCGCGCGCACCTTCCCCACCATCGACGGCGTGCGATTCTCGATCCCCGGCGACAAGGCCCGCTTTCTGGCCGACGGCCGCATCGAACTGCTCGGCCGCGATTCGGTGACCATCAACTCAGGCGGGGAGAAGATCTTCGCCGAGGAGGTTGAGCGTGCGGTAGCCAGCCACCCGGCCGTCTACGACGTCGTCGTCACCGGCCGGCCCTCCGAACGCTGGGGCAGCGAGGTGGTCGCGATCGTCCAACTCGCGCAGGGGAAGACCGCCACCGACGAGGAACTGATCGAGGCCTGCCGCCCGCACATCGCCCAGTACAAATTCCCCAAGGCGTTCGTTCGCACCGACCACGTGGTGCGCTCGCCGGCGGGTAAGGCCGACTATCGGTGGGCCAAGGCGCTTGCGGCCGAAGGCCTCGGAGCAAGCTAGATCTTGAGGTAGCCCTTGTCCGCCGCCACCTGGGTGCCGGTCATCAGCGCTGAGGCGTCGCTGGCCAGAAACAGCACCACCTCGCTGACCTGCTCCGGCGGGGTCAGGGAATTCGTCTCCAGCGCGCCGGGCGAAAAGCTGTACGCATAGCGCGGGTGCTTCTCGAAGGTCGCATACAGCGACGGGTCGTGTCCCAGTGGGGTGTCGACGCCGTAGGTGTGGACGGAGTTGACCCGGATGTCGTACTCGCCCAATTCGATTGCCAGCGAGTTGGTGAGCCCGACGATGCCGAATTTGCTTGCGCTGTAGTGACCTGCGCCGGGTACCGCCTTGATGCCTGCGGCCGAACTGATCGCGATGATGGACCCACCGTTGCCCGCCTCGATCATCGCCGGTGCCGCCGCCTTGATCGTGTTCCAGAATCCGGTCAGGTTGATATCGATCATCTCCTGCCACTGCTCGGCCGGAATCTCCCAGGCCCGGCCCCAACTCATGACGCCGGCGTTGGCGACCACGACATCGAGGCGGCCGAATTGCTCTATTGCACCGGCGATCACGCGCTGTTGACCGGCGAGGTCGCGGACGTCGACGGGGTGGGCGGAGATCTTGGCGCCCTCGTCCTCAACCAACCGAACGGTCTCGGCCAGATCCTCGGGCTGTGCGGGTGGGTAGCCGATGTGCGCACCGACCGGACCGCAAGCGTCGATGGCCACGATGTTCGCCCCGGCGCGGGCCAACCGGACGCAATGCGCCCGGCCCTGTCCGCGGGCAGCGCCGGTGATGTAGGCGACTCTGCCTTCCAGTGGCCGCTGCGCAGAGGCGGTCATGCGGACACGGCGTGGGGGGCTGAGTCCGGCTGGGATGTGAATGCCGGTGCCGTGAATGCGTAATCCTCCAGCGGGGAGGTTCGGCTGAATCTCCTTGATGCAGCAATGGTTTCGGGCCGGTAGTAGACGGCCTGTCCGAGGGAATTGACGAAGTAGGTGTTCAGCCCGGGGTTGCACTCGGTGAAGTAGAGCCGCATGGCTCGGCCCTGGCGCTCAAGTTTGCGGTTGCGTTCATCGAAGGCGGCGGGCGTGACTTCGGCGGCCGCCGCCCCGCGCCGGCGGGTCTCGGCGATGACCCGGACCGCGTGGGCGGTGACCGTCTGCAAGTAGTCGAACCACGCGAAGCCGACGAAGCCGACCGGGCCGACCAACTCCCATCGGTTCGGCAGGCCGGGGTGCGCGCTGCCGGCATAACTCTGCAGACCGTGGCTGCGGTACTGCACCGCGAGGTCGAATCCTTCCCGACCGATGATGGTTCCGGGCCGGTAGGTCTCCGGGTCGGTCCACAACTGGTAGCCGGTAGCCGTGACGATCAGGTCGACGGGATGGTCAAGCCCATCGGCGGTTCGCACCCCGGTCGCGGTGATGCGCTCGATCGGCGTGGTGACCAATGCCGTGTCAGACCGGTTGAAGATGGGCAGGAACGCACTCGAAATCACCGGTCGCTTAGCCAGAATGCCGTAGCGGGGCAGCAGTTTTCTCCGGATGGATTTATCGCGCACGGTTGCTCGCAGCAATCCGCGGTACAGCGTGCGGCAGTACGCGTCGTAGAGCGGCATCACCCGCTTCAGGGTGCGCTCGGACAGTCTCGACAGCAGGTGGCAGATCGGCCCCACCAAGAGCAGATCCATCATCCAGCGTCCGGCCGCATCGACCGCCGGCAGCACACCCGGCACTTTCAGCACGGTGCGCATCCGGGCACTCATCGTGAAGTCCACTTTCGGCAGCACCCAGGCCGGCGTGCGCTGATACACGTCGAGTTGGCCGGCGACCCCGGCGAGCGCGCCGGCGATCTGCACTCCGCTGGATCCCGTTCCGATGAGCGCCACCCGTTTGCCACTGACGTCATAGGAGTCGTCCCAGTCGTTCGGACGCATGACCTTCCCACCGAAGTCGTCGATCCCGTCGATCGGGACATCGGGTTTGGCGTTGACGTATCCGCCGACCGCACTGATCAGGAATCGCGCAGTGACGACGCGGCCGCCGGCGATCTCGAGCCGCCACACCGCGCGGTCGTCGTCCCACACCTGGCGCACCACCTCGGTGTCCGTCTGCAGGTGCGAGTAGACGCCTTCCCGGCTGGCCACGTCGCGCAGATACCGGTGGATCTCCGGGCCGGAGGCGAACAGCCGCGACCAGTTGGGGTCGCGGGCGAACGGGAACTGGTACCACAGCGACGGGATGTCGACGGCCAGACCCGGATAGTGGTTGTCGCGCCAGGTCCCGCCGACGTCACCGGCCCGTTCCAGGATGACGAAGTCGTCGATCCCGTTGCGCCGCAGCAGGTGCGCCGCGGTGATCCCGCCGGGTCCGGCGCCGATGATCGCCACCTCGTGAATGTGGCCGGTGTCGGTGAGCGCGGGAGAATTGTCAGGCACGCGGTCACCCTACGTCGGAGGCCGTCCCGGAGGCCGGGAATCGCCGGTGATGATCACCCGACGTGCAGTCATGCGTTATTGCATGATACGGTGCAAGTATGCCCAAGACGGTTCAGATCCGCGATATCGACGATGAGGTCTACGCCGGCTTGGTCCGCCGCGCGGCGGAGGAGGGCATCACCGTGCCCGAACTCCTGCGCCGTGAGGCCGCCCGGTTGGCATCACGGCCATCGATGACCGCCTGGCTATCGCGCATCGGTCGACGTCCGTCATCAGTGTCGACGGCGGACGTCCTCGCCACTCTCGACGAGTGGCGCGGCGAGTGGCCCGATGCTCGTCGTTGACGCGTCGTGTCTGTTCGAGGTGGTGGCTGACACTCCTCGTGCCCGGGAGATCGCCGCTCGGCTCGCCGCCGATACCGATCACGCCGCACCGCATGTGATTGACGTCGAGGTTCTCGGGGTGATTCGCGCTCAGCATCTGCGGGGTCGCATAGACGCGACGGCCGCCGGACAGGCGGTTGCCGACCTACGCGATTGGCCTGGAGAGAGGTTCGGCCATCGCTGGATCATGGATCGCGCCTGGGATCTGCGCGACTCCGTTCGCGGCTGGGATGCGTTCTACGTCGCGCTCGCCGAGGCGTTCGACGCCACATTGCTGACTCTCGATAGCCGGCTGGCCCGCGCACACGGTCCGGCCTGCCGCATCGAGGTCATCTAGGCTCAGCGGCTGTGCAGTCGCCGAGCGGGGATGAGGTCTGGGGCGATGAGGTCAGTGCCGGGCGCTACGCAGGCCATTCCGGACTGCTGTACCGCCAGCGGCCA
>Ga0114963_10002019_pt1 | contig 13820 bp, 10 predicted proteins | sample C_131016_EF_Meta_FD_87019 | JGI IMG/M metagenome (GOLD analysis project Ga0114963, IMG submission 87019) | Freshwater microbial communities from Lake Croche, Canada to study carbon cycling - C_131016_EF_MetaG | ecosystem: Environmental > Aquatic > Freshwater > Lake | place: Lake Croche, Canada...
GCTCGTCAGCAACGCCGGCTCCCGGGCACGGGCAGCCCCTCGCAGCCCCCCGTAGCACAGGTTGTCAACCTGTGTGTGTTCCACCGTAGCACAGGTTGTCAACCTGTGTGTGCTCACGTTCGAAGTGGGCTCGGATGTGATTCCGGAAGGGGGAGTAGTCCGCCGAAGATGCCGTCGCGGAACACCGGCCAGCGGCGCTTCACGGCGTGGTCGGTGACCACCAGCAGGGCAGGGAGAAACACGAGTTCGGCGATCGTGGCTGCTGCCACGGCGGCACAGGCGAGTATGCCGAACCCCGCCAGCGACGGCACGCTGCTGGCGGTGACGGCCGCAAAGCCCACCATCAGCACCACGCCACCGATCATCACGGCGTTGCCCGTCTCGGCGACGGCCCGGCGGACCGCGGTGGCGATCGAGATCCCCTCGCGGCGGTTCCGGGCCAGGGCCGAGAGCATGTGGACGGTATCATCGACCGCCAGCCCGAGGCAGACGTTGAACACGATCACCGTCGCGGGATCGAGCGACCGGCCGGTGGCCGCGAGCAGCGCGGCGATCACCGCCAGCGGGAACACGTTGGGAATCAGGCTCACGAAGCCCGCCAGCGGCGAACGGAACGCCACGGCGAGAATGCAGCCGATCACGAGCACCTCGATCATGAGGCTCGAGCCCAGGTCGCGGACGAGCTGGCGAATATTGCGGGCCGATACGACCGACATGCCCGTCAGCCGGAATCGCCAGCCCGGCAGGTCGCGCTCGATCGCCGCCAGCGACGCGTCGATCCGGTCGTAGATGCCCTCCAGTCGCCGGGAGCCGAGGTCGGCCACGCGGGCGCGGACAATCGCCACGCGGTTCTCCGGAGACACGAGGTCGCTCACGCTCGCGGCGTCGAGTCGGCGCCTGACGCGGGGAGGCAGTTCGCCGGCGATCGTCGAGAACGAGATCGGCTTTGAGATTCCAGCCACGCCGCCGATCGCCGCCTCGGCTCGCTGAAGCGCATCGATCACGGCGGGGTCCCGCCAATCGACACCGTCGGGCCAGCCTACGACGACGTCGATTCCCATCGCCCCACCGAAGTCGCTGTCGACCCGGGCCAGAGCCTGCGCCGCCGCCGCTCCGGCCGGCAGCGAATCGACGATCCGGTTGTCGGCTTCGAGCCCGGAGCCGGCGATGCCCAGCAGCAGCGTGAGGCCACAGGCCACCGCCACGAGCGGCCGGGCGTGCCGCACCGAGAACGCGGCGAGCAGATTCGCGACCCGGCCCGCCAGCCGCGACGATCGGCCGAGACGCAGGCCGCTGCAGAACGGCGTGGCCGCGATGAGCGGCGTGAGGAGCGTGACGGCCAGAAAGCTTGCCAGGGCTCCGATGGCAGCGGCGATGCCGAACGTCCGCACCGCTTCGATCCGCGCCACTGCCAGCGACGCGAAGCCGATCGCGGTGACGAGGCTCGTCAGGCCGCAGGCCATGCCGATGCGGTGCATCGCGCCCGACGACGCTGCGAGCGGGTCGAGCCCCCGCCGCACGCTCCGCCGCATGTCCTCGATGAAATGGATGGAGTCGCAGGTGCCGACCACGAGGGCCAGCGAGGGGACGACGCTCGTGAGCATCGTGACCGGCGCCCCAAGCAGGCCCAAGGCGCCGAGGGCCCAGACCGCGCCGATGAACGGCGGCACGCAGGCGACGACCGTCGATCGCAGGCTCCGCGCCACCACGGCGGAGAGGATCACGGCCAGCGACAAGCCGATCGAGTTGAACGTCAGCATGTCGCGCCGCAGGGCCCGCATCGCCTGTTCCCGCAGGGCGGGCAGGCCGGTGAGTTCGATCGCCAGCGGACCGCGATCGTTGGCTGCGTCGGCGAGCACCGCCTCGACACGGGCCACCACCTCCGATGACTGCGGTGGTCGGTCGGAGTTGGCGGCAAGCTGAACGAGAAGCAGCGACGAGGCGGTGTCGGCCGAAAGGAGGTGGCCGGCCACGAGCGGGTGTCGTGCGGCGCGGGCTTTGACCTCGGCGCGCGTGTCGGCGTCGAGCGGGCCGCTTCGTCTGGGGATCACCGGCAGGATCGCCCCGGCGGCCCCCTGTCGACGGATATCGAAGATGCTTCGCACCTGTTCGACGCCTGCGACGTCACGGAGCCGGGCGGCGAGTGATTCCAGGGCGGCCAGCGGTTCTGCGTCGAAGATGTCGCCCGTGCGAGACGTGGCCCGCACGATGCAGTCGCGATCCGGTGGTCCGAAGATCGCCGCCACTTCGTCGACGAGGGCGAACTCGCCGCTCGAATCGCGGATCAGTGACCGCAGGTCATCATCGAGCCGGAGCCGCGAGATGCCGAACGCGGCGAGGGCGGTCGCGGCCGTGGCGAGCAGCCAGCCGGTCCGGTGCCAGGATCGAGACGGAGGAGCGTCGCGGCCGGCGGTCAGCCGTCCGTCCTTTCCTCGATCAGGTGGCGTTCCGCCGGGTCCACGATCCATCCTCGGCACCCCAGGGCTCCGCAGCGGCAGGGAATCGCCGCGTCGGCCGGCCAGCAGTAATCGATCAGGAGTTCCTCGCCCGCGTTGATCGGCCGGATCGTCTGCATCCACAACCGCTCTTCCTCGATCTCGCCGGGCTCAGCTTCCCAGTAGAAGATTTCGCAGTTGGGGTCGCAACTGTGGTTCACATAGCGGAACGGCGGGGCCGGATCGAGTAGTCGGCCACCGGCAAGTTCCATCACATAACTCGAATCCTCGGGGTGGTCGTCGAGGATCGTCCCGCGAATTTCGCCAAGCACGATGCCGGATGCAATGCGGCGGCGGGCGAAGGCACCCTTGCCGACGGGGGTTTCGGCGATGCGGAGCAGGCGGTCGAGGGACGCGGATTCAGAGTCACAAGTCCGGGTATGGTCGGCGGGCATCGGTTGGGAATGAAGGCCAGGGCGGGGTGGGGAGTGCGAACTCTAGCGAGCGACCGGCAAGACCGTCAACGGTTCCATGCCGCAGGTGGAAACCTGCGGCTCCGTTTCCCCCGAAGCACATGGTTCCAACCAGTGCCGCAGCGGAAAGCGACCGTTGATTCACGCCTGCTCGTCGCGAATCTTCTCGAGGAGCTTCTTGGTGGCCAGGATTCCCTCCGGCTCCGGCAGTTCCTTGCCCTCGTATTCGATTCCCACCCAGCCGTGGTAGCCCGCCTCGAGCACGATCTTCATCATCTTGCGGTAGTCGGTGCGGACCTCGTTGCCATCGGCGTCGAACTCGTGGCTCTTGGCACTCACGCCCTTGGCGAAGGGCATCAGTTCCTCGACGCCGCGGTAGCGGTCGTAGTCGTAGAAGTTGCCGAAGTCAGGGAGCGTGCCGCAGTTCGGCTTGCCGACGAGCTTCATCACGCCCGCGAGCCATTCGCCGTTGCTCGACAGGCCGCCGTGGTTCTCGACGATCACGTTCATCCCAAGCTGTGCGGCGTATTCCGAGAGCCTTGCGAGGCCGTCGGCAGCAAGCTTCTGCTGCTCCTCGAAGCTGCCCTTGCTCGCGGCGTTGACGCGGATCGAGTGGCAGCCGAGCCGCTTGGCGGCCTCGACCCACGGGTAGTGGTTCTCCACCGCCTGCGTCCGGGCCTTGTCGTCCGGGGCGCCGAGTTCGCCCAGGCCATCGCACATGATCAGGACGTTGGTCACGCCCTCGTCAGCCGCTCGCTTGGCGAGTTCGGCGATGTAGTCCTCGTCGCGGGCTTTGTCCTTGAAGAACTGGTTGACGTACTCCACCGCTTCGATCCCGAACTGCTGCTTCGCAGCCCGCGGGAAGTCGAGGTTGTCGAGCTTGCCTGAAAAGAGCGTGTTGTGGAGTGACCACTGCGCCAGCGAGATCTTGTAGAGCGGCTCCTTCACGGTGGCCGGGGCGGCATCGGCGGCGATCGCCCGCAGCGGGGTGGCGGCCAGCACCCCGGCGGCGGAGGCGCCCGCGACGAGGAAGGTGCGGCGACTGGGCAGGGCGACAATCGGGGTGTTCATCCGGTGATCCTTATGCGCGGCGTCGAAGTCAGGTTCGGGGGATCAGGAGGCCGTGGCGTCGGCCTCCTGCTGGAAGTAGGTCCGGGGTTTGAAGAGTAAGACTACCGGAACGAGCAGCAGTGTCGCCACCGCCATGCAGCCTGTGAAAAACCAGTAGTACGACGCCCCCGTCAGCGTGGAGTGGCCCGTGGCGTCGCGGGTGACCAAGTTGACCGCGGCCGTGAACAGGTTGCCCAGCGACACGCTCAGGAGATAGAGGCTCATCACGAACGACTTCATCTGGGGCGGGGCCTGCGTGTAGCTGAACTCCAGGCAGGTGATGGAGACGAGGATTTCGGCCGCTGTGATCACGACATAGGCGGCCAACTGCCAGACCACCGACGGCCAGCGGGCCGCCTCCGGGCCCAGCCCGGCCGCCGCCAGCCGGGTCGATTCGGCGTCGATCAGGCCCTGGGCTTGGGCCGAGATCGCGAAGGCCGCGATCGCCAGCACGAAGCCAACGAGGATCCGGCGGAGTGGCGTGAAGTCGAACAGGCGTCCGACTGCGGGATAGATCACGACCCCGAAGAGCGGGATGAAGAGGAGCACGAGGAGCGGGTTGATCGCCTGGATCTGGCTCTCGAGCCAGTCGATGCCGAGGAAGCGGCGGTCCATCTGCTGGGCCTGCTGGACCCAGGCGCCGCCGGTCTGGTCGTAGAGGGACCAGAAGACCGCCACGAGAAGGTAGAGCGGCACGAGTTTGGCGATCGCGGCCAGCCCCTGTGGGCCGAAGGTCTCGGCGAAGTAGGCCGATCCCCGCGGGGGCACGTGCACGAAGCGGTTGCGACCCAGCCAGAACACGAGCGTGGCAATCGCCATCAGGATGCCCGGCACGCCAAAGGCCCAGCCCGCGCCATAGTGCTCGAGCAGCCAGGGCGTGAGCAGCGTCGAAAAGAACGACCCGAAGTTGATCGCGAAGTAGAACCAGCCGAACACCCGCTCGAGGAGGTGACTGTTCGACCGCCCAAACTGATCTCCGACGTGCGCCGACACGCAGGGCTTGATGCCCCCCGAGCCGATCGCCACGAGCGCGAGGCCGGCGAGCAGCCAGCCGCGGGGCTCGAGCGTGGCCGCCAGGAAGGGCTCGGGCATGTCCATGAGCGCCAGGCAGAGGTGGCCCACGCAGTAGACGGTCGACAGCAGGAGGATCGTCAGGTACTTGCCCAGGAAGGCATCGGCCACGATCCCGCCGATGACCGGGAAGAAGTAGGCGCTGGCGACGAACAGATGCATCCACTCTCGCGACTCTGTCTCGGTCATGAAGTCGGGCCGGGCCGCACTCGACAGCAGGTGCTGCGTCATGAAGACGACGAGGATCGACTTCATTCCGTAGAACGAAAAACGCTCGGCGGCCTCGTTGCCGACGATATAGGGAATGCCTAGGGGCATGCCCGTGGTGGCGGTGGGCTGCGTGCGGTAGCCGTGGGAGGTCGTGGCCATGGAACCCCGCTGGTACGATCGGGAAAGATCGCGACAGCATCGCTGACCACGCCCCGGCGACGCAAACCCACGATCCGGCCGGACCCGACCCACGCCATCGCATGCACGATCCGCTCCTCGTCGTCACGATCGATCGGCTCCCTGCCTGGATTCTCCCGGCCTACGGGGCGACGTGGGTGGCGACCCCCACGATCGACCGGCTGGCGGCACGCGGGGTCGTGTTTGACGGCGTCGTCGCCACGTCGGATGACCCCCGGGATGCGGTGCGGGACCTGCTGGCTCGCGTCGCGGACCGCCACCCGGTGGCCATCGTCACGGACGATCCCGAACGTACCGACGGCGTGTGTCAGGGTGACGTGACCACTGTGCCTGTCGCGTCGCCGCCGCGGCAGGCCACCGACGAACCGTCGTCGCATTGTGCCCGGCTGTTTGCGGCGGCGGCGGCCGTCGTGGCGGCGCGGCGGCACAGCCTGGTCTGGTGCCACGTCGGAAGTCTCGGCATGTCGTGGGACGCGGCCGACGAGTTTCGCGAGGCGTATGTGGACCCCGACGACCCGCCGCCGCCGGCCGGCGCAGCGGTGCCCGATCTGGCCGTCGCGGCCGACACCGACCCCGACCTCGTCACCGGCTTGCGGCACGTGTTCGCCGGCCAGGTCACGCTCCTTGACCGCTGCCTCGCCCGAGTCATCGATGCGGCGGGCGACCGTTTCACGATCCTCGTCGTGGGCATTCGCGGCATGCCGCTGGGGCTGCACGGTCGCCTCGGCCCCGGGCCGCTCCCGCCCTACACCGAGGTGGTGCGTCTGCCGGCGATCCTCGTGGATCGTGCTGCCCGGATGGCGGGCCAGCGCTACGGCGGCCTGGTGACGCCCGCCGACCTCGGTGAGACGCTGGCCGAGTCGCTGGCCGGTGGAGCCGTGTCACCGCACGAGCCGTGGCAGGGCCGCACGCTCGCATCCCTCTTCGCCGACTGGAGCGTCGCCGCCCGGGATCGCGTGATCGTCACCGGAGCGGAAGGGGTGGCCGTGGTCACGCCGGGGTGGCATCTCATCAGGCTGCCGCATCACCAAGAGCCGGTGCTGCGGCTGTTCGCCAAGCCCGACGACCTGTTTGACCTCTGCGATGTGGCCGACCGCTGCCCGAGGGTGGTCGACGACCTGCGGCCACTGGCCGAAGCGGCCGCGGCCGGCAATCGTCCGCAGGCCTGGACGGCGCCGCTCGGGGCCGGGATGCCGCTTGCCGAGTGACGGTTTTCCGCAGGTTTTCCCCGGTAAACCCGCGTGGCCCGGCCCGGAGGCGGCCGCTATCATCCGCCCTCCCCGCAGGTCGCCCTGTCTCACCATGGAAAGCCCGATGGTCGTCGTCCGCGCGCTGGTGATGGCCGTCGCGGCTGGCGCGGCGCTGGTGGCGCTCGTCGCTGAGGCGCGGCCAGTGGTGCTTCGCGTGCAATGGGGAGGCGGCACGCCCCAGGCCTGGAGCGGCACGGTGGAGATCGTCACGGCCGGCGGCACGGCGGCGCCGCGACCGCCGATCTCGTGGCGGACGCTCTCGACCGACGCCGACGCCGCCGCGCACGCGCACGAATCGGCCCAGGTGGTGCGCGTCCATCAGCCGCGGGCGATCGCCAGCGACGGCATCGAGATCACGGTGGACGATTGGAAGGCGTCGCGGCTCGTCGCTCGGCTTGCGGCCGCCGATGGAGGCAAGCCGACCACGCTCGACGTGCCGATCGTCGATCTCATGACCGCGCCGTTGCAGCAGCCGCTCGACGGCCTCGGCAACCGGCTTGCGGCGCGGATTCCAGCGGATGAGGCCCTTCACGTGGAGGCCGCATCGGGTGATGCCGCCGACCGCTTCTCCGTCGAGACCCTCGGCCTCGTCCACCGGCCCGGAGACCGGCTCCGGGTGAGCATCGATCCGATTCTCGCCACGCGGCTTCAGGGCGGGCACGCGGTCGAACTGCGGATGCGACTGAAATCCCCGCAGGGGGTCGAGGTCGCCGCGCAGACGGCGCCGCTGTCGCCGCTCGCCGACGACCCCGCGGCGGCGGCCGGCCGCGGATTCACCGAGTTCGCGCCCGTCATGTTCGATGTGTCGCTGCCGGCAGACGACGGGGTGTCGGTGGTCGAGCTCGAGGCCGTCGAGCGGGGTGGCCTCCGCTGGTCCCGTCCGCTGGCGTCGCGCGCGATCGAAATCGTCGCCCTCGGTGAGGGGCTCGTCGAGCCGGCGGGCAACGAGCCGTGGAAGCCCGTCTACGAACTCGATCCGGGAAGCCCGAGGCTCCTTGAACGGCTCCGGCGACTGCCTGGAGTGAGTCTTCCCAGCATGCCGTTCCCCGAGATGCCGCTCCCCAGCCTTTCGATGTCCTCGGTGCCGCTCCCCAAACTCCCGAGCGTGCCACTCCCCGCCGTACCGATGCCCAATGTGTCGGCGATGGTGCCCCGGCTGAGCGGCCTGCTACCGCACGGCCATTCGACGCTCGTCACCCACTCGCTCGGCCCGATGCTTCGGCTTCCGCCCGCCGAACGGTCCGGCACTCCCGCCTGGGAGGGAATCGTGCTCGCCGGCGTGCAGCCGGGCCTGCCGCACGCGGTCGAGATCGAGTATCCAACCGATCAGGATGCCACCGTCGGCGTCGTCGTGCTGGAGGCGGACGCCGCTGGCGTGGTGGTGCAGACGCGGCACTCGGGGGGCTTCACGGTGGCTCGGCCGCCGGTCGCCGCACCGCCTCCGGCACTCGCCGTGCACCGCTTCGTGTTCTGGCCCACCACGAAGCAGCCGCTCGTCTTGATCGCCAACGCGTCGACGCGATCTCCGGCGACGATCGGTCGGATGCGGTTGACGGCCGGTCCGGCGCGACTGTCACCGGAGTCGCCGCGGTCGCCCGCCGCGCTGGTGGTCCGCTCTGCCGTCGCGACCCGTCGAGTGCACGCATTCGCCGACGTGCCCGATCTGGCCCGCGCGTTTGGGGGTGGGGCGCGATTCGCGCCGCAGGAGGGCCGGCTCGCCGTCGACTGGGCGGCGCACGTGGCGGGATCGCGTCACCTCGCCGAACTCGTCGCGGTGCAGGGAGGTGGCGGCACGATGCTCACGGCCTATGCGGATGGGGCTGCGACCTGGCCGTCCGCGACCACGCGGCATGCACCGCGGTGGGACGTGGGTGCCGGCAGTTTCGACAGAGACCTGCTCGCGGCCACCGCCCGGATGCACGGCCGGCATGGCCTGACGATGATTCCCGCAGCCCGGTTCGACGCGCCGCTCCCCGCCGTCGAGACGGCGCTCGCCGAGGGGGCTGCCAGCCTCGGCGTCGCCTGCATCGGCCGCGACGGCAAGCCACGGCGGCTCGAAGGGGGCGGTGTGCACTACAACCTGCTTCACCCGGTGGTCCAGAAGGCCGTCGAGGATGTGGTCGTGGAGATGGCCGGGCGGCTCCGCGGCTCCGCGGCGGTCGCCGGCATGGCGGTTGTGATCCCGCACGACGGCTGGCTCCACCTGCCGGGCCTTGCCTGGCCGCTCGACGACGAGACGTTCGCACGCTTCGCCGCCACGCTCCCGTCGCCGCCCGTCGCCGAGGGCGAAGGCAGGTTCGGTGAACGCGCGCGACTCGTCGAGGGTCCGTTCCGTGCAGCCTGGATCGCCTGGAGGTGTGCGGAGGTCGCCCGGTTTCACGCCCGGCTCGCCGCGGCGGTGGCCGCGGTCGATCCGCGATGGCCCCTGCACATCGTGCCCACCACGCTGTTTGCCGTTGGCGATCCCGCCGGTGCCGGTCAGGCCGTCGAGGGCGAAGCGGCTGACGACCGCGTGCGACTCGCCGGATACGACCCCGCGGCGATGCACGCCCTACCGGAGGCCGATCGCGTGGTCTACGTCTGGCCCCGCGTGCACGCACCGGCCGACGGCGTGTGGGAACGGGCCGTGGTGGCGACTGCCAACCGATCGGCCGCGGTCTCGCGGGCGGCTGCGGCGTCTCGCCGCAGGGCGACCGTGCTCGTCGAGAAGGCATGCAGCATCGACGTTGAAGACGCGGTGCCGCACGGACCATTTGGAGCCGCGACCATCCGCGAGCCGGCGACGGTGATGCCGGCAGAGGGTGGATCTCGCGGTCTCGCGGAGGCCGTCGGGCTCGTCGATGCGGAAGCGGTCTTCGACGCGACGCTGCTCTGCTCGGCTGCGCCCCGAACGCCGTCGAGGACGGCGTTCGAATTGATGCCGATGATTGCGGCCGCGGCCGTCCGCGCCGACCAGCCGCTCGTCGTTCGCGCGTGTCGGCAGCAGGGGCTGGCGTGGGCGCTCGTGTCGAATCTCGCTGCGGCGCCGGTGACGGCGAGGCTGGCGGTGGCCGGCCGGCCAGCCACGGCGGTCGATGCTGTGGACGGCTCGTCGTTGGCCACCTCGGGAGGATCCGAGGTGATCGTGCCGCTGGCCGCCTGGGGCGTGCGGTGCGTGGTCCTCGAGGGCGACTGCAGCGTGACAGCGGCCAAGGCCGAATATGCCGACGACGTTCGCCGTGATCTGGCGGGTCGAGTTGAACGGCTCCAGCAGCGGCGGACGGTGCTCGAGACTCCCGTGCCCCTCGACGTCCTCGATAACCCGGCGCTGGAACTCGGCCTGGCACCGACCGACGGCAAGCCGGCCGCGTCGATCGCGGGCTGGGAAGTGGTGGAACCGCGGCGGGGGGGCGTGGCGCTCGTGCCGGGCGCCGGCGGGCCCGACCAGCCCGGCCGCGGACTCGAGTTTTCCTCGTTCAACGGGCTGGCGACGCTGCGGAGCAATCCGTTTCCGGCGCCAGCCTCGGGTCGGATCAGCGTGGCAGCCTGGCTCCGGGTGACCGACGCGGCGGTGCAACCCCCGCTGCGCATTGCGATCGAGGGCGTGCAGGGAGACCGAGAGTATTACCGGTTCGCGGCGATCGGAGGACTCACCGGAGGTCGGCCGCTCACTGGCCAGTGGTCGCAGTTCGTGCTCCAGGTCGATGCTCTGCCGGCCGAACCGGTGGAGTCGTTACGCGTGCGGCTCGACCTGCTCGGCCCGGGCCGCGTGCAGATCGACGACGTGCGCGTCTTCGACCTCGCGTTCGACGACTCGCAGCGGGCGCGAATCACCACCGCCGTGAGCCTGCTGGAGCACCAGCGGTCGAGCGGGGATTTGGGAAGCTGCCTCGTCGGCCTGGAAGGCTACTGGCCGACGTTTCTCGAGGCCTTCGTGTCCGACGCGGCGGTGGCGGCTGCGCAGGTTGCCCCAGAGCCGGTGCCGACCGCGGCTCCGCCCGTCGACCCGCAGCCCGCTGACCGACAGGCGGGAGGCATGTTCGACCGGTTCAAGAGCTGGTGGCAGTGAGCGGCTTCGGAAGCCCGATTGCGCCCGCGCTGGGGATGGCCTTCAGCCCGGCGGCCAGCCGAGGGCTCGGCCGCCGAGCAGGTGGACGTGCAGGTGATCGACCGACTGACCGCCGTTGCGGCCGCAGTTGATGACGAGCCGGTAGCCGTCCGTGAGTTCGAGCTTCCGCGCCAGGTGCGCGGCGACCATCATGAGGTGGCCGAGCATGGCCTCATCGCCAGCCTCTGCCTCGGCGAGCGACGGGATCGGCTTCTTCGGGATCACGAGCACATGGACCGGCGCCTGGGGCGCCACGTCGTGAAACGCCAGGCAGAGGTCGTCGTCGTGCTCGATCCGAGCAGGGATCTCCTTGCGGATGATCCTGCCGAAGATCGTGTCAGCCATCGGTCGTTTCTGCCTGCGTGGCCTGCTGCTGAGCCTTGCGGCCGCGGCGCCGGGGTGCCTTGGGAGTGGCCCACTCCTTGGTGAGCGCCTCAAACACCTCAGGCGTCTCGTAGCGGACGATGTTGCGGCCCTCGGGCATGGGGCCGATGAGCGTACGGAAGATCGGAGCACCGCGCAGGTCGAGATCGGTGCTGCAGTCGTCGGCTCCGATCGAGAGGTGCGTCCGAAGGATTCCATCGGCCGAGTCGAAGTCGTGAATCACGAGTTCGCCGTCCGTGCCCCGGGTGACAAGTCGCCAGGTGTCTTTTGCCATCGAAAACGCTCCATGCGGGTGGGCTGCCGGCCAGGCGCCCGCCGCCCGCGGTCTATGGGGAGGTATCGGCAGGTGGCGGCCGCGCAGCGACCGGCGGCTCGCCTGGCCGGCACGGCCGTCACGCCGGGTTCGTCCGTCACGCGCCGCGTTTCCGGAATGCGTGGACTAAGCGGCCCGCCGCGGCCAAATCTCGAGCCTGAAAAAAAGTTTTACGACACCCTTGACATCACGGTTTCTTACCGGATAGCCTCCGCATCGCTGAAAGGTTCACTCAAAAACAGCTACTGCAAGCACCCATCACCGTCGCGACGAGAAATCGCTCGCCGACGGCAATCTGACCGGCTCATCTGTCCAGGCTCCGTGCCTGTGATTTTCTGCCGGCGGTGCTGCAACGTTTTGGCCCGTTTTCTGATTTCGGGGCCAATTTCCTAGCTCACGCTTACGGGTTGTCCTTCGGTTTTTGCGATTCGTCGCGGTGGTGGTGGGTGCTTCCGGGCCGAAACCACACTGCCAGGAGACGAATCATGATGACGTTTTCCACCTGTGATCTCGCCGACCGCCGCGCTTTCCGTCTTGTGTCGATACTCGCCGTCTTGGCGGTAGCAATCCTGCCCATGGCCGCCCACGGCGGCTTCGTTGACGCGTGCGGAGTCGAAGGCACAGTTGCCGCCGGCCGCTCGATGGCGAAGCGTTCCAGTGGCTCCGATTTCGATTCCTGCAGGCCCGGCGAGATGTCTTGCTCGAGCAATCCCCTCGCCGCGATCATCGCCGAGGTCAACGCGCCGAGTGGACTTGTATCTCAGGCTTTGCCCGAGCAGGCGGGCGGATGGCAGGCCGAACTCCAGGCTGCTGGCTACGCGGCGGATCCTGCGTTTCGAGAAGATTGGAAGCAGGTTGCGGCGACGGACGGCGAGAGTTTCGCGCAAGGCGGAAGCAACGCATCGGCCATGCGGGGCGAGGATGGGGCGGGCTACGGTTTGCAACTGGGGAGCGGAAGCGATCCGGATGCCATGCCCAACTGGTTGCGGCAGGTCCGCCAGGGCATTCGCACCGCCGCATTCACGTTTTATCTGTCGCCTTCGATTCCGGGCGTGAGCCACGGGGCTGCGTACTGACGGGGCTGCGTACTGAAGGAGGGCCATCACTCGCTATCCACTTTCGGTTCCTGCGAATCGATTTCGCCCGAGTGATTCCGGTTCGCCCCGGCACGTACGGCACGAAGGCGACCACCGTGATGGCTCAGGAATCGCGGTTTCTCCCGCGAAATATCAGCCGCCGTGGCCTGCCGAAACGCGATCCGGTAAAAAAAACCCGGAGGGTAAGCGAACGGCTAGCGGTCTGACTCGAAATCAGATGCCGAGAAATCGGTTGCGGGTTCGAATCCCGTGCCCTCCGCTTTCCGGCTGCAACGCCATCGTGGCCGTTGCAGCCTGTCGGTGAGCCGGCCATCCGGGCCGGCGGCGCGTTGTGCTGCAACGCAGTTCTGGCCGTTGCAGCCTGTCGGCGAGCCGGCCATCCGGGCCGGCAGCTGTGTGGGCTGCAACGCAGTTCTAACCGTTGCAGCCTGACGAACTCCTGGCCTTCTGCCACCGCCTTACCGCTGCGAAGTAGCGAGGGGCTGCCCGTGCCCCGGGAGCCGGCGTTGCTTCCGACGCGCAGCCACGATGGCGAAGCGGAGGAAGCGTCGAGCGAGCGAAGGGCAGAATGCTGGGAGCCGGGCCGCGCCCTGCGACCGTAAGCCGGAGCCGACGCCGGGACGGCGGCGACGGCGCGACAGTCGCATGCCCGCAGTGAGCGTCCGGCGACGGGGCATGGGCAGCCCCGAGCGTCGCGATGAAGATCCACAGGTTGAAAACCTGTGCTACGGGAGAGCCCCGAGCGGCGCGATGGACAGACACAGGTTGAAAACCTGTGCTACGGGGGAGCGGCGAGCGGCGCGGCCCGCCACGCTCGTCAGCGGTCGCCCCAGCGCTCGATCACGAGCGGGTCGTGCGACTTGATGTCGCCGATGCGGAGCGCGGCGCGGCCAGCGAGCAGGTCGTCCACGAGGTCGCCCACCACCCGCGCCCGCCAGCCGGTGGCGAGCAGCGGAGGCCGCTCGTCGTCGTAGTAGCCGAGCTTGTAGGAGAGGAGGTCGCGCATGTCCGACGACGTGCCGACGAGAGCCGGCGCGAGGTGCTCGCTGCGGCACATGCCCGCCACGGCGGTGGCGAGAAACTGGCCGAGCATCGCCAGCTGCGGCGGTGGGGCACGGTGCCGCTCGCCGCCCGGGCATTCCTCCTCGGGGAGTTCGAGGCCGCGGGCGATCGCCTCGGAGAGCCCCTTGAC
>Ga0114963_10002020_pt1 | contig 13819 bp, 10 predicted proteins | sample C_131016_EF_Meta_FD_87019 | JGI IMG/M metagenome (GOLD analysis project Ga0114963, IMG submission 87019) | Freshwater microbial communities from Lake Croche, Canada to study carbon cycling - C_131016_EF_MetaG | ecosystem: Environmental > Aquatic > Freshwater > Lake | place: Lake Croche, Canada...
GGACGAATTTCTCCTCGAGCCTTTTGCTTTTCTTTAAGATCATCACTCAATGTTTTTACAAAATTGGCATTATATTTGTCGCCATAGTATTCGTCAAAGTTTGCATTTGGAGACTCTTTATAAGTAGAATCAGTCAAAAGTGGACCATCATATGTTTTGCCAGGTGATTGATATTCCTCACTTGGTTCATTTGGATTCCTCACAACAATTCTTTGCTCATTGATTCGTAATCCATTTCCTAGGTAATTAATCAGTTCATGGGAAGTTACTGGATAATCCAGTGTGATATCCCAGATGTTAACTTCGGTGTTTGATAGTCTGGGAAAATCAAGGGGAAGTGCCTGAACTGGAGTTTTTGTTGATTTTGAAAATTCAACAATCTGATATTTTTCCAACAGACTCTTAAGCTTGGTCTCTTCCTCATTTGTAACGTCGCCTGCAATCTTTACCTTAAACGAGTAGGTTTTTTTGCTTTCAAATAGATAATCTTTAAAACTTTTCATAGTGGTTTCCTGTAAATTATTTATCGATTCTCTTGAGTTTTTCCAGGAGACTGTTTCGATCCGTGACGATATAGCCTTTGCCTTCAACTGGATCATCAGGCACATCGGTTGTTTTTTTGTCAATCGCTAACTTTTTAAGCTGTAATTCAACAATTTTTAATTTTTTATCAATCTTTGCACTCTTTGCATCTACTGCTGTTTTGAGCATATTGCCTGCCACTTCAAACATCCTGCTGCCATATTTTGCCTCTACGTTCATTCCTAGATCCATGAGATCATCAAATGCTTCTTCTGCTTTTTTGGCCAACTCGTCTAGTTCACCATCACTGGCATCTCCCAGGCCTTTTACTTTAGGCAGAGCTGCACTGATTTTGTCAAGGCTTTCAAGACTGTCTTTGAGATTGACTACCTTGGCGGCCTTTACTTTTTTAGGAGAAAGCACGGGTTCAGAATCCTGAACCGGTAGATTTAATATTGATTCCAATTTTTTTGTCATATGCTATTTACCGTTTTTTACCGCCCATGTGAAATAACTCCTCTTCTGTGATAACTCGAAACTTGAGTCCGGCTTTTTTACAGAATTGAGTGGCAACTTCCCACTTGGCCATGTTTTTAATATAATTTGCTTGTCGATACTTATCTTTTCCAACAGATTCTAATACAGCTTGATTCTTTGGCTTAACTTCCCACAATTCGGCATGCTTTTTTTGATTTTTATCGACATATACAACTAAAAAATCTGGAACATATACAGTTTGTTTTCCCGTTAATGGATCTCGATATGGAATTTTTATGGACTCACTTGCCCATTGTTGTATTGCAGGATTCTCATCACACATTCTCATGACTGAAATTTCCCAAGAACTGCGATACCTAGGAGTTCCTAATCCAATGTATTTTTCAGGATTTTTTAATTTGTATGATCCTTGAGAAAACTTCATTGTCATGCTGCAATGTTCCTAGAAATTTCTTCCGATGGTAAAAATGGAGATGCATAGCCAATACTACTAGTTTTATACCTATTATAATTTACAATCTCGGTGACTAGATTGCTTATTTGCAGTTCACCCAGTCCAGTCAGCGTTTCGATGATTGTAAGTGGATTAAGACCGTCCAGTTTTGCCTGTCTGATTATCACGCTCGTCATGCTTTCAGCGGCACTTTTTCCAAAACTTTTTGATTCAAAAAATGCAATCATTGCATCATATGTAGATGCATCTACTTGAATTGGATTTTTATTATAATTGTCAAGAATGTTCACAGTTGATTGCGCACTGTCCTTGGTTGATTTTGTCGATGGTAAATTATTATAGTAATTCATTTATATAATCCTAATTAGTGCCTGGACCATCTGGCAACGGAATATCACTGATTGGACCAGATGAATTACTCACTGCTTCAGAGCTATTATCCCTAGTCTCAACGAAGTCAATAAGGTCCCTCATTGCCTGTGATTCAGGGTCATAATAGTCAACAACTTGTTGCTGCTGTGATACACTAGTCTGTACTCTAGTTCCAGCTTCTGATCTTACTACTGTGTATTCCTGAGGAGATGTTACGCTTCTGATAACTTTATTAACATTATCACCTACCAGTGCTTCTCTTGCAACACGGTCATTTGCAGCAGAGTATGCCGAATCTACTTGTTGCTTTGCACTAATCAAATCTTCCATTGGACTATTTGCCGTCAATCCACCTGTAATACCACTAATGTCTTCGACTACTATTGGCGGAAGAGAATCAAAATATTGTCCTGGTGCAACTGTATTTCCTGCAGGAGTTTGGTCGGTTACTGGTAAAATCGAAGACACTGGAGGAGTTTTATTGAATGTTCCACCTAGGGAATTTAAGAAAGAGTCTGCCATTGATCCAGGATCTGCACTAGTGGGAGGAACATTGCTTATGTTTGGAATATATGAGTTGAATGGATTTCGATCTTGGCCGATTGCTGCGCCTGTCAATACAGATACAGCGGTAGCTGCTAATTCTCCGGTGGTAACATAATTTCCAGATAAGTTTAAGTTCAAATTTAATCCTAAACCGTTTAGTGCTCCTTTAATTACACCATCACCTATGCTATTCAATGCAGAGTATCCATTAACTCTGTATTCTCCTCGTGCCTTGCCAATAACATCCTGTAATAAATTACTGCCAATATTTTGAATTATATTAGATCCATCGCCATTGAACAATCCAGTTGCATCGCCAAATATTTCGGCAGCTCCGGCAACTATATCATCTAGGATTCCATTACGGCCTGTGCCCAATGGACTCGGACTGTTATCATACTGAAATACTGCAAATCCTGTTGGCTGATCTTTCCTGACCCTGCCACTACCATAGAATACCGCCTCGTATTCCAATGTCATTTTGCTTTCGGCCATTCTATTTCCTTGAGTCTGATCCATGCGATCATGGTCCCATGACTTTATTTTAGGATTAACTAATTGATAACTCGTGAAAAGCTGCCTACTAAGCTGGTATAATGTAATTGATCTAAAAAATGGCAGATTGGCTCCGTCTTTAAGACCGTAATCAGTAGGAGTAAATAGTTCATCCGATGACTTGTATTTTGTGTCGCCGTATGCTCCAGTTTTGTTGTCTCGCGCTGTTCCAAATATGCTATTTGTTCCCAGCGATCCGCCTAGGTTAGGATCATTATAATAATATTTGTAATAATTAAGCCATAGATTATGCACGGTATTTGCGCTGTCATCGTGCATCGTAAGACTTACAGGAGAATATGTGATGCTTTTTTGTATAATCGTTTTTCTATTATACTGATTAACAGTTTCCGTGTTTACTTGATATCTAGGTAAGTCAGCGCCTTTTATTAATGCTCCTACTTGCTCAATTCTGCGTCTGTTTGCCCATGCCTTGTCCTTGACAACAGAAGTTTCTATGTCAAATACTGCATAATATATCCAGCCAGCTTTTGGAGTAAGAGCAAATGCTTGGTCTAGATAAAGACGACTGGCATGTGCAAAATCTTTAAGATTTACATTTCCAGGTTGTTGAGTTAAGTAGGAATTAACATTAGGCATGTGATTATTTATTCAATAAAAAAGGCCCCTGTTTCCAAGGGCCCTTCTTAATAATGTGAATAATATTAACCAGTTGCCATTGATCTAGTAACCGGGCGGCCTACATTTTCGCCAATACCTACTGGATTACCAGCCGAGTTTAACTGAATTGCATTGTCATATGAGATTGCAATGCTTATATCCATTGGTTCATTCGATTTATAATCGCCGCCCTGATATGTTGCCTTTTTGACATAGCATCCATAAAGCTCAAAGCTTTCTAGAACGACTGGCTCGTAAGCGCCGTTGCCACCGTCTAGAATTTCAATTTGTGTAGTAAACTTATAATCAATGCCAGATGCAGCACTTGATTGTTCAAAAAAGTCAAACTGCTTTTGAACTTGCTCGCCAACAAGTTTACTAACTGCTCCCGATGCGTCATCACGGACAACTAGTGTAATGTCTGCCCATGTATGTTTACCAGCAAGCTTGATTCTGCTGTTATATGCATCAAGTACAATCTGCTCAAACTCAACGTCTGGTCGTGTGCAGGTCATTACTTGTTTGGTAATTTCAGTCGATGGTGATGTAATACCAAAGTTCTGGAGTGTCACTCTAAAGCGATACTTGAGCTTTGGCATTAACAAGCCCTGGTTAGGTGAGCTTTGACCGGCCGGTAATGGGACCGTCAATTTGCTTAAACTCGCTACTGCCATTTTGTTATGCTCCTTATTCTTTGTATTTATGACTATGGCACTATTTTGTGCTGTGCATTAATAATATTTATACAAAATTAAAATTTGTGAACATGCCGATTTTCTGATAAAATTTACGCAAAGTAATCACATATTACTAAATAGTTTTATAGAAAATTGAGAATTATCATGAAAGAAATCATTAAAAAGATACTAACGGATACTCCTCCAAAATGGAGAACTAGAATTGCAAAAAAAAATAATTATATTGAGTGGATCGAGACAGAATATCCATTAGTAAAATTATCAATAGCAATTGATTGTCTTGTCAATGAGAGTAGTCCCTATTGCAGTGTGTGCAACAATCCTATAAAATTTTTAAGAAAAAAAACATGCTCGACCGCCTGCCGCACTGTTCTGTTAAAAGATAAAATTCCAGAAATTGTTGATAAGAGAAAACAGACCTGTATTGATCGTTATGGAGTCTCAAATGTTGGCAAATTGCCTATAATCCATGACAAGAGAATAGACACCATGGTACAAAAATATGGAGCTAAGGTGTCAGAATATTCATTAAAAAAAATCAAAGAGCGTGTTCCGGAATTAAACAAAAAAGCAAAAACTACTATTCTAGAAAAATATGGAATTCAAAATGTTAGTCAACTCTCAGATCATGTTGAGAAATGCAAGAACACGTACTTAAAAAAACATGGCGTTGATAATTATTTTAAGAGTAATGAGTTTATTGAGAAATCCGTTAATGATAGATTTGCCAAGTGGAATATAATTTTTCCGGACTCAATTGAATTATTAAACATAAATTCTCCTGAAGATAAAATTGAACTGTATAAAAATCCAAACTTGATTCTTGAGATCAAATGCAGGACATGTGATACACTTAGCAGTATTCCCAGTGAAACTGCAAAATGGAGAATTAGGAATACAGGAACGCCGTGTTATATTTGTGGTGGAATTTCATCAGGATCATTAAAACAAACTGACCTTCGTAATTTTATTGAAAGTTTAGGAGTTAAAGTAGTCAGTAATTTCATCTTAAAAAATAAAAAACAAATAGATATCTTTTGTCCAGATTATAATATTGGATTTGAATTTGATGGCTTATATTGGCATAATGATTTGCGCCTAGAAAAAACATATCATTACAATAAAACTATTTCTGCATCTGAACAGAATATCAAATTAATTCATGTTTTCGAGGACGAGTGGGATAACAGACAGGAAGTAGTAAAAAGTAGAATTAAAAACTTACTAGGAGTCAATCAATTTAAAATTCATGCAAGAAAATGTAAATTGATTACCGTGTCTAAGAATAAAGAAAGAGAATTTTTAGAAAAGTTTCACATCCAAGGACATGCTAGGTCAAGTATAGCAATTGGGTTGGAATATGAAGGCAATTTGGTATCATTGATGACATTTTCTACATTGAGTAGAGCCAAGGGGCATATAGCAAAAATTAATCACTGGGAACTTCTTAGATTTTGTTCAATGTTAGATACGACTGTAATTGGAGGCGCTGGGAAACTTTTAAAATCATTTATTAATAATTACTCTCCACAGGAAATAATTTCTTTTGCCGATAAAAGATGGTCAACTGGCAATTTATATCAAACATTGGGATTTGAAAAAGCAAAAGATACCGGATTGAATTATTGGTATATTAATCTAAAAGAAAGATCTAGAATTCATAGATACAAACTTAGAAAAAACAAAAATGATGATATCAATTTGACCGAGTATGAAAATAGGTTGGCCCAGGGATATTTACGCATATGGGATTGTGGAAGTAGTAAGTGGATATGGAAAAGGGGAGAGTAGAACTCTCCCCTAATCTTTTATTAAGCTAAGGTATAGGTACCAGCTTTAATTGATCCAGTATTGACTAGACGTAGTGGAATGTAGATGAATTCAACTGCCTTTACGGGTTCAATTGCAATATCCATCCAAAGTTCACTGCGATCAATCCTGGCCGCTGTGTTATTCGACTCATCGCATACTACGATGAAGTCATAGAGTGCGCGTTGTCCTACTAGTTCTAACAACAGACTCTGAGCAGCATTCTTGAATTCGTTGCGAGTGATCTTGTCGTTTGGTTCAAACAAGAACGGACGTGAAAGTATGTCTAACTGACGACGAAGGTAGCAAACCAATCTTGCAACATTAACTCTATCCAGAGCACTTGCTACATTAGCACGAGTATATTGGCCATATGCAACAATTCCTGCTCCAGTCAAAGTAGCAATTGGATTAATGTGTCCATTTTGTGCCATTGCATCTCTGACATTGGATGATAAGCCTGCTATTTTAAATTCACCAGAAGCTCGATCAATATATCCCACGGAACTCACATTGTCAATTGTTCCTCTACGAATTCCAGCAGGAGCAAACCATTGATAACTCTGTTGGTCACTTAATGCATATGTACGTAGCATCATGTGACTTGGTGGAACAACTATGTAGTTTCCAGCCAAATCTGTTGTGTATCCACTTGGATAATAAACAGCTAGATTGTCATTGTAACTAACTAGTCCAGTTTCACCGTTATCTAATGCTCCATTAGAATTCATTGCCCATTGTGTTAGTGAAGTCGCATCTGGAGTCAAACGAAGAGGAGTATCACCGATAACAAATGCAGTCAGACCTCTGTCAGCATTAAGTGAAATCATATTTTGAATTACCTCTGGATAACCAGGAGCTGCTATCAAGTTAAAATTCAATGAGTCAGTGTCTCTGATTGCAGTATTGATATCAAGAGTTGCCTTCATTGACTTTACAATGAATGCTCGCTGCGCATAACGCCCAAATGTGCCTGATCCATCTTCGTTGTTTGGACTTACTGAAACCCAACGATTTGGAGCATAACCAGCCATTGATTCCGATCGGCGAATATTGGTAGCATTTAAGTTGATGTAATTACGGACATATTGTTTAATGTTATATCCTGAGCGACGAAGGTTCCATAATCTCATACCACGCGGATATTCTACTGGATCTGGAGCATCTGGATCAACATAATTACTGACTAGTAAATCTACGATAGTTGATGCCGCATTTGATGCACCAGCTGTTGCCCATCGTGCGTCTGCGAAAATCCAACCATCTGGCGATGTTTGGTCAGTTACATCCTGAATATTCCAGTTAGCACCGTCGTATACGTAGATTTCTTTGCCATACTGCTCAGTTCCATTCACGAGACTGACCCAGATATCACCAGTGACCAATGGAGTACCATCACTTTGTGTAGTTGGCTGAGTTGCCGATACTATTGGACCTGTTGGATTTGTGTTAGGAAAATAATCTTTATATCCCTTCCAATTGGTACCATCATTAATCATGATGTCAACATCTAAAATATTGCCATCGTACCAGAGCTGTCCATTAGTTGGTAATGATGAAATTGGAACAGGACTTGCTGTAAATTCTAGAGGTTTCCAATTGCTTGCCTTAAGACCATATGTATCAAAATCACCAGTTGTGTATAGATTAGTTGTACTTGTGGTAATTCCAGAAGATGCCAATACTCCACGCGGATCATTGAGAAGTATTTCTCCGCCACTGGTGTGTGAAATGGATATAGTTCCATTATTATTGATTGATGCGCTGATATATGGAATATTTGAGCTATTGATGGCTGTAGCAAGAAGTGCAACTGAACCAGTTGTTCTTGTTACAATAGTACCGGTTGTTGTATATCCTGATGCACCTGGAATAGTCACTGCTGCTGTTATAGTTCCTGTAGTAGAAAATGTTGTGTTAGGACTAGTAATTACAGTTGACCCGGCCGAAGATCTAGTATATGCCTTAAATACAGCCTTTATATTTGTACCAGTGCCATGATCATAATTGCTTTCTATATAGAGAGCTCCTGGAGTAATATTTTGACCGCCTCCAATTTTATCTAGATTATATGTAGCAGCAGATCCATCAGCGTACACTGGTGCAGATACTGAGTTGAATAGTCCCGAGGTTGCAGACCATTTTTTGATAATCCAATTCTGACCTAGATTTGGATTGGTTGTCTTTGCATAAACACTGCCAGATGGCTTAGATGTAAAGTTAGGATACTGAGTGTGAGGACCAACAAACACAGATGGAATTGCATAAGTTCCTGTTGTAAGTCCAATTGATGCCAATGCGCCTGCTGTGCCCTCTGTGAGTATAATTCTACCGTTTGTTACTCTAGAATCACCGTATAATGCCAATGCGCCATTGACTATTTTTGCACCAATATTAGTAGTTACGTGCAAATTATTGATTAATGAAGCAATTACACTTAATGACAATCCGTTGATATTAAGACCGGCTTCAGGAAGGTTATTCATTCTAATTATACCGGTTCCGCCAAGCGTAGGATTACTAGTGCCCTGTACTGTTGGCCAACTAGTAATCCATCTTGTACTAGTGAATGTAGGTGATGAGACGTTAGTATTAAAACTCGTCTCATCTTGGGCATCGCCTACTACTACCCAGTTAGCATCACTATTCTTGTACCAAATATTGACTTCGTCCACTGTTCCGGTAGAAACAACTACTGCATATTGGCCGTTTAAGCCAAAACTAGTCTTTGGTGAACCATCAACGTTGGCATTTACTGCGTAATTGCTGTCATCAATTATTAATGGTATAACGTTTTTAAATGTACCAGTTGACTTGACCCACTCAAAAATTCCCCACTTGGTATTAACAGTATCTAGCCAGTAGCTGCCATCTGCTGGATCGCCAACAGGTGCACTGGTAGATGATTTTAGTGCAGAAAGATCAACATTTGGACGTACAACATATGCACCAGAACTTACTCCGAGGAAGCTGTATGCTGTTTGTAGTCCATATTCATTGAGTTCATATCCATGTAGTGGATTATTTGATGCATCAGTATAAAATAAAGGAGTGCCGAATGTGTCAGTCAAATCCCTTTGACTAGATATAAAGTATACTTTGTCAGCATTAGCAGCAGTTGTACCGGCTGCAATATTTCCTGATGGATTGATTTTATCCTGTGCCGATGCAACTAAGATAAGAGGTACAGTTCCTGGCGCAGATGGAGTATAAAAACTCTCATTGACTACGCTAACTTGTACTCCTGGTGATTGTAAAGTGGCCATTATTGTGTTCTCCCAAACATGGTTGTTGTTTAGTATATTTAGCGAAGACCCTAAAAATTCAACGGTTAAATACTAAGTAAAGCACACGAAAAGAGCTTGATAAAATGATTAGACCAATATGTAAACAATGTAATGCAAGACCTTGTGCCATAAATTATTACAAGGAAGGCAAACCGTTCTATAGAAGTAGATGTGATCCCTGTGTCAAGGGAAAAACTCCAGGAATACCACTATGGCGCAAGTCAGGATATAGATTAAAATCTAGATGTGACAGGTGCGGATTTTCATGTCAACATTCGGCAGTGTTTAGAATATATTATATTGATGGCAAGACTTCTAATTGTCTACATACTAACCTAAAAACAGTATGTGCAAATTGTCAAATTCTTCTACACTCTGGCCATGTAAAGTGGGTCAGGGGCGACTTAACACCAGACTTCTGATTTGTTCATGTAGGTCATCAAACGAGCCATTATTGTTTAGATGCACATCGTATTCAAAACCAACTGAACTGTATTCACTGGCGTGAATTCTGAAATCGTTTTCTAGCATACGCTGAAGATATTCTTTACGATACAGATCATTTGTGGTATTGAATGTCTCGGCATGTGAAATCCAATCTGGATCAGTGCCTCTATGAGTTCTAACCGTAATGCCTCCGGCATTTTTAATTGCTTGAAGTTCATTGGGAAACCGACAGTCAGTGAGCACAACGTCTTCTCTAGAATTACGAATTTTGTTTTCCACGGATGCTACCCAGATGTCATTATGAAATCCTCGCCGAGCAACCTCAGTTCCCCATTGCTGTAATACCCAGCGCGGTGTTAGATGAGGAATTCCAAGTCTTTCTGCCCACCAGGAATCAATTTGTTCACGCCATTCTCTACTAGCTTTTGTTGATCCTTCAAGTAATTCTCTATCCCAACCAAAAATATCAGAGAGTGCATCCTTTAAAGATGCAGCAAAACTCATTCTCTTGAATCCATGAACAGTACAGAGATAGTCTGCTACTGTGTCTTTGCCACTTCCAATTAATCCGGTGATGCCTATAATCATAATTTGATTATAACATAGAAATTATAGATTGTCAACCTTAGCCAAATACAAAGGTCATCGGCGTTTCGCCCGAGCCATAGTTTTGCATATCGAGTTCCAGCCGTTCAATTTCGGCAGTACCTTCTTGTTTAAGTGCATCGCCGTTGAGTGTATTTGCGCCCTGTGGTCCAGCAATTTGAGAAAACATGGATCTTGCTTGTCCTAATATAATTTTTGCCTGTGCAGTTGCATAGTCCTTGATCCATAATCCAGCATATGGATCAGCAAGAATGGCAAAATCTGGTTTATAATTATATAGCCATAGCATAACTGTTTCTTCGCCTCGTGGACGTTGCATGATAGTTAATTTTTTAGTGGCAGGATTCCATGTAAACTGAATATAACTACCGAACATTTTACCAACTTGTTTCTGATAACTTGCAAATGCATAATATGTAGCAAGTCCGCCCATGTTAGACGAACTCAATAAGTATGTATTAGAGTATGCCAAGTTAAATGGCTCAAATAACGATCCGCCATCGCCGCCGCCTGTCCTAGAACCAATACTACGACGAAACACATCTCGTACCTCAATAACTTCTTGACCGAGTGTGTACTCATTGACATCTTGCTCTAATGTTAGAAATCCAAAACTCTCTTCAACTGAGTTAGAAGATTTTTGACGATACTTTGCAAACGCACGATCAATTGCGGTGCGATAATGTGATGGATCAAGTTCGATATCCACCATACCTTCGCCAAGCATGTTCTTGATATAATCGGTTATTGTTTGTGTTATGTTTTCGGAAGTACTCATGATATTATTTATTATAAATAGGTATATGCCAAGGATCAGTATGTACCGTCCCGAAAAGGGAAATAACTTTAGATACCTAGATAGGATAATTGAGCAACAGTTTCAGATGGGTGGAACTGATGTTTTTGTTCACAAGTATCTAGGACCAGCAACTCCTATTAGCGGAGATGCTACTCCAGGAGTGCCAAATCAAACTAACCCTATTGGAGAACTTGGCATTCAAGATATCATTCTCATGGAAAATAGAGACCGTCAATACGCACAAGATGTGTATACGATGAGAACAATTTATACAATGCAAGATTTAGATTTCAATCTCAGTCAGTTTGGTATATTTCTTAATAATGATAATATATTCCTGCACTTTCATCTTAGAAATTGTGTTGAAACGCTTTCTAGAAAACTTATGTCAGGTGATGTATTAGAGTTGCCACATCTCAAAGATGAATATGCACTTGATCAGGCAGCAATTGCGCTCAAAAGATTTTATGTTGTACAAGATGTGGTACGAGCAGCATCGGGATTTTCACAGACTTGGTATCCTCATTTATTAAGAGTAAAATGTGTGCCGCTAGTAGATAGCCAGGAATACAGTGAAATTCTTAACATGGACACTGGAGCTGGCGACGGTTCCACTCTTCGTGATCTAATGTCTACATACAGTACTAATATTCAAATTAATAATGCCATACTTGCACAGGCCGAGTCAGATTCGTCACTGAGTGGTTATGACACTCATCAATACTATGTTATGTCAAAAAGAGCAGATGGACTGAATAATATTCAAGATACCAGTGACATGGACGCAGACGCCAGTAATGAAAACTTGGCACTTAATGCATCAATGATTTTAAAAACTCCTGATGAAGATATGTATGTAGGATATCTAACTGGCAATGGCATACCTCCTAATGGATCTGCCTATACATTCGGCAACGAGTTTCCTTTAGGAAAATTAGTTGAAGGACAATTTCACCTGCGCACAGATTATTTTCCCAATAGACTGTTCAGATTTAATGGCACTCATTGGGTAAAATTCAAAGACAGTGTTCGCATGACCATGACAAATAATTATGCACCTGGTGTTGCCAATCAAAATAGCTCGCTTGATACATATACTACCCTAAATAGACAGACTCAAAAGACTGGATTTATAAACAACAACAATACTGCGACTATAGCAGGAGAAGTTGTATCAGAGCGCCAGGCACTTAGTAAAGCATTGAAACCACGAGCAGATAATTAATGGAACATTTTTATGACGGTCAGTTAAAACGATATCTGACTCAATTCATGAGGTTGATGAGTAATTTTTCCTATAAAGATGGAAAAGGTAAACTGGTTCAGGTACCTGTTCGCTTTGGTGATATGAACAGACAAGTTGCACAAATAGTTAATAAAAACAGTGAGAACATCATACAGAGTGCTCCATTCATTGCCTGTTATATTAAAGAGTTGGAATTTGCTCGTGATCGCCTTCAAGATCCCACTTATGTTAGTAAAATCAATATTCGTGAGCGAGCATTTGATAGTGATGGCCAAGAATACTTGAATACACAAGGTGCAAATTATACCGTAGAGCGAATTATGCCTACTCCATTCAATTTAAAATTAGTGGCAGATATTTGGTGCACAAACGTTGATCAAAAATTACAACTCATTGAACAGCTTGCGGTTCTATTCAATCCGGCAATTGAAATACAAACAACAAATAACTATCTTGACTGGACCAGCTTGAGTTATGTTGAACTCACTGGTATTACATATTCTAGTAGACAAATTCCACAGGGCCTAGAACAGGACATTGATATTGCAACAATGACTTTTCAGGCACCTATATGGATAACTCCTCCTGCCAAGGTTAAAAAGCTAGGTATTATTACTAAGATAATTACTAGCATTTTTGATGAGGCTCCTGCCACGGCTTTACGCACAAATAATAATGGTGATGTGGTAGATTTCTTTGGTGATATTGCTCCACTAACAGTTGAATATACCACTTTAGGCAATCTAGGATTAATGGTCATGGACAATACTGCCAAATTGGTCAGACCATATAATGTGTTCACAGAAAAAAATTCTGAAACTTTTGCAGATATATACACCGATGGCGAAACGATATCCTGGCACACCATTTTAGATCAGTATCCTGGCAAATTCACTGCCAATCTCAGTCAGATCCGTTTACAAAAACCAGATGGAAATGAAATTGTAGGATTTATCTCACTGAGTTCATTTGATGATTTCTCAATGCAAGTTCGTTGGGACACAGACACCGTTCCCATGAACACATTATTTACAGATGTCAATTCTGTTAGCACACGCGGTACGGTTGATGCAATTATAGATCCACAAACTTTTAATCCTCGGCCTAGCGATGTCGATGGATCCCTTCAGTGGCCAACACTCGATACTAGGTATCTTTTGCTAGAAGATGTAGCTGAAGGTGCAACTGCATGGAAGAATCAAAACAACAGTTATTTCAGTGGCAAAGCAAATGACATTGTACAATGGGACGGTACGCGGTGGAATATTCTATTCAACCATACTACAAATACTGTGACATTTATAACAAACGCACGGACCGGAATTCAGTATAAATGGACAGGCAGTGAATGGCTCAAGA
>Ga0114963_10002025_pt1 | contig 13812 bp, 11 predicted proteins | sample C_131016_EF_Meta_FD_87019 | JGI IMG/M metagenome (GOLD analysis project Ga0114963, IMG submission 87019) | Freshwater microbial communities from Lake Croche, Canada to study carbon cycling - C_131016_EF_MetaG | ecosystem: Environmental > Aquatic > Freshwater > Lake | place: Lake Croche, Canada...
CACTCGCTCGTGACCGCTGCCATCGACCAGGCTGAATTGACCGATGTCGACCTTGCCTTGAATTTCGAGCAAGGAGATCAGTTCGGGACTGTCGGCATTCAGCGTGACCCCGAGCTCGAAACCGAGCACCCCAGAGCGAGGTCTGATGTCGTTGGGCAAGCTCAGATAGGGCAAGAGGCTGACGAGCGGCAGGTCCGCGAGCGAGGCATGTCCCTTCAGAACCCGCGAGTCGGCGAACGGCGTGGAAACCGCATCGAGTGAGAAAGGGTGGCCGTCGAGGTTCAGGCGCACATCGAGCTTGGCAGGGGCTGACTTGCGGTCGGCGCGATTCGAGAGCTCGTTCAGCGTGAGCGACAGATCGCTGATCTGCGTGAGCTTGCCGACGTATTGATCATCGAATTCGAGTGCACCCCGGTCGATGCTGACACGGTCGAGTTCCCATTCAAGCTTGCTGTCGGATGACGGGCGCTGCTGAATGCGTTCAATGATGTCGCTGATGTCGAAACCGAAAGGAGCGTGCCTGACTATGCGCGCCTTGACATCCTCGATCTGCACATTGCGAACGACCACCCGTCCGTGCAGATAGGCCAGGGGAGAGACATCGACAATCAGCCGCTTGGCGACCAGCGTCGGTTTGGGCGAGGGCGGGCGGAGCACCACCAGATCGGTCATGACGATTCGCCCCAGAAGCGGTGAGACCTCGATCCGCCCGATGTTCACGTCGCGGCCGACCAATTCGCCCACCTTCGCACCAATCTGACGTCGCATCAGATTAGGCCCCCAGGTCAGGCCACCGAAAATCAGCCCGGCCAGAACCGCGATCGCCACCAGCAGCCAGAGCCCGGCACGCGCCAGAGAGCCGCGTTGCCTGACAGCAGCGGCTCGCTTTTCGACGCTTGCGCGGGCCATCTTGCTGGCTTCCTTCGTGTGTGTGTCGGCGTCAGTGTTGAGGATCAGGCGCGCGAGGGGCTGAGCTTGAGCACAGTCTGCAGCTCCGACGGATGCCGGATCAGCGCATCGGCTCCCCATTCATGCGGTGGCAGCGCTTCGCCGCAGAATCCATAGGCAGCAGCAACCGTCATCATACCGGCGGCCTTGCCCGCTTCGATGTCCCGCACGTCGTCTCCGACATAGATGCAATCGCCTGGCGATACGCCGGTCAAGCGCGAGGCGTGGAGCAGGGGTTCGGGGTGTGGCTTGGCAAATGGCGTGGTGTCGCCGCCGATCGCGGTGGCCGATCGCCCGAGCAAGCCGAGTGCCGCCATGATCGGCCGCACGTATCGCTCGACCTTGTTGCTGACCACCCCCCACCGCACGCCCGCGGCATCGAGTGCATCGAGCACGTCGCTCATGCCGTCAAAGATCCGCGTGTGGACCACCATTGCCGCTTCGTAGCGGCTCAAAAAGTCGCGACGCAATTCCTCGTAGGCCGGGTCGTCGCTACCGATGCCCAATCCCTGGCCGATCAGACCGCGAGCGCCATGCGAGGCGAAAGGTCGCAGCAATTCAAGTGGCATCGGCTCGAGACCGCGGGCCACTCGCATCGCATTGACCGGGGCGGCAAGGTCGGCTGCGGAATCGGCGAGGGTACCGTCGAGATCGAAAAACACCGCTGCCGGCAGGTTTGAGCGTCTTTCGATCGCGTTCATGGCGACGTTCAGCGTCAGACGGCCCGTCGCATCGCGACGAGGTAGTTCACGCTGACATCGTTGTCGACCAGCCGATATTCGCGACTCAGCGGGTTGTAGGTCAGCCCCATCATCGCCGCCTGCTCGAGGCCCGCTCGCCGCGCTGCGTTCACGAGCTCAGACGGTTTGATGAACTTTTCGTATTCATGGGTGCCGCGTGGCAGCAAATTGAGAATGTATTCGGCGCCGATGATTGCAAACAAAAACGCCTTGGGGTTGCGGTTGAGTGTCGAGAAAAACACCCAGCCGCCAGGCTTTGCCAGACGGGCGCAGGCGGCGATGGTGGAGTCAGGGTCGGGTACGTGCTCCAGCATTTCCATGCAGGTGACCACGTCATAAAGGCCCGGCTCGCGCTCGGCAAAGGTTTCCGCGAGAACCTGCTCGTACCGCACAGCGACGCCCGATTCGAGACCATGTAATTCGGCGACCTGCAGTGCCTTGTCGGCCAGGTCAATGCCGGTGACCTGCGCCCCTTGACGCGCCATCGCTTCGGCCAGGATGCCACCGCCGCATCCGACGTCGATCGCCTTTCGTCCCGCCAGCGGACCGGCCAGTCGCGTTATCCAGTCGAGCCGCAGGGGGTTGATCTGATGAAGCGGTCTGAACTCCGACTCCGGATCCCACCAGCGCGAGGCCAGTGCCTGAAATTTGGCAACTTCGGCGGCATCAGCATTGGCTTTCAGGGGCGGGACGGCTTCTTGACGATAGGGCGGGGTTTCAGTGTTGGACATTGCTCGATACCAGGCAGACAGACCGACATTCTACGGCTCCCCGACGCTCGAACCATGAACCCTGTCAAGGGCGAGCGCCGATCAGGTGCCGCAACCGAAAAAAGCCTCCAAAAAAAAAGCCCCGCTCGAGGCGGGGCTTCAGACCGTGCGCCCCGAAGAGCGCAGCGTTCGATCGAGAACTTATTTGACGGTACGGGTACCGACGACTTCGATCTCGACGCGACGGTTCTTGGCGCGGCCGTCTGCAGTCTTGTTGTCGGCCAGAGGCTGCTTCTTGCCTTTGCCTTCGGTGTAGACGCGGTTGGCTTCGATGCCCTTGCTGACAAGGTAGGCCTTGACCGACTCTGCACGACGCAGCGACAGCTTCTGGTTGTAGGCGTCGGAGCCGACCGAGTCGGTGTGGCCAACAGCAATAACAACCTCAAGCGTGAAGTCCTTGATCTTGGCGGCGAGCTCGTCAAGCTTTGCTTTGCCTTCGGGCTTGAGCGTGGCTTTGTCGAAGTCGAAGAACGCATCAGCTGCGTAAGTGACTTTCTCGCTGACGACCTTGGGCGGAGCAACCGGCACGGGCGCGGGGGCCGGGGCAGGCGGCACAACGACCGGGGCGGGCGGCGGCGGCGGCGGGGGTTTCGGAATCAGGTCTTCGTCGCAACCCTTTTGAGCGTTGGACGGATCCCAGAATGCGCCTCTCCAGCACAGGCCAGACGGGCTGTTGGCGTCGCTGAAGGGGCTGGTGGCGATGATGTTGTCGCCTTGACCGCCGACCACGTAGCCAGACTGACCCGCACGTGCTTGCGGAGTGGGGGCACCAACCGTGCCGGTGCCGCCCGTTGCGCAAGCGGCCAGCAACACCGTTGCTGACAGGGCACCCAATTTAACCGAATTCTTCATGTTTCTCCTCTCGGTGAGATGGCTCACATCAGAAAAATCAACGCCTTACAACGTCTGCGGAGCAGTATACAGACCGACCCCGACTAACGGCAAAGCATCCCCGACCCTGTCTCGTGCCGAAAACCACGGATCGTCAAAACAAACCATTACAGGATCAAAAACCTGTCAATGAGTGTCTTAAACACCATCAGGCACGAGCAAACTCAATCGATTGTGCCACACGACCCTGCGTGCAGATATGCCTGAAACCGCGTCCTGTGCTCGCTTGCACGCCAATTGTCGTTTCGCAACAACAGCTCGTCCGCCAATCCAGACATCGGTGACCTGCTCGCGTCCGGCGCAATAGAGCAACTGCGCGACCGGATCGTAGACCGGTTGCTGGTCGTCATCACTGAGATCGATGGCGACCAGGTCGGCCGACTTTCCGGCGACGATGCTGCCCAGACGGTCCTGCCAGCCGATCGCGCGGGCCGCCGACAGCGTGGCCGCCTGCAGCGTGGCGTGTGCACCGAGTGCGGTGGCGTCGGCGCTGGCGCCCTTGGCCAGCAGGGAGGCGGTTCGCATCTCGAGCAGCATGTCGAGCCGATTGTTGCTTGCCGAGCCATCGGTGCCGATCCCGAGGTTGATGCCCTGATCGAGCATCCTGGTGATGGGTGCAATGCCGCTGGCCAGCTTGAGGTTGGAGTGCGGGCAGTGGGCCACCGAGGCGCCGTGGTCGGCGAGCAGTCTGATTTCGGCGTCGTTCAGGTGCACCGCATGGACCGCAATAAGCTCGGGGCCGACCAGGCCTAAAGCGGCCAGCCGTTCAAGCGGTCGTACGCCATATCGGGCGATGTGGTTGGCAATTTCGCTGGCAGTCTCGTGCACATGCATATGAACCGGCAATTGCAGCTCGGCAGCGAGTTTGGCGACGTCGCGAAACGCGTCGTCGGAGACCGAATAGGGGGCGTGGGGCGCGAGGCAGAAACCGATTGACGGCTCGTGTCGCAAGGAATCGCGCAGCGCCATGCCCTTGTCGAGGTAGTCGGCCGGGCCGCTGCCGTAGGCGCTTGGAAAGTCGATGACCAGGATGCCAAGGACAGCGCGCATGCCCATTTCGAGCGCGGCGCGGGCGGTGGCCTCCGGAAAAAAATACATGTCGTTGAAGGTGGTCACGCCGCCGCGCAGCATCTCGCGACAGGCCAGCACCGCGCCATCGTAGACAAACGCATCGGACATCAATGCGCTTTCAATTGGCCAGATGCGATCGTGCAGCCATCGCTCGAGCGGCAGGTCATCGCCTGCGCCCCGCAGCAGGGCCATTGCGGCATGGCTGTGCAGATTGATGAGGCCGGGTATCAGCAGGTGATCGGGCAGATCGGTTTGGCTGGCCTGCGGATACAGGCGCAAGGCGTCGGCGCGTGGCAGGACGGCCTCGATCAGGTCACCCCGAATGACGACGGCATGGTCGGTGAGGACGGTATTCGCCGGTTCGACCGGCGCGATCCAGCGCGGTGTCAGGACGACGTGCAATTCGGCAGGCTGGGTCATGGCGCAGAGGCGGCAGGCTGATGGCGCGGCCGATTACAGCACACTTGCCCAGATTGGATTAAAATTCAAAGATTTACCGGAAAAAGCGCCGCCCTCTTCATGGATCAGTTCGCAAAAGAAACCCTGCCTATCAGCCTCGAAGAGGAAATGCGGCGCTCCTATCTTGATTACGCGATGAGCGTCATCGTCGGTCGGGCGTTGCCGGATGTGCGCGACGGACTCAAGCCGGTTCACCGGCGAGTGCTGTTTGCGATGCACGAACTCAACAACGACTGGAACCGCCCCTATAAGAAGTCGGCCCGTATCGTGGGCGACGTCATCGGTAAATACCATCCGCATGGCGACCAGTCGGTTTACGACACCATCGTCCGGATGGCGCAGGACTTCTCGCTGCGCTACCTGCTGGTCGACGGTCAGGGCAATTTCGGCTCGGTCGATGGCGATAACGCTGCGGCAATGCGCTACACCGAGATCCGGCTGTCCAAGATTGCGCATGAGCTGCTGGCCGACATCGACAAGGACACCGTCGATTTCGGGCCCAACTACGACGGCTCAGAACGTGAACCACTGCTGCTGCCTGCGCGCATCCCCAACCTGCTGATCAACGGCAGCTCGGGCATCGCGGTCGGCATGGCCACCAACATTCCGCCGCACAATCTGAGCGAGGTGATCGAGGGCTGTCTGCTGCTGCTGCGCCGACCCGAATCGACTGTGGACGAGCTGATCGAGCTGATTCCTGCGCCCGACTTCCCCACCGCCGGCATCATCTACGGCGTCAATGGGGTGCGCGACGGCTACCGTACCGGGCGAGGCCGGATCGTCATCCGCGCTCGCACTCACTTCGAAGATTACGACCGTGGCACGCGCACGGCGATCATCGTCGACGAGTTGCCCTTCCAGGTGAACAAGCGCGTTCTTCAGGAACGGATCGCCGAGCTGGTCAACGAGAAAAAGATCGAGGGCATCTCCGATATCCGCGACGAGTCCGACAAGTCGGGCATGCGGGTGGTGATCGAGCTCAAGCGCGGCGAAGTGCCGGAGGTGGTGCTCAACAACCTCTACAAGCAGACCTCGCTGCAGGACACCTTCGGCATGAATATGGTCGCGCTGGTCGATGGCCAGCCGCGACTGCTCAATCTCAAGCAGATGCTTGAGGCCTTCCTGTCTCATCGGCGCGAGGTGGTCACACGCCGCACGGTCTACGACCTGCGCAAGGCCCGCGATCGGGGCCATGTGCTCGAAGGGCTCGCTGTGGCGGTGGCCAATGTCGACGAGATGATCGAGCTGATCAAGGCTTCGCCCACGCCGCCGGTGGCCAAGGAGCGCCTGCTCTCTCGCACCTGGGAGCCGGGCGTGGCCCGCGAGATGGTGACGCGTTCGGGTGTCGAGGCGTCGGCGTTTCGCCCGCTCGGGCTTGAGCCCGGTGTCGGATTGTCGGATGCCGGTTATCGCCTGTCCGAGACGCAGGCCCAGGAGATCCTGCAGATGCGTCTGCAGCGCCTGACCGGGCTGGAGCAGGACAAGATCGTCCAGGAATATCGCGAGGTGATGGACACCATCGCCGACCTGCTCGATATCCTGGCGCGCCCCGAGCGCATCAGCACGATCATCAGCGACGAGCTCAAGTCGATCAAGGCCGAATATGCCGATCCCAACAAGGATCCGCGTCGCTCGCAGATCGAGCTTAATGCCACCGAGCTCGACACCGAGGACCTGATCGCGCCGACCGACATGGTCGTCACCCTCTCGAACACCGGTTATGTCAAGAGCCAGCCTCTGTCGGAGTACCGTGCACAAAAACGCGGCGGTCGCGGCAAGCAGGCCACCTCGATGAAGGACGACGACTGGATCGCGCAGCTCTTCATCGCCAACACCCACGATCACATCCTGTGCTTTTCAGACCGCGGTCGCGTCTATTGGCTCAAGGTCTGGGAAGTGCCGCAGGGTTCGCGCAATGCGCGCGGCAAGCCGATCGTCAACATGTTCCCGCTGGCCGACAACGAGAAGATCACAGTCGTGCTGCCGGTCAAGGCTTTTGACGACAATCATTTTGTCTTCATGTCGACCAGCCTCGGCACGGTCAAGAAGACGCCGCTGAGCGAGTTTTCGCGGCCCTTGCGCAAGGGCATCATCGCGGTTGATCTTGATGAAGGCGACTTCCTGATCGGTGTGGCAGTGACCGACGGCCTGCACGACGTCATGCTGTTTTCCGACAGCGGCAAGGCGGTGCGCTTCGATGAAAACGATGTGCGGCCGATGGGTCGCGGCGCGCGCGGCGTGCGCGGCATGATGCTCGAGGAAGGCCAGCGCGTGATTGCCATGCTCGTGGCCGAGACCGAGACCCAGTCGGTGCTGACAGCCACCGAAAACGGCTTCGGCAAGCGCACCCCGATCACCGAGTACACCCGCCATGGCCGTGGCACCAAGGGCATGATCGCGATCCAGACCAGCGAGCGCAACGGCAAGGTGGTGGGGGCGATCCTGGTCGAGTCGAGCGACGAGATCATGCTGATCACCACCGGCGGCGTGCTGGTGCGCACCCGGGTTTCCGAGATCCGCGAGATGGGTCGCGCCACGCAGGGTGTGACCCTGATTGCGGTCGATGCCGGCACCACGCTGCAGGGCGTGCAGCGGGTTGTCGAATCGGATGCGGCCGATGACGGTGTTGCCGCTGCCGATCCTGCGGCACAGGACGCCCCTGATGCAGAGGCGCCGGAGTCGGGTACGCCGCAGTGACCCGCAAGGTCTTCAACTTTTCTCCGGGCCCGGCGCTGATTCCGGAGCCGGTGCTGCGCCAGGCAGCCGATGAGATGCTCGACTGGCAGGGCACCGGCATGTCGGTGATGGAGGTGAGTCATCGGGGCAAGGATTTCATGGCCCTTCATGCTCGCGCCATTGCCGATCTGCGCGAATTGCTCGCGATTCCGCCGAATTACAAAGTGCTCTTCATGCAGGGCGGGGCGCTGGCCGAAAACGCGATCGTGCCGCTGAATCTGATGGGCGATGCCGGCCAGGCCGATTACCTTCTCACCGGGCAGTGGTCGCTGAAATCGGCACGCGAGGCTGCGCGATACGGGCAGGTCAATATCGTGGCTGATGCCGCGGGTGCCGATGCCCCCGGCGCCAAAGGCGCTTACACGCATATCCCGGAGCAATCGGTGTGGAAGCTGTCGCGCGACGCGGCTTATCTGCATCTGTGCACCAGCGAGACGATCGAAGGCGTCGAGTTTCAGCGCGACCCGATTGTTGGCCTCGGTGAGCACGAGGTGTCGCCCGATGTGCCGATCGTGGCCGACATGTCCTCGCACATCCTGTCGCGGGTGATCGATGTCAGCAGATATGGCTGCCTCTATGGCGGTGCGCAGAAAAACATCGGCCCGGCCGGTCTGACCTTCGTGATCGTTCGCGAGGATCTGATCGGACGCGCCCATCGCCTGTGTCCGAGCGCGTTCAACTATCAGGTCGTGGCCGACAACGATTCGATGTTCAACACGCCGCCGACCTTCGGCATCTACCTTGCCGGGCTGGTCTTCGAGTGGCTCAAGGCGCAGGGTGGCGTGGCGGCGATCGAGGCGATCAACATCGAGAAGGCCAGGATGCTTTATGACGCCATCGATGGCAGTGGGCTGTATCAGAATCGGGTCAGCAGGACCGATCGCTCGCGCATGAACGTGACCTTCTTTTTGCGCGACGAGCGCCTGAATGAGGCTTTTCTGGCCGATGCCCGCGAGGCAGGCCTGATGAACCTCAAGGGACATCGGGTGGTGGGCGGCATGCGCGCATCCATTTACAACGCCATGCCGATCGAGGGCGTTCGCGCCCTGGTCGCGTTCATGCGCGATTTCGAACAGCGACGAGGCTGATGATGAGCGAAGGGCTCGATGCACTCCGGCAAAAGATCGACGATGTCGATCAGCGACTTCTGGCGCTGCTGTCCGAGCGCGGGCGACTGGTTCTGGAAGTGGGCGCACTCAAGCATGCCGAGCAGTCGCCGGTTTGGCGCCCCGAACGTGAGGCGCAGATCCTGCGGCGACTGGAAGAGCGCAACCCCGGGCCACTGGCGCAGGGCGCGCTCACCGCGATCTGGCGCGAGGTGATCTCGGCCTGTCGCGAACTCGAGCGCCAGCTGAGGGTGGGATACCTCGGGCCGGCGGGCACCTTTTCTGAGCAGGCAGTCATTGCCAAGTTTGGTCATGGGATTGAGGCGGTGCCCTGCGTGAGCATCGATGAAGTCTTTCGCCAGACCGAAGCCGGTGTGGTCGATTTTGGCGTCGTGCCGGTCGAAAACTCGAGCGAAGGCGCGGTCAATCGCAGCCTCGATCTGTTTCTGAACAGCCCGCTCAAGATCTGCGGCGAGGTGTCGGTGCCGGTGCGCCATCATCTGCTGAGCGGCAGCGGCGACATGGTCGGCATCACCCGCATCTGCGCGCATGCGCAGGCGCTGGCGCAATGCGCAGGCTGGCTTAATCGCCACTATCCCGATATCGAGCGCGTGCCGGTGTCAAGCAATGCTGAAGGCGCCCGGCTCTCAGCCATCGAGCCCCACACCGCCGGTATCGCGGGCGATGGCGCGCTGGAGCGCTATGAGGTCAAGGTCGTGGCCCGTGGCATTCAGGACGATCCGCTGAACCGCACACGATTCGCGGTGATCGGCAATCATGCCTGCGGCGTGTCGGGCGACGATCAGACCTCGCTGATCCTGTCGGTGCCCGATCGCGCCGGCGCGGTCCATGCACTCATCGAACCTCTGGCCCGTCATGGCGTGTCGATGAAGCGTTTCGAATCGCGCCCCGCCAGGCAAAGCGGCTGGCAGTACTATTTTCATATCGATCTGCTCGGGCATCAGGCCGAGCCCGCCGTGGCCAGCGCGCTGGCCGAGATCAACGCCAACGCCGCGCTCTTCAAGTCGCTCGGATCCTATCCGCGCGAGGTCTTTCTCTCCAATGCTGTCGCCCCCAAGCCCTGAACCTTTTTGAAGTCCTCCTTAAGCCCGACTGCAAATGAACGCCCCTCACCCTACCGATTCGACCGTCGCTGACGCGGCGGCTCTGGCCCCCGCTCATGTCCGCGCGATTGCGCCTTATCGTGCCGGTCGGCCGATTTCTGAAGTTGCCCGTGACTACGGTCTGAACGAGGCCTCGATCGTCAAACTCGCCTCCAACGAAAATCCGCTGGGAATGCCCGAGTCGGCGCGCAAGGCCATGATTGCTGCGGCCACCGATCTCGGCCGCTATCCCGACCCGAACGGTTTCGACCTCAAGGCGGCGCTGTCGAAGCGATTCGGTGTCCCGTCCGACTGGCTCACGCTGGGCAACGGTTCCAATGACATCCTCGAGCTGGCGGCCCATGCCCTGCTGCAGCCGGGTCTGTCGGCGGTCTATTCGCAATATTCCTTCCAGGTCTACGAACTGGCGACGCAGGCAACCGGTGCGCGCGCGATCGTCACGCCGGCCCTCAATCTCGGACACGACCTGCCGGCCATGCGCGCAGCGATTGCGGCAGATACCCGTATCGTGTTCATTGCCAATCCGAACAACCCCACCGGTACCTTCCTCGCGCCCGATCAGATCGAAGCCTTTCTCGCCTCGGTCCCGCCGCAGGTGGTGGTGGTGCTCGATGAGGCCTACAACGAATACCTCGAGCCGGCCAAGCGCTTCGAGGCGGTCGAATGGGTCAAGCGCTTTCCGAACCTGGTGCTGTCGCGCACCTTCTCGAAAGCCTATGGGCTGGCCGGGCTTCGGGTGGGCTATGCGGTGGCGCAGCCCGCAATCACCGATCTGATGAATCGGGTACGCCAGCCTTTCAATGTCAACTCGATGGCTCAGGCCGCTGCGGTGGCGTCGCTGGCCGATGTCGACTTTCTGGAGCGCAGCCGGGTGCTCAATGCCCAGGGTCTGGCGCTGATGCAGCAGGCCTTCGACGAGCTCGGCCTGACCTATGTGAAATCGTCGGGCAACTTCGTTCTGGTGAAAGTCGGCGACGCGGCGGCGGTCAATGAAAAGCTTCTGCGGGCCGGTGTGATCGTGCGGCCGGTCGGCAACTACGGCTTGCCCGAATGGCTGCGGATCAGTGTCGGACTGCCCGAGGAAAACCAGGTCTTCCTGACGGCACTGCGGGCAGCGCTCGGTCGCACGTGACGCTTCATTTCGGCAGGGTTGCGGTCATTGGCACCGGGGCGCTGGGCGGCTCGGTGGCAGCAGCCCTGCGTACCCGTGGCATGGCGGCAAGCGTATGTGGCCATGACCCGGTCAATGCCCAGGCCGCGCTCGACGCCGGTCTGATCGATTCCATCGCCCCGCGACTGTCGCAGGCGATCGAGGCGGCCGATCTGGTGGTGCTGGCCGCGCCGGTGGCGGTCAATATCGCCTTGCTTTCCGAGACATCGAACTGGTCGAGCCTCGATGCGCGGGCGCTGGTGACCGATGTCTCGAGTACCAAGTCCAGTGTGGTTGCCGCAGCGCTGGCCGGGATGGGAGCGGTGCGCGGCCGCTTCGTTGCTTCGCATCCGATCGCCGGCGCCGACCGGGCCGGGCCGGGGGCGTCGCGTGCCAATCTCTTCGAGGGCGCCGCGGTCATCGTCTGTCCGACCGGCGACAGTGATGCCGATGTCAGTGAGCGCATCCATGCGCTCTGGAGCGCCATGGGCGCGCGCGTGGCCAGCATGTCGGCGCAGCATCACGACCGGCTCTTTGCCGAAGTCTCGCATTGGCCGCATGCGGTCGCCTTTGCCCTGTCGGCGGCGATCGGAAACGGCCCCTTGGCCGATGATGCACGCCGCTTTTACGGCGCGGGCCTGCGGGACACCACGCGCGTGGGTGGCTCACCGGCGGACCTGTGGGCCGGCATTCTGCTCGACAATCGCGGCCCGACCCTCGAAGCTGCCGCGGCCTTCCGACAATCGCTCGATCGCATCGAGCGGGCGATTGCCGACCGTGACCGTGATGCGCTGGTGGCGGCCCTCGCCGAAGGCGAACGCTGGCGCACCAGCCTGTAAGTCAACCCGAGGTCGTCACGGTGTTTTGTTGGGCGCACAGGGCGGCTCGCCCGATGCTGATGCACGTTCGCCCCAGGGCTGAATGACGTTCGCCCCAGGGCTCAGTGACGTTCGCCCTGGGGCTCAGTGCGCCAGCGCCGAACGGATGCTTTCGATGCGGGCGCGGTTGACGCCGAAGTCCTTGCGGCCCAGCCTCGAGGCTGACCTCACCTCGATCACGCCGCCCGGCTCGTCGAGCAGGAATTCGACGTCGTCGACGAAATGCCAGATGCGACTCTGAAACTCGGCATAGAGATAGTCGGGCTGATCGACGACGATGGTCGCCCCGGGCATGGCAGTCACGAGGCTGCGCAGACGCTCGAAGCCCGCTTTGGCATTAGGACCAGCCGCGAGCGGCGCGATGCGGTGATAGTCGGTGCTTGCCGTGCTCGAGACCGCGTTCGAGAGCTGCGTGCGGACCGGTTGCAACTGCCCGTCAGTGACACCGAGGCGCAGCGGTCGCTTGCCGGCGAGCAGTCCCAGCTGTGCCCCGATGAACAAGCCTGCGATCAGGACGATGACGGTCAGCAGGATCCAACGCCACAGCGAGGTACGGCTGCTTGAAGGCGGCGGGGACGAGGATGATGACGCCATGTCAGCGACTGGCGCGCAGCCGGCGGACCAGGCTCGAGGTGTCCCATCGCTGGCCGCCCATGCGCTGCACATCGCCATAGAACTGATCGACCAGCCCGGTCAGCGGCAGCGTTGCGCCGTTGCGTCGTGCTTCGTCCAGGCATAGCCCGAGATCCTTGCGCATCCAGTCGACCGCAAACCCGAACTCGAACTGGTCATCGACCATGGTCTTGCCGCGGTTGTCCATCTGCCAGGATTGCGCCGCACCTTTGCCGATCACCTCGAGCACCAGCTTCATGTCGATGCCGGCGGCCTGCCCGAAGGCCACCCCTTCCGACAGCCCCTGGACGACGCCGGCGATGCAGATCTGGTTGACCATCTTGGCCAGCTGACCTGAGCCCGACGGCCCGATCAGGGTGAAGGCGCGAGAAAAGGCCATCGCAACTGGCAGTGCACGATCGAACGCGGCCTGCTCGCCGCCGCACATCACGGTCAAGAGGCCATTGACCGCGCCGGCCTGGCCGCCCGAGACCGGCGCATCCAGAAACCCGATCGACTGGCGTTTGGCCATCTCGAAGAGCTCGCGCGCCACCTGCGCCGAGGCGGTGGTGTGATCGACGAAGAGCGTGCCGGCGGCCATCCCGGCGAAAGCGCCGTCTGGGCCGAGTACCACGCTGCGAAGATCGTCGTCATTGCCCACGCAGGCAAAGACGATTTGGGCGCCTGCCGCGGCCTCGCGCGGCGTCGAGGCGGCTGAGCCGCCGTATTCGGCCGCCCAGGCACGGGCTTTTTCGGCGGTCCGGTTATAAACCGTGACCTGATGGCCTGCGCGGGCCAGATGCCCGGCCATTGGCGCGCCCATGACGCCCATGCCAAGAAAAGCAACTTTGTGCGGCGCGACTGCGTCGTAGGTCTTTGTCATTGTGGCCTCCGTAGGCGCTTTTCGGATCGTCCGATTCTACGGGACACCGACCGGGTCGACCCTGACCCCCAGTGTCGACAGAATGCCGGTGATCGCATCCGGGCCGGCCAGATGCATGACCCCGATAATCGCCAAGCCAGGCTCGGGCTTGTCGAGTTCATCGCGCAGCCGGATCGCCATGGCCTGGTCGCGGTCGGTAAAGACCCGCCGGCGCAGGCCTGCCATGTCCGCCGAAGCCGGGAAGGCCCGGTCCTTCAGGGCGGCGAGCGCGCTCATGTCGCCGCGACGCCAGGCATCGACAATCTCGCTGTAGGTGCGGTCCCAAGCTGACCGCTGCGCCAGGCGCAGGGCCAGCATCGCGTCCTGCTCCTCGGCTGACCCGCCGGCAAAGGCGGCTATTTGCGCCGCAGGCGATTCAAGTTCGATCACCGGCAGGCCGCGACG
>Ga0114963_10002026_pt1 | contig 13811 bp, 12 predicted proteins | sample C_131016_EF_Meta_FD_87019 | JGI IMG/M metagenome (GOLD analysis project Ga0114963, IMG submission 87019) | Freshwater microbial communities from Lake Croche, Canada to study carbon cycling - C_131016_EF_MetaG | ecosystem: Environmental > Aquatic > Freshwater > Lake | place: Lake Croche, Canada...
AGGCATTCCAAGACTTTCTTCAATCAGTTTTTCGTATAAATTTCTATTTTCCAGAGTATTTTTCAAATGATTTTTCAGTACAACTGCATTTTCATTGTCGCTATATGCGATCATATAAACGCCTTTTTCGGCGTTCATGGGTATTATTTTTTGCAATGGACCAGGAACAATAATATAGTTTTGAATGTATTGTCGCAACAATGCCGATGATTTTGCATCGAATTTTGCATACAATCTCAAAAATGGTTGTCCATGAATTTGTTGATATGGACTTTTTGGATTTGACGCACCTGGAACTAATTTCATAATCCCCGTTATTGTCGTAGCTACAATTACTCTATTACAATAATAAAGGTGACCTTCTTCTGTGCGTATTTCAAATAAACAAGGTTCTCGTGTTCTCTCATGGTCGCCATGATCGCCACTAATTTTTGTCACTTCTGTGACATTGTTGGAATATTTAATATGGTTGTTGCCAATATAGTCACACAATTTTTCTACCAATTCTTTCCATGGAATTAACAACTTAGTCCATCCTCCTTTATTGTCATCCATACCATAGTCGTACAATGTCTCATACACATCCGCATTTTCATAATCGGTGTAACCAGCATAAATAGTAAACAATTTGTAGTTGATATCTCCTAAAATCAATGTACCAAATTCTTTGAATGTCATGTGCTTGTACTTTGCTGGATTTTTATTGTATTCACGTTTTAAATGGTCTATTACTTTTACCACATCAAATTCGTTTTGATGATGTAATAATTTAGAATAATCCATTGTAGAAACAGTTTTTTTATATGGAACTTTCAACTCTTTTAATAGTTTCTTCAAAAGAGGGTTCGTATCATTTCTACCAATACCAGCACCCGTTACAACACGAACACCATAAAATTCATAATTGCTGGTTCTACCACCAGCCCATTGTTTTTTATATTTCTCTAAAACTAAAAATGAAGTTTTGGGTGAATTTTTTTTTATTTTATAAGCGGAGTACAAACCCGACATTCCCGACCCAACAATAATAACATCATAAAATTTATGTTTATTAGACATATATATTATGAGCAAATTAATTTAATGAACATATTTTAATTCTTCAAATGCGCGACTTTTTTGTCTTATTATATTTAACATAACGTTTGCCTTTGCATTTAAATTTACCACGCGTATATCCTTTGTTATTAAAAATTGTCTTTGTGCAAATTCCAATTGCTCTTGCCTCATTTTCAGGCTTTGAAACCGCACTTACTTTCTTTATACATTTGCATAATTTTGAAGCTAGTATTTTTTCTGCTTCTATTTGAAGCAGTCTTTTTGATTTTGGTACAGGTATTTTATAGTAATTTAGTATGTCTGTATAGTCTTCATTATGCAATTCCATTGTTAAGTTTTTAGTTTACCTAAATTATACAAATATTATATTTGTATATAATAATATCATATTTATATGAATACAATATAAATTTATATATAAACTTTTGAATATTTACATTTATTAATTTCATTATTCAAATCAAATTTATAATAAATTTGATTATCAAACGTGGAGTTTGTATGAACTATTGGAGAATACAATGCATCATATGGTAATATGCAAACTAACACACTTGAGTTTTTGTATAAGCTTTTAAAAGAACAATCTAAAGCTTTATCCATTTGTCTAGGATTTTTAATAACATAAGTCTCTATTAAAAGAGATTCTAATAAACTTTTCCAATTTGGTTCATATTTATAACCATTTACATAATTAAACCTTAAATTAGTAAGTGCAATATCGGTTTCACTAGTAAAACCTAAACCAGAATTTTCAAAAATAACAAATATAATGTTTGTAATATTAGCTTCTTTTATGCTTATATAGTCACTTAAAGATCCACATAATGTACCACCGTCACCACAAATACATATTATTATATCATTTGGATTATTCAACGCTGTCCCAATAGCTTCTCCTAAACCATTTCCCAAAGAACCATATTTGTAATCTGTCATAAATATATAATTTTTATTTTTATAGTGTATATAAGTTGATGTAAATGCTTGACAAGAACCACTATCTGTTACAAAAAATGCTCTTTTATTTGTTTTTTCTATATTTTTATCGACATATTTTTGTAACGCAACATATATGTCGCCGTGTTTTAAGTCTTCATTATCATCTTTGCTAAAATAATAACTATTTATTTTATGCGATTCAATTTTAAATTGTTCAATTTTATTCAACCAGTCACTCCTATTAAATGATGTAACTTTTTGTTTATTTATTATATTTAGTATATTTTTACCATCACCTATTATATAATAATTTATAAATTTTCTATTATAAATTTCTGGATTTTTGTTAACTGTGATAATACATTCTATATGTTTGAAAACATTGTCATTTAATGGACATACATAAACATCTAACGATGTACCCCATGTTATTAATAAGTCACAACTTTGTATTGTACTGTTTCCACAGTGTGTTCCAGTATTTCCCATGATAAACGCATAATATTTATCATCTATATTACCATATGAGCACATTGGTGAAGTTAACAAATAAGGTATATCATTACTTCTGCAAAAATTTAATAGTTCATAAATGTAATCAACTGCTCCTAACCCAATTAACATAACAGGACGTTGTGATTTATTTAGTTTTAAATTTAAAAATTGACTAATATTTTTTGTTGATATTATTTTTTTTTTATTATTTTTAATAAAATTATTATATTTTTGTTTCCATTCATAATTATACAAACCAGTAAAAATATCATGCGACTTTATTTCCTTTTTTAAAGTGAAACCAAAATTATTTTTAAAAATAGAAAAAATACTCTTGTAGTATTCCAAATTATTTAAATATTTATTTGCATCAGCTAGCGTACTATCAATCGTTGATTCAGCATTTTTAAAAATAAAAACAATCGCGCCTCGCGGATAAGAAAATCCTTTAACTAATGTACGATACATTTTTTCTATTATTGTTCCATTTTTTATGTCTGTTACATTTATAACTAAATATGATTTACAAATATTTTTGACTAAATTTTCTGCTTGAATATTTTGTATAGTTCTAGAATTTGTTAATTTAGATTCTATAGTCTCTGTACAAAATATAGTTGGTATTTGTTCCAAAGTTGCTGCAGATATAGGGTTCAATAAATTAGCTAGACCTGGTCCAATAGTTCCATAAGAAATTGTTAACTTTCTAGGTCCAATATTCATGGCTGATAGACGACTTGTACCTAATGCTATATATCCACCATTCATTTCAAATCTTATAGAAATTTTATGTGTCGTTTTTATTTTATTTATATTGTTATAAAATGGTACAATTGCACCACCTGGCATACCAATAACATTAGTAACTCCTAAATGTTCCATAATTTTGAGAAAAAATAAAGAAAAATTATTTTTCATAGGATAATTTTGAATTTTTACTGAACATGGTTTTACATATACATTTTTACTACACTTTAATGTTCTGTTTTTATTTTTTTTAATAATTTTATACGTTTTCATATATATATAATATATATATATGTTATATATAAATATTTAATACTATATTAATAACTTCCGAGTTGTTATTACTATCATGAGTAATTATTTGAACTCCACTACCATATTTAAAATCAAGTGTTCCTTTTTCAAATATACAAAAAACTGGGCTCACGAAACTATATGGTAATAATTTAGAATTCTCTACTGTAAGATTATCTGTGAAAAGTTTCCCTTTAAAAATCATTTGTCCTTTAAAACTAGTATTTTCCATACAAAAATTGTAGATATGTGTTACATTTAAAAATGTACCTTTTTTACTAGTAAATATTATTTGAAAAATAGTTTTTGAACTTGCTACTTTGTTCTTATATTTTTGATCACTATAAAGGTTACCGTGCATTTTTATTTCATCTCCAACCTTTAAATCTTTATTAGAGCTAACATTTAATGGCAAAACTGGGACCATATTATCTCGATGGTAGTAATACGTTTTGTTGACATAAATGCTATATTTATTTTTTGATATTATTTTGTGTTTAATACTTGAATTTTTTGTAATCTTGCGTTTTCGTGTTTTAACCATATATATATATAAAAGAAAAAACATATACAACATTATTTTTTTGTTAAAAGTTAAAAAATAATGTTATACTAGTCACATGAAAATTGTTGTCTTTGATTTAGACGAAACACTAGGATATTTTGTTGAATACGGCATATTTTGGGATTGTTTAAATTTGTATTTATCCAAAAACAATAACAATAAACTAGATCAACCAGAATTTGACACTATTTTAGACTTATATCCAGAATTTTTAAGGCCTAATATAATGAATATTCTAGACTATTTAAAAAATAAAAAACAAACACAATGTTGTCAAAAACTAATGATATATACAAATAATCAAGGGCATCATAATTGGACAAATAATATTGTTTCCTATTTTGAAACTAAAATGAACTACAAACTGTTTGATAAAATTATTTCTGCATTCAAAATAAACGGAAAAAGAATTGAAGTTTGTAGAACAACAAATAATAAAACATATGATGACTTTATCAGATGTACAATGCTGCCAAAAAATGCGGAAATATGCTATTTGGATGATAATTTTTATCCTGAAATGATGCACGAAAGCGTGTATTATATTAATATAAAGCCTTACATACACGACTTGCCATTTCATGAAATGTACAATCGATTTCTAGAATGCAGCGTAGGTAAACAATTGATTTCGGAAGTGGAGAGAGAACATTTTATAAATTTTATGGAAAAAAATATAAAATTATATAATTTTGAAGAAATGAAAAAGGATAGTGAAGACTATAAAATAGACACGATTTTAAGCAAACGCATATTGCTTCATTTGCATGAATTTTTCGGCAAAACCAACGACAACCGAAGCAGTAAAACCAAAACGTTAAAAAAGTATTACAACAATAAAGCGAAAAATAAATCATCTAAAAAAACACAAAACCTAAAATACTAGTAGTAAATATAAACAGTCCAGCGCTAAAGGCTATTTTACGATCCAAGTTTGTAAACTCGTACTTTGTTCTAAAAGGATTAAACCTAAATATTAAAAATAAACAAATATAAATTCGTATGTATTTATCAATGATATCTAATTTTTCTTTTGCAAAATTTGATATTCCAAACAAATATAAAAAAACAAGTACATAGGTAAGACTAATAATCCCATCAAAAACTAATTCTTGATATCCATATATAAATTTTTTTGAAAATAACATTTTATATATATTATTCATATATAAAATAATACTATACACATTTGAAGATAGTTAAGCTACATAGTAATACATTGGGTTTATTTTTTCATTTTCAACTTCAGAACTGTTATAAACTTCCAATGTTCTAGCACTTGGATCGGTTGCATTTGTATATCGTGGCATCCAATAATATGGCACTATTTTTTCGCATTTTGAAAAGTGACATTTAAAAATATTTTTATAATACATTTTTTCGGTTTCAATGCTTATTGGGTATTTATTAATAATGTCTTCGTCGTAATAATTTTCCAATTTTAGTATGGTCGAAATAAATTCTTGTAAAATCACATAAAGTGAACGTCCTTTACTGCTTACACCATCACTAAAAGCTTCTTTGCGACGCCATAATATTTCTGCAGGTAATATCTGATTTCCAAAAACATCTTGAAAATTCTCTATTGTAAAACTATTTCTCAAGAAGTATTTTTCCATTATCTTGTTACTATCAAATCGTAGTTTTTGAGGAATAGATAAATAATAGTTCACAAATGTTTTATCTAAAAATGGTGTTCTAGGCTCTAATCCATGTGAAGATATGCATTTATCTGACCTCAGTACATCAAATAAATGAATGTCTTTTAATAATCTACGACTTTCACAATCAAATTCAATACAATCTGGACAATTTTTCATGTATAAATATCCACCACATAATTCATCTGATCCATCACCATTGAAAATAACTTTTGCACTACTATTTTTAGATATGTATTTGCCAAGTAAATAATTTCCGATACTTGCGCGCACGCTTGTCGTGTCATAACTTTCTATTGCGTAAATCACATCTGGAATAGCTTCAAACATTTCTTTTTCTGTCAAAATAATTTCAGTATGGTTACTTCCAATATAGTCTGCCACAATTTTCGCATATTTAAGATCTTCTGACCCTTTTAACCCAATACTATATGTTTCGATTGTCTTATCCAAACCGAATTCCATTTTATAAAAATTATTAACAAGTGCTGCTATTAAACTACTATCTAAACCACCTGACAATAAACATGCAATAGGACGTTCGGTATTCAAACAACGTTTTTTTACTGCGTCGCATAAATATTTAATGATGTTCGTTTCATATTTTTCGTCTTCGATACTCGAATCCATGTACGAATTATAATAGTTGCAAATATAAGGAAAAGAAGGTGTAAAATAAGATTTGTTTTCTTTCACTACAAACCATTTAGAACAAGCTAGACTTGATAATTTGTATGTAGAATATGTACCTGGTTGAAACTGTGTAATTTCATATATATTATCAGTTTCTTCAGAGTTAGTTAATTTATCACTGTTTAAAAATTCATTCAAACATTTTAATTCTGATGCGCAAGCAATCATCATATTTGAATTAGGAGTTACATATTTATTTTTCAATAAATACAAAGGCCTTACACCATATGGGTCTCTTGCAAAATAAATATAGTTGTCCAAGTTTTGTTCCAATCGTAAGTCATATAAAACGAAAGAATACACGCCATCCAACATTTGCAATGTTTGTTCAATACCATATTTTAAATATAAATGAATAATAACTTCGCAGTCAGAATTTGTTTCTGGTGTAACATTCATCAACTCATATAAATATTTATAGTTGTATATTTCTCCATTGCATATTAATACAATATTTTTAATATTAAACGGTTGGTTAGAAATACTATTTAATCCATTTATGGCTAGTCGGTGAAAACCCAAAAACATATTGTGAAATGCCAAGAATTTAGAGTCTTCTGGACCTCTGTTAACTCCTTTATTAAACTGTCCTTTGTAAAATTGTTCTTGCTGTTTATCACCATTTAAAAGACAAAATATGCCACACATTTAGTATAATACTATTTTAATTCACTGTATATCTTTATATATATTTTACAAATAAATTAATAAAATTATATTCATACTATATATTATATTAAAATGAACAATATGAAGCAAGAATGTGTATCAGATATTCAGAACGTAACAAATCGAAGAATATATGATAGAAATATACCTTCACAAATGTTACAACAATATGTTGATGTTCGACCAGTAATGACAAAGTATTCTTACTTACCCATAGTTGATCCAAGAAGAGAGATTGGTGTAAGAATGAAACAATATCCAACTTTCAATCCACATACAGTATTTAATCCAGGAAACACGCAATCACCATGGTCTGGGTTTTCTTCCAACATAAACACTGAGTCAGTATTGAGAAACCAAGTATTTGCATTACAAAAATGCAGTCAAGCGGTTTACGTACCAAGCAGTAATAGTGATTTATACAACTATTCGTTTAATCCAAATAAATATCAAAACCAACCACATAGTTTGTTATTTGAAAAAGAGACATTTTGTAGTTTTGATCCAAATCCTGACCCAAATGTAGTAGGAACTTATATGTTTTCTAATCCAACGCGGGCGCAAGTGAAAGATTTAGCATAAAATATTATTTATTATATACGTATATATAATATGTACAAAAGACATAGAAAAACTAAAAGATCATCGTTGTTGCGAAAAAAAAGATCTTATGGTGGTGCTAATACTGGTGAGACACAAGAAGAAAGAATAGCATATGCTGTACGACGTAATTACACACCACTTATAAATGCTATACTCGAAAGAAATACTGGAGAAGTTAGAAGAATATTAGATAGAGGTGGAAATGCAAATCAACGTGATGATACGTATCATTGGTGTCCATTTAAATGGTTAGAATTTGTTCGTATGTATGGAAGTAGAAATGGCGATACAATTTCTAATAATAACTACGCTACTTTAGTAGAAATGCTACATCGTGAGGGGGGACAAGAATGTTATGACGATTATCATGTTCGAGAGGATAGTTATAATTTTTCACCAGTTGTAACAGATATAGACGAGCAACTTGAACAAATACGCAGAGAAGCAGAAGAAGACAATTCTGACGATGATTATGACACAACTAGAATAAATACGTCAGGTGGAAGAAATAGACGAAAAACCCAAAAACGTTCAAGGTCACAAAAAAGAAACAACAAGAAAAGACGCACTAGAAAGCGTAAACATATGAAAAAATAAATAATATTTTATAACAGATACAGCTATTACAAAATGTCAGAAGATTTAGTACATCAAATAACAGTGGATTGTTTAATAAACAAAGAAGTATATCTTAAAATGCAAAAAAGTAGTTTAGTGCATAGTATAAATAAAAAAGAAAAAAAATTTTATAGAAAGCGAGTATTAAATTTAACACGTGAACTCTTATTAAAAAAAGATACGAGTTATAATGAAATCAACCCTGATATTAAAAATAGTTTCGATAATTTTGTTAAAACATGTATTCATTATTTTAAAATAGTAGACAAAAATGATATAATACAGGAAGAATACAATCATTTTGATGATGATCACGACGATAATGATAATACTTGCAACGACACAACTACCTCGAACGTTTATAACAGTGAAAATGATAATAAACTTTTTATGCGTTCAATAAAATTTAAAAATGGTTTAGAAAATTTTGTTACTATCAAGTCATTTAAAAAACCAGATGAAATGATATTACCAAAAATAAAAGATATTAACTTAGAAGAACCAACATTAAGAAATAAAGGAATTATAAAAAAAGAAAATATCACTATAAAATATGATGAGACAAACATACAAAATGAAAATAAAAAAAAAAAAAATATACAAAAGAAGTAGAATTCATAAAAAAAGTAAAAAAAAATATAGAAGTCATAATTTTAGTAGAAAACATCGAAGTCATAAACATAAACATAAACATAATCATAAGTTAAAACCACATGACATAAAACTAAGCAAGATAAATTGCAGTCCAAAAGATAAAAACGAAATGAACGACTATACTTGTTATACGGAGACGTCTCTTTTTAAGTTGAGAGACAAATGGAACGTACGACATCCTTACGAAAAAATAACAACAAATGATGCAAAAGAAATACATAAAATATTATCCAACTATTTGAGCGATGTATGTAATAAAGAGTCATGTTGGTTGAAACAAAACGACGAGTTTGGACAACTTGATGAAAATTTAAAAGAAGAGTTTGCGCCCGAATCACCCGCTGAATGGAAAAAAAATCCGAATGAATGGTTGTCAAGTTTAGACATTATCAAAGTAATGAAACAATATGAAAAAGCGTACAAATGTTTTGACTTTATAGGACCTTCGCCAATTGATTTTGACACCAAAAAAATGTATGGTGAATGCGTTTGGGAAGAACTATGTAATTTCAATCTAGAACAGCAAATCAAAAATAATAAAACAAAAATAGGAATTATATTTAATACTGACCCACACAATAGACCAGGTGAGCATTGGATTTCCATGTTTATAAATATTAAAAAAGGAAAGATTTTTTTCTTTGACAGCGTAGGTCGAAAAGCACCACCTGAAATTACGAACTTTGTAGAAAAAGTAACTGAACAAGGCCAACAGTTGAAACGCAAAATAAATTTTGTTTATGATGAAAATCATCCAGTGGAACATCAATACGGAAGTACAGAATGTGGAATATATAGTATATTTTTCATAGTGCACATGTTAGAAGATAAATTTACAGAACATTATTTAAAAACCCATGTATTAAAAGACGATTATATGGCAAAATTCAGGAAAATATATTTTAATGAAAAGTTGTAGTAATGTTACACCGTTACCAGTGATGACTTCAAACGACGCTCCACAGGAGCGTCCCATTTTAAATCTTTGCTGGTATAAATATAAAATATTTATAATAAATTAAAGTAATAGTCTAAATTATTATAATTAATCCTTCAAAATGTCAGTTGAAATGTTTTTAGAGAGAGAAAATATCCAACTAATGTGGGATGTTTTAACAGATGAGCCAATGATTAAAAAAATTTGTACATCTCAAAATATAGTAAACGAACTAGTTTCCATTTTTGAAAATAATTTAAAAGCTTTTTATTTAAGAGAGAAAGCAAGTTGCAACTCGTTAGTTGATTTGAATAAAAAATACATATTGTTGCTAATAAATTATGTGATGAAATTGCAAACACAGCCAAGTCAAGTAAACCATCCTCCTGCTTCTACTCCACCACCTAATTTCAAGAAAATAAAAATTCATGATGACAGTGATACAGTACAACAGCAAATAACTTACGAAGATATACATAACGAAAGAATATCAAAGTTTGAAAAAGAACTCAATAAAAAACAAGAAGAGTTCACTAACTCTATGGCACTTCCAGTTCCACCTATACCAAATTTCAATGATAATAGGGATGAACCAATAAGTGAAATTGAACTAGAGATCAAAAAAATTCAGGAGCAGCGAAAATATGACATTGAAATGATAAGTAAAAGTTATAATGTTGCAAATACTACCAACAATACGGTCGATACGAACAATGTAAACTGGTTGACGTCACAAGAAACTTCAATTAAAAATGAAAAGTTAAAATTAGACTTTCAAACAAGCACAAATGAAAATGATAAACATATTACATGGTCAAATGAAAATCAATTTTATGAACCACATGAAGAATACAGTGTCAGCAGTGACGAAACAAATAACTTATTTAAAAAATTAAAGAAGGTAGATCCAATAAATTATCAACCTCAAATTGACGAATTAAAAAATGAATTGGCTTCTTTGCACAGTAAAATAAATATCATACTTGAAAAAATGAACGTATAAAAAAATAAAAATGATTGAAAAAGACAAAAATAAAATATTACTATATAAAAAATTATTGATATTAAGTATGAACCATTTAATCTTGTTAACATTGATATATTTGCTTTTACAAAGTAAATATATTAATGCAGAAAAATCGTTTTCACGATTTAGAAATTCATTGTTAAAAACAGCTTGTGTTGTCAGCGTTAAAAAAGAACAACTTAACGAATTAAGTTATAAACTAATAAAAAATACACAATCAAAAATAGTCGACTTACACAAATACAGTTTGAATAAATGTTGCAATATGAATATATTTTATAATAGTTTAACAGAGAACGAAAGAGAATTAGTAGAGGCTGTTATGTTACTAATTGTTTAAAAATTTGTTCACCTTTATCGTTTATTTCTAACGTACCAATTTGTACTGGAGTAACATCAGGATTTTTCACTGCTTCTAAATAACTTTTTTCATTATAAATATTCAACAACTTTGGGCTCATTCTTCTATACACATATTTAACGCCATTTAACGTGATCGGTTTTCCTTCCCATTCTATTTTTTTCTTATTTGCTCTAACACTTACATCATTTTGTTGGTTCGCATAATCAGGAACATAAGAAAATTTAGTACTATCTGGGTCTCCAAAATTCATACATTTTCCATTTGAATAAATGTAACAATCAAATGATGTCTCTTTAATTGCATCAGTCAATTGCATACTTAAGTTTGCTTTTATTTCAGAAATTTCAAATAATAATTGGTCACTTGTTACAGGGACTTTTGGTTCGCCTTTTGATAAATCTTTTCTTTTCAATTCAATTGCATCGTCTGACTTTAGTTGTTCGGCAGATAAAACCATCAAATAAACAAAAACCTCAACTGTTTGCAGTGGTTTTGGCAGATTTTTATGACTGCATATACGACGAGCTCTACCGATTACTTGTTCTGTTCTGACAGGGTGCCAATAAGGCTCCATAATGTGTACATAACGCGTATTTCTAAGATTAATACCTTCCGACCCAGATGATGTGATCATGAGTACTTTGATAATTTCACCCATATTGTTGTTGTGTGCAATTTTCTTTAGATCAGCGGACAAATTCGTAGGAATATAATCCCATTCGCCGTTGAAGATACGTCTGATAATCTCCTTCTCTTCCGTAGTTTCTGTACCCGTATATAAGGCAAAAGTAGGTTTGCCTAAATCAGCTTCAGGAATATTGATTTCCCAAATATCAGAAGCATTTTTTTTGATTTTAAATCTGGCAAATCCATTTTTTTCGAGGACTAGACTGAATAATCCAATTCCTTCCAGTGTTCTAAACTGACTGTAAACCAAATGTAAGCCCAAATATTCGGGATCTTTAATATTATCAAGTACATGTAGAAATTTTGGACTAAAACGGGCTAGTGCTTCTGGTGTGAAATAATCATTGGAGTTTTCCCACATATTTTTAATGGCTGCTTCAATCCTCTCTTTGTATGATACACCGCCTAGTTTGTCCAATATTTGATCACCTTCTTCTTCGCCTTCATTTTCATCATTAATGTCTACATTGACTTCTTCCTTACGAGCGTCTTTCAAGATATTTGTAATTTCTGTTTCAGGCGCCGCACCAGGTTCTGTGGGTTCTTGTGTTTTATTCTTCTTCATTGGGAGAGGTCGATTGTTCATAACAAAGTTACAGTACAATCTTGAAAAAATACGATACGTTGACGTGGCTTCTTTGTATAGTTCATCCAAATTTTGCGGTTTTTTCGATTGTTTTTCCATTTTCCGTTCTTCCTTCCGCGCTGACTCGTAAATTTTGAATTGAAAATCACTCATCGGAATTCTAACAACATGATAATCAATCCCTAATGTTTTATTAAATGTAGGTAAAAGATCTTCTTGGGCGCTTCTAAAATAAGAGGACAGCCCAATTATTCGGCGTTTAAGCGCATCAGAATTTTTTATTTTTTTTGTTACACTATCAATGTATTGATTTTCAAAAATATTGAAGTCGTCGGGAAGAGCTTTCATGTTGCGAATTTTAATACCATCCGATAATACTTCAATTTCATTTCTTTTTAAAATACTCAGTATACGTCGTTCAAAATCATCGTCACTCAAAAATTCGTTGTCGAAAATATTGTTTCCATTATCATCTCGTTTTGTATTGGCAACACCCTTATAACCGCTGTTTTCTTTTATTTTATTTTTAAAACCATAAGGGTTTCGGGTAATAGTAAGTACTTTACTGGATGGTGAATAGTCCAAATAGTCCAATGTTTTCTCTCCGAGCAACATTTCTTGAAGTGAAACTCGATCAATTTTTTTATTCGTTTTTACATTCAAGGGTATATTCCAGGTTTTGATGTAACCCCTTAAAATATTGAAAAGTATTCCAAATTCATTTGGATAATTAATAATGGGTGTTCCTGTTAAAAGAACTATACGGGCATTTTTAGCACTCATTAAATATTCATATAGTTTGGTCGAAAGGAATTTTGGTGAATATTCTTTCTCTCCTTTTTCATTTTCTGGTACGACTTTTTCTTTTTTAATTTTATTTACAATGCGACTTATCAAGTTATGTGCTTCGTCAACAATAATAACTGAATTATCAAATAAATTTTTGGTAAACCCTGATGTGAGTTCCGACAATCGTTTTGTTCGTAAACCGTTATAGTTGATAAAAACGTATTTAGCGCTTATCATTTCATTTAGTTGTTCGTCAAGCGATCTTTTTTCAATGCTTGTTAGTTCATCATAATTAGACGGTTTTTTCACATTGACGAACCACGCTCCTTTGCGTTTTCTAATAAATTCTTGTGGCAAATTTAAAATGGCTGATAAAGTTGTAAGAGCTTCTGGGTTCGTATCAGTTGATATGAACTCCCAA
>Ga0114963_10002027_pt1 | contig 13810 bp, 9 predicted proteins | sample C_131016_EF_Meta_FD_87019 | JGI IMG/M metagenome (GOLD analysis project Ga0114963, IMG submission 87019) | Freshwater microbial communities from Lake Croche, Canada to study carbon cycling - C_131016_EF_MetaG | ecosystem: Environmental > Aquatic > Freshwater > Lake | place: Lake Croche, Canada...
ACGCCGAGCGAGGCGGCAAACTCGGCCGACAATTCAATGTCGATGCCGCTCAGAAGGCCGGTCCGAGGGTTGCGATAGGTAACGCCGAAGTAATCAGGCCAGATGCAAACCCTTAGGCTGTGCTGAGCCCGTACGCGCTCGAGTATCGGCCCCGCGGTCGCTGACAGAGCCGGCAAGAGGAACGCGCAGAGGAGGACAGCCGCGTGACATCGCCACGAATGTCTCAGGTTCGGCACGCGTTGCCTGCCGAGATCCGTCGACATGGTTCGTGTGATGCTGCGCGGGCTCATTTGTTTAGTACCGAGAGCACTGTGATCATTGAGAGACCAGCGGCCAGTTGGCGCGTGACGTAGCCGAATTCAGCGATGTGACTTTTCGGGACATAAATCACATCGCCCTCGCTGAGCGTGCGTTTGGCGCTTGGTTGACCGTCGAGCAGGGCTTGCAACTCGAGTCCCTCGCCGCGCTGCGTGGCGGCTCGATAAAGGGCGATTTGTTGGGGGCGAGCGTCCTCGTTAGGCCCCCCTGCGGAGCCGAGCGCGTCGAGCAACGACATCCCCGGGGTGAGTCGATACGCACCCGGGCGCGCGACCGCGCCCATGACATAAACCGAGGCGTCGGGGGATTCTGGGAGGTAGACCAGGTCCCCCGCTTCTAACTGAACATTCAATGCTGGATTGCCGGTTCCCAGCAAGCGCTTGAGGTCGACCCAGACAATTTGTTCCTCGCCGCGAAAGATCGCGCAACGCACGAGGCTGGCCTGCTTATCGCTCACGGGGAGCGCTGCGGCCCTGGCGAGCACTTCGAGTAATCGCGGTCGATGGTCGAATTGGAGGGCCCCCGGATTCTGCACTCGCCCCAGCACGGTGATGCGGTGTGCGGCGTACTGTTCAACCAGCAACTGCACATGGGTCGCGGCGTAGTAGGGTGCGAGCCGGCGCTGGATTGTTTGAGACGCTTCGTCGCGGGTCAGTCGTGCCACCCGGATTGCGCCGCACAAGGGCACTGTAATGACGCCATCCGGACCAATCGTGTGGCGCCCGCTCAGTTCGGGTCGGCCCCAGACGGTGAGCGCGATCGCATCGCCGGGGGCCAGTTGGTAGGTCCAGTCAGCCGGCTGGTCCTGAGACTCGGGGCGCGTGGGTTGCCCGGGTGGAGTGGACGTCGAGGCCGCCGAGGGAGTGACAGGCTGAACGGCGGGCTGGGCGGTGCGCTGAAAGTCGGGCTGATCGGCGGCTTGAACGGTGCGCTGAAAGTCGGGCTGAAGGTCGAGGGCCTCGGTGTTCGAAGCGGCGGGCGTCTCGGTCGGCCACGGCTGCGGTGGCTTGGGCTGCCAAGCGCAGCCCGCGAGCGGAAGGAGTAAGGCGATCAGCCAGCGGCGTTCTCTACGCGTGCTCATCAGGCCGGCGAGCATTAACCCGATCAATGGAATCGTGACGAATGTAGCCACCGCGAGCACGCCGAGGGCTTGAAGGCGCGTTGCGAAATCGCTTGGAATCCAGTTGGCACAGCCCAGCGCCAGCGCATACGCCAATAGAGTAGGAACGATCGCTTGTTGCACCAGGCTCGCAAGTGCGCCGCGCAAACGCGTGTGCGCCCATGCGATGAAGACGCCGGCTGCAAGGCTTTGCGCCAGCGATAGTGCGATCACGAAGCCAACGAGGGCGCCCGGGCGCCCCTGCGTCAACCAGGCCGTAATGGCCGCACCCAGCGTCAGCGCGCGCAGCCCGTGATAGACAAAGTCCGGCGCGATTTCACCGCGCCCGCGGGTGAGCGCGGTCGCCGAGCCCGTTAGCATGTGCAGGTGCAGGCCCGGAATCGCGCACACCATCAGCGTCGCGATTGCGGTGTGGGGTCCTTTGGGCCCCAGCCAGAGCAGCGTCAGGGCGGGGGCAAATGCCATCAAAAATGGCAAGGTCAGAGCCAGTCCAGCGCAGGTGAATCGTATCCCCGTGTCGTAGACCGCGTCGATCGCGTCAGCGCACCCGCTCGCATCCTGGCGGGCGCTCGAGGCCAGGGTCACAAGACTAGCGCTCGACACGATGGAGGCTGCGGTGCCCGCGAGCTTGGTCGCGAGGTCGGTGAGTGCGGTGGCATGGGGACCCACCAGCGTTCCCGCCAGCAGCCGATCCAGCGACTGGAGCGCGGTCGCCGTGAGTCCCGAGGCCTGCATGCTGGCGCCGTAAATGAAGAACGCGCGCAAGAGGGAGGCATCAAAGAGCCGCCAATGCAGGCGCAAACCGGGCAATGAACGGTAGGCGAGGACGGCGTTAGCACTGGCTGAAAAGAGATAACGCAGCGCAAAGGCGGCCAGCAATCCGCGCACGCCCCAGCCCGCACTCAGAAAACACAAAATGAAGAGCGCTTCCAGCAAAAAGGCGGCCACCCAGACCGTCTGTTCCTGGCGAATTTTGCCGATGGCATGCAGAACGTTGGCAAACGCTCCGATGCTCATATCCGCCAAAAAAACAGCGACGGCACCCAGCCAGAGGTCCTGTGCAAGCGCACGTTGCGGGGTTTCAACGTGAAAAGCGGCGAGCAAAGTCGGCATCAAAAGCAGCAGCCCGGCGAGCAGGGCCGTCGTGAGGACAAACATGGATGCGATGCCGGTCGAAAGCAACCGGCTCAGCCCCACGAGATCGCCCTGCTGATGAAGGCGTGCCGTGCTGCGCAGGTAGACCAAGGAGAAACCCGACGCCGCCATCCCAACGTAGCTCACGAGGACAAAACAGGTCGACCATAGGCCGTAGTCCTCGAGCCCCATGTGGGCCAAGGCGAGCGGTGGTAGCGCGACACGCGTTACGGCATAGAGCAGTTTGCTGCCCATGCCGAAGAACATGTCGCCAGCATCGCTTGGGTCGGGGGCCCCGGGTGGGGGCGAATTCGGTGCGGCCGCCATCGCTCGATTGAGCGCTCGCGACACCGGTGAAGCGTGGCAGCAGTGTGAATTGCGCGCTGATCTGAGCCCAAATACACGTGTTTGACCGCGCAAACGACGATGCTGAGCCGATGAGCCTCGTGGTTTATTTGGCCTTGTTGGCGTCGAGCTGGGTCTGCTTTCGGCACAGCCCCGGGCAGGCGCTGTTGCATGTCTATCTGCCGTGTCTGCTGCTGATCCCGGACGCATTTCACGCCATCACGCCTGGTTTGCCCGACCCCAACTTCCATCAGGCGGCAATCCTGCCCATCGTAGGTCTTGGTGTGCTGCGCTATCGCAGCGGCTGGCGTCCGCGCGCGATGGACGTGCTCATGCTGGTGTTTGCGCTTTGGGTCGCGTGGTCTGATTACACGGCCCGCGGCTACGCCGACGCGCAGAATTTGATGTTTGCGATGTTGACCTCGGTCATTTTTCCTTACGTGGTCGCGCGTTTGGTGATCCCCGCCGAGCAGTTGCATGTCGCGGTCGGCAAGCGTTACGTCATGCTGATTTTTGCGGTCGCGCTGATTGGCGTCTTTGAAGCTCGCTTTGGCTACAACCCTTTTCTGAAGATTCCGGCTGCCCTGTTCCCTGGCCAGGGCGACGGTTGGGTGACCACGTTTCGACATGGCATGGCACGCGTCGCCGGGCCCTATTCGCACGCGATCCTGGCGGGGATCATGATGGTGAGCGCGTTTCGAATCCACCGCTGGTTAGCGTGGGGCGGACACTGGGAGGCGCGCTTTGACCGCTTGCCTTCCTTGCCGTGGTCGAAATCCAAGGTCCTGACTGCGGTGCTGACGCTCGGTGCGCTCATGACGGTAGCGCGTGGCCCGTGGATTGGCGCGCTGCTTGGCGGTGGCATTGCAGCCATTGGACGCGCCGGCAATCGGCAGCGGGCGCTGCGCCTGTTCGTGGCCGCTGTTGTCGTGGGCAGCCTGGTGGGCGCACTTCTGTTGGGGCGCTATCTGGATATTCAGCCGGGCGGGCCGATGACCTTGAGCCAAGAGACAGCGCTGTATCGCAAGGTTCTACTGGAAAAGTACGCTGCGATCGCGCTCGATCACGCGTGGTTTGGTTGGGGCCTTACGACCTGGCCAAAAATCGAAGGCATGGCGTCGATTGACAACTACTACTTGCTGTTGTCACTGATGCATGGCGTGCCAGCGACGGCGATGTTGATTCTTTTGATGTTGGGTAGTGCTTGGCAATGCGCGCGCCGGGGTTTGCGTGAACCCGGCCAGCGGGGTGCTCCGTTGTTTGCATTGGCAGGGCTTTTTGTCGCCGTTTTTGTATCGATTGGGACCGTCTATTTGGGTGAGCAGGTGATGCCGATGCTGTTTTTTATGCTCGGCTGGGCGCAAGCGTGGTTGCAGTCGGGTCTCGCTCCAGCTCGCCACGCGTTGCCGGCAAGCGCATCGATCAGCGTTTTGGGCGCGTTCCGATTTCGGGCACTGATTCAGTAACGTAAGGCCGGCCTCTGCGTGCGCCAGAGGGCACACCGATTGAGGTCCCTGCATCTGGCCGCAAGTGGTTTCGGATCAGTTCGCTGCGGTGGCGAAACACCGCCTCGTCGCTAAAGGCTTCGCCGCTGCGGCGGGCAGCGCGCGTCTGGCTGCGACGAAGTTCGGGTAGTGTCAGCAGTTGTGCCAGCTCGTGGGCCAGCGCGCGGGTATCGAGTGGCTTCACAAATGTACCGCCGCCGTGCTCGGCGACGAGATCGCTCGCGTAGGCGCTTTCGAAGCCAACAAGGGGGACGCCCGACATCAGCGCCTCGATTAAACAACGAGGTGATTCCGGGGTGAGATGACAGAACATAAACAGATCCAAGCTCCGAAAAAACTCAAGAACCCTGGCCCGATCCCGTTCTAAGCCGGCAAATGTGACGTTTGCGGTCATACCTTGTTGTTGGATCGTCAAGCGGGCGGTGTCGAGCAAAGGGCCTTCACCCAGCCAGATCGCCTCGACGGGCACGGCGTGTGTCGCGTCGCCAAAATCTTGGCGCAACAAGTGTTCGAGCGTCTCGATCCAGGCCATGGGGCCTTTCATCGGGTGCACGCGGCCGACGTAGCCGATCCGCAGGGGCGGATGCCCCGGCCCCGTGTTGCGATTCAGGCGCTGCGAGAGGCGCTGCTCGGTAATCAGGTCATTCGGTTTCAGGTGAACGTCGTGCACGATATGAGGCGCGCGGCTCATCGGTGCGTAGGCTTCGTATACCGATCGGCCGTGAAAGAGCCCCAAACGTGCGTGGCGAATCGCCCGCAAACTGTGGTGCTTGAGCCGGGCCTGACTGAATCGGTCGAATGCCGCGCGTAGGGGATTTGAGCGCTGCGGTCTGGGCATCTCATGCAGCACCCAATCCAGCCAAACTGCGTAGGGACGGCCCGCGCGTTGCGCTTCCTCCGCACCAATGTTGCCCCAGCTGCCGAGCCAGCCCAGGTTGCTGAAACAAAGATACTGGTGCGTCGCGATCAGCTCACGTAGGCGCCGACGTACCCCGTTGACCTTGGCAAAATGGACCCCGGGGTGGTAACCCCAAGGCAATACTTCCACTCGCAAACGGCCCGGTGCGGTGAGGTCGTTGAGTGCTTGCCATTGCAGGGTGTGGTCGATCAGGTCCTCGGGGATCAGCGGGGCACAGACGGTGACAGCGTCGAAGTGTTCAAGCCAGCGCTGCAAGCCGTTGTGGGCCTGACTCTCCACACTGAGCTGGCCGTCGAGCTGACGAAAGGGAACGGGCAGGTCGAGCAATAGCCCCGTGCTTCTCGCTGTCTGGCCAATCGATGCAGGCGCGCTCACTGGGTGCCCCCCACGGTGGGGTCGGTTCGCGTCGCGCTCAATAAAAACTGCCAGGTAAAGAAATCGCTCAGCGCACCGAGTGTCAGCAGGTTCTTCCAAAAGTCACCATCGCCAGGACGGTGGCCGGTGGAGCGTTCAGCACGGATGTCCAGGCCTGCTTGTTGTAAGAGTTCACGCGCGCTGTGGCGCCCGAAGAAGCGTAAGTGCGTGCGATCGAGCAGTCCGGCTTCTTGGTATCGCCACTGCCCGCGCCAGAGCAATGGCATGAGAACCTGATGGTGACGCACGTTGGGCAGGCTGACGATGACCATTGCGCCAGGTTTGAGCTTCTCGCGCAGCGCTCGTAGAACGCGCCACGGGTCTACTAAATGCTCAAGCACATCGAGGCAGAGCAAAAGGTCGAACGAGGCGGGCGCCAAACCCTCGAGTTGGGTTTCGACCGGTCCGAGTAAGAGGTGGTCGACGCGGGTACGGGCGATCTCGGCCGCTCGCGGTGCGATTTCGATCCCCGTGGTGTGGAGCGCTCGGCCGCTGGCGCGCAGCCAATGGAGCGTCGCTCCAGCTCCGCAACCAACCTCCAGTACCTGTTTGGCTTGGCGAGGCAAAAGGGGCTCAATTTCGCGTCGGACCCGGTTGAAATACCCATCGTTCGCGGTCGCTTGCGCGACCTCAGCAGGGGCGATGCATGGCAAGGCGATCATCAGGATCCTTTTAGGGGGCAATGGATTGCGTTAGACGCCGCCACGAGTTGCGGACCTGGCGAGCTAAACCCGCACCGCCGGGGATCGGGACGCGGTCGAGCCAAGACGGACCCTCGATGTCGCTACGCGAGCTGCGTTGCCCCGCCAGCGACTGACTCGCGACCAAGGTGATGAGGTCGGGGCGTGCGCGCCGCAATACCGTGAGGGCGCCGTCGAAGTGCATCGGGCTCCCCAACGGGTGGCCGCTCGGACGCTCGAGGCAGGCTTCAAGGTGAGTAATCAGCAAGGGCAGCGCGTCCGCATGGACGCCGTAGCAATGCGCGCCGACCAACCCGAGCTCGCTACGAACCCAGCGCAGCGGTCCGGGCAACGCCGCCAAACCATGGCCGGGGTAAACCAAGTCCCAGTCGGTCGCAGCCAGGTCTTTCGCCAAGTCTTGCGTTTGGCGAATTTTGGGCAAGAACATGACGTCATCCTCGAGCACCAGCAAGCGCTCGATGCCGTCCGCAAGTGCCTGCTGCAAACAGCCCAGGTGACTGAGAAAACAGCCGCGCGCCCCCGTACTGGGGAAGTCTGCGGGCCCTGCGGGCAAGGTGGCCGCGATGAGTTGCACGCGCTCGCCATCGATTGCGATGCCCTGCGAACGCAGTTCGCGCGTGACGGCTCCGCGACGGTCCTTGCGGTGCGGCAGGTTGAGAATACAAATACGGTCGAAGACGTTTAACAGGTGGGGTTTCATCTGCGCCGAGCGGGTGGAAGTCGGGTTTTGTAAGCGCAGGCGCAATGCCGCGAGCGCCAACGACCATCGCGGCACAGTGAATACCTCGCGCAGGCTGCGTGCAGTGATGGACTCGACCATCAGCCCATGGAGGTAGCCGCCACCGTCAAAGGGTGTAATCCGGTTCACAACGAGGCCGAGCGCGTCGGGGTCGATGCTCTCGAGCAAGCGCCGCGTCCGCATCAGCTCGCCCCGCGTGACGCCGCCCGCTTCGACCACGAGTAAGAGCTGTCCGACGATTCCAGCCAGCAGCTCCGCGTCGGCACTCGTGAGGAGCGGCGGTAAGTCGACGAGCACAAAATCAAAGGTTTTCGCCCACTGATCGAAGGCGCTGGTGAGTGTCTCGAGCGCCTCAATGCCGATGCGATCGGTCTGGGCGCCGTCGCCGAGCGTATCCCCCGAGGTGCGCGCTGAGTCTGCGCCGATGGCGATACGATGACCGCCAAACGGGGCGTTGAGTAGAATTTCAGCGGCGGTAGCTTGACCGCGCAAAAACTCGAGCAGGCCTGCCCGAGCGCCTCGGTAGCGGGCGTCGGGCGCTTGGGTATTGGCCTCAACGGTGAGCACGGAGTAACCCAAGGCACTCAAGGTCGTGGCGAGTTCGAGCACTAAGCTCGTCGTGCCCGCCCGAGGTTTGCAGGCGCTGAAGCCGAAAATGTGCGATTGCGCGTGGCGCCGCCGCGCGCGCAGCAGGGCCGCAGCAAGCCGCCTGCGCTGTTGTTCGGCAAAGAGTGTCGTTGCCGTTGTGCGGTACTCGATCTGCCAGCCAGCGGCGGCGAAGCCCATTAAGCGCTGTGCGTCATTGACCGTTCGGATTCGCCGATCGAGCAGATCGCGCACGATTGGCGCTGCAAGCCCGCCGACCAGGGCCGTTAGCAAAACCGCGAGCGCGAGCTTTTTGCGTCCGGGGCCAAATGCTTGATCAGGCTTGAGTGCCGGTGTCACCAGGCGCAAAAAGCCGGCTGAAGTGCTTTCGACGTGGATGAAGTTCAAGCGCTGGCGAACCTCATTGAGCTCATCGCGCATTTGCGAGAGGTCGGCCGTCAGGCTCATCGCGTCCTGGTAGAGCCCGGCAAATCGGGTCGCTTGCGCTTCAAGCCCGGCGAGCTCGAGTTGCAGGGCGCGCTCGACCTCGCGCGCTTGCTCGACCGTACCTTGCAGTCGGGCCAGGGTGTTGTCGCGCACGCCGAGATCCAGACGGCGGCTCTGGCCCTGCAGCTCGAGCTCGATTTCAGCGAGCTCGCGGTCGATCGCGACCGCCCCCGGGTGTTCGGACTTGAGCCCGGAGCGCTGCGTGAGGAGCAGGGCACGACGGCCATTCAGGCTCGATTTCAGACCGTTGAGTCCGGGGTCATTGAGGATCGCCTCCTGCACCGACCGCGACGCGAGGGTGGTGTCGCCTCGCGATCGAAAGGCCATCATGGCGCCCTCGGCTTCCGTGCGGCGCTGCCGAGCGTCGGACAAGCGAGTCCGCAAGCCACTCACCAGCACGTCGTAGGGGTTGGAGGTCCCTTCGGCAAAGCTCGTGAGGCTCAGATCACGCGCGATCGCGCTGCGCTCGGTGACTTTTTCCCGGATTGTTCGCAGGAGCTCGGTTTCACGGTTGCGCAGGTTCCGGTTACGGTCATCGGCACCAAAAATCTCCTCTGATTTGATGCGCTCGATGGCGGCCGCGATAACCGCATTGATCGTCTCGGCGAGTCCGTCGGGGCGCTCTGCACCCAGACTCAGGCGCAAGAGGTAGGTGTCGGCAACGGCGCCTATCTGGAGTTGGTTGCGCAGGCGTTCGACGCCACGGCGCTCGGATTCGCCCGCTTTAACCCAAAGCGTACGCGCAGGGCCCATGCGCGCCAGCGCTTGCTCGAGAATGTCGTAGCGCAGCAGGCTTTGGCGTTGGTGTTCAACAAACTGCCGGTATTGGCTATTCGATTGAAAGTCGAGTTCCTGGTCTTCGCGCAGGTTTCGCATGTAGCGCGGAGCGACTTGCAGGAGCGCTTCGGTCTCATAACGCGGTGCGCCTTTGATCCAAGCCAGCGGCATGCCCAAGAGCAGCGTGCAGACGGCGGCGAAGATCGCGGTCCGTGGGTGTGCTCGCAGGCTGGCGAGCGGCTGAATGCCGCGTCCAGGCAGTGCGGACCCGTCGGCGCCGACCGCCGCCGCTGCTGCGACGCCCGAGGGCGCCTCAGAACCGATGTAAACCTTGGAACGAAGCAACCGCGTCGGTTCGGGTCAGGTGAACCTGGAAGACGCGGTCCATGCGCATCAGTTCGAACAAGGCCCGCACACTGCGTGACATGGAGCAGAGCCGAAAATCGCCTTTGCGCCCGTTCGTCTGACGCAAACAGGAAATCAAGGCACCCAGGCCTGAACTGTCGACGAAACGCACCCCCGTCATGTCCAGCACAACGCGCGCATGCTCGTGCATGAGCGATTGCGCTGCGTCACGAAATTCGCGCACGTTGCTGGCGTCCAGGTTGTCCTCGAGCAGTTCGAGCACCAGCACGTTGTTGCCTTCGAGTCGCCCATTTAATTCCATGCTCGCCTTTCAGGAATGTCGAAAGTGGCCGACGATGCGGCTTGATGGCGCGCCTGAGCGTGAAGCTGTCCACAGCGCAGCCCACGAGTTCACAATCGCGCAACCCTTGCGACTCGATCGGCGTCTCGAATAGCGGCACTTGCTGCGAGACCCTGCCATGCCTCGTTTTTGCCACGTCTACCGGCGTCTTCGGAGCATCGCTGCCGGCTTGCCTTGGATGCGCACGATTGACCTCGCCGTCGCGACCTCGCTGCTCATTGCCCTCGCGCTGCCGCTTGGCTTGGCCTGGGTCTTTTGGGGTGCGCGAGCGCAGCGCGTCTGGGGCCGCGGGGGCGTTGCCTTTGTCTGCTGGCGTTTGGGGGCTACGCCGGGGCGAAAGGGTGTTGGAACCCGGGAAGCCTTGTCTTCCGAGCTTTCCGGGCTTTCTTGGTCTTCCTGGTTTTCCTATTCTGCCTGGCCTGGTATTGGACTCGGGCCTTTGCTCTGGTGTGTGCTCCGCGGGCAAATGGCGCTCGTTGGCCCGCGCTTACGCGCAATCGAGGAAAACGTGCCGGCCGCCATCTTGGCTGTTCGTCCTGGGCTGATTAATTCTTGGTGGGTGCGTCGGCGCACTCGGGTGACCTACGGCTGCGAGTCGCAAGCAGATGCCTTGGACCTCGGTCAGCGCGGTTTTCGGCAACAGCTTGGCTTGTTGCTCCGTGGCCTTCTGGTCGCTTGCCTGCCTGAGCCCGAGGGCCCGCTTGCGGTTCGGGTGCGGGTAGGCGACGTTGGATTTGACAACGTCGACACAAATGACGCTATTGAGCGCCTTGGGCAGATGCTCGACGGCACCCGAGCGCACCAAGTGCTGTTTGTGAATCCGGCTTGCGTCAACATTGCGGCGCGCCATCGTGGGTATCGGCGGGCGCTGGCAAACGCGGCGCTGGTGTTGCCGGATGGCATTGGCATCAAAATCGGCAGCGATTTACTCGGCACCCCATTGAAGCAAAATGTCAACGGAACCGACTTGTTCCCGGCGCTCTGCGACTTACTGCAGATTCGGCGCGCCAAGTTGTTTTTGCTCGGAGGCGGCCCTGGCATTGCGCAGGCGGTTGCCGACGTAATCGGGCGGCGCTGGCCGGGTGTTGAAATCGTGGGCGTTCGGCACGGGTATTTCAGCGTGCGGGAGGAGGGCGAAATCGTCGCGCGCATCCGCAGCAGCGGCGCCCACATCGTTCTGGTTGCGCGCGGAGTGCCCGCGCAGGATCTTTTTATTCACCGCTACTTGCCATTGCTGGGCGTACAGGTCGCGATGGGCGTGGGCGGACTGTTCGATTTTGTCTCAGGCCGCATCGAGCGAGCCCCTCTCTGGATGCGCGAAATCGGCCTGGAGTGGACCTACCGCTTAGCGCAGGAACCCCGCCGGCTGTGGCGTCGCTATTTGGTAGGCAACCTGACCTTCCTCACGCGGATCGGCTTGCAGTGGGCCGGGCGGCGCCCTGCCGAGGACCGCATCGAGCCTGCTGAGCGGACAACCATGGGCCCGACCACTCTTGCCGCCTGGGCGCCCGGGGCGGACCCGGCAGCGAAGTTGGGCGGCGATCTCTCGCGCCTCTTCGCCCAAGGGTTGGCGCACCTGATCGCGCTCGGGCTCGGCGTGCGTGCGCAACGCTACCGTTTGGTGTTGGCGCGGAGAGGGGGCTCGCGTTTGGCCGAAGAATGGGGCGAGCGGCTGGCTGTGCTCGAGGGGCGGCGACTGCAGTGGTTGAGGGTTGCGCGCGGAGTGCAACACTGGTTTGGTGTGCGGTCGCGCAGCGCGGAGCAATGGGCAGCCTTGCCAGCGGAATGGCAGGCGATTTTGCAGGGTCAGCCGATTGGAATGTTTCCCGCTCCGGCTTGGGCCGAGGCGCGCTCCGATGACTGGGAGGCGGGCGCGGTGGCCGATGTCTTTTGGGCGATGGCTTCGCCATCGGCACGTTTTTGGTCGCGGTTTAACGCCGCGCAGGCTCGCTGGCGCGAGCGCTAGGGGTCGATGGTGCGCGGCACCCCAGCTGCGGCGCCGCGCACGCGAGCAGCGCGAGCGGTTTAGCCCGGGGCGCCGCTCGAATGAATGTTCGACGCCTGTCGACCCTTGGGGCCCTGGACGACATCGAACTCGACCTTCTGTCCTTCTTTGAGAGATCGAAAACCGCCAGTCTGAATGGCGGAGAAATGGGCGAACAGGTCCTCGCCGCCGTCGTCCGGGGTGATAAACCCGAACCCTTTGGCGTCATTGAACCATTTGACGATACCGGTAGCCATTGCTGTAAAAACCTCCTGCGAAGCGACGGGTGAAGATCCCCGCGAGCTCTCCAGCAATAGAAAACCAACGGGGCGAAACCGGATGGTAAGAAACGTCGCCAAGGCAGATAGTGAACCTTTTCACGACCCGACGGCGACTTGAGCGGTTTGGCGAAAGGACGGCGCCGCTGCCGCGACCCCTCGACTTAAGCCTGTTTGATCCCGTGGCTCGCAATCCGACCCGCAACAGTGTTTAGAATAGGGCATGCCTGGTCGCCAACTTGATTCCCCTCCCGTCATTGAACGCAAGACCGAGCGGGTTAAGCCCCCGCCGATGTTTCAGGTGATGATCCTGAACGACGACTTCACCCCCATGGAGTTCGTGGTGATCGTGCTGCAACAGTTTTTTGGCATGGGACGCGAGAAGGCGACGCAAGTGATGCTGCGGGTCCACCGCGAGGGTCGTGGCGTGTGTGGCGTTTACCCACGGGATCTGGCGGCGACCAAAGTTGACCAAGTTTGTACGTTTGCACGCCAGCACCAGCACCCGCTGCAGTGCGTCATGGAGGAAGCATGATTGCTCAGGAATTGGAAGTCAGCCTCCACATGGCCTTTGTCGAGGCGCGTCAGCAGCGCCACGAGTTCATTACGGTCGAACATTTGCTGCTCGCGCTGCTGGACAACCCGTCCGCCGCGGAAGTGCTGCGGGCCTGTGCCGCGAACCTCGATGACTTGCGCAAGAATCTGACGCAGTTCATCCGTGAGAACACGCCGGTCGTGCCCGGGACCGATGAGATCGATACCCAGCCGACACTGGGCTTCCAGCGCGTCATTCAGCGCGCGATCATGCACGTGCAGAGCACTTCGAACGGCAAGAAAGAAGTCACGGGCGCGAACGTGCTGGTGGCTATCTTCGGCGAAAAAGACTCGCATGCTGTGTATTACTTGCATCAGCAGGGGATTACGCGGCTCGACGTGGTTAACTTCATTAGCCACGGCATCACCAAAACGCCACAGCCCAAAGAGGCCGCGGCACGCGAAGACGCCGTCGAGACCGAAGCCGACACGCAGGCACCCCAGCAGCCTGGTGCGCTCGAGCAGTACACAGCCAACCTGAACGCGCAGGCCAAAGAGGGGCGTATCGATCCGCTCATCGGGCGCGAAGCCGAGGTCGAACGGGTGATCCAGGTCCTGTGCCGGCGCCGCAAAAACAACCCGCTCTTGGTCGGTGAGGCCGGAGTCGGCAAAACCGCAATCGCTGAAGGGCTCGCCTGGCGGATCACGCAGAAGGACGTGCCCGACGTGCTTGCGGAAGCCGTCGTCTACTCGCTCGACATGGGTTCGTTGCTGGCGGGTACCAAATACCGCGGCGATTTTGAACAGCGCCTGAAAGCGGTTTTGAAGCAACTGAAGGCGAACCCCCAGGCGGTTCTCTTTATCGACGAAATTCATACCCTGATTGGCGCTGGTTCTGCGTCAGGGGGTACGCTCGACGCATCCAACCTGCTGAAACCGGCGCTCGCTTCGGGGCAACTCAAGTGCATCGGGGCGACGACGTACACCGAATATCGTGGAATCTTCGAGAAAGACCACGCGCTGTCGCGACGATTTCAGAAAATCGACGTCAACGAGCCAACGGTCGAACAAACCGTGCAAATTTTGCGCGGCCTCAAGTCACGTTTTGAAGAGCACCACGGCGTGAAGTATTCGGCTTCTGCCCTTTCGGCGGCGGCGGAACTGGCAGCGAAGTACATCAACGACCGCCATTTGCCCGACAAAGCCATCGATGTCATCGACGAAGCCGGCGCGGCGCAGAGAAT
>Ga0114963_10002030_pt1 | contig 13797 bp, 14 predicted proteins | sample C_131016_EF_Meta_FD_87019 | JGI IMG/M metagenome (GOLD analysis project Ga0114963, IMG submission 87019) | Freshwater microbial communities from Lake Croche, Canada to study carbon cycling - C_131016_EF_MetaG | ecosystem: Environmental > Aquatic > Freshwater > Lake | place: Lake Croche, Canada...
CGAAATCTACTAGTCCATCTGTATAATTCAAGTGTTTTTCGAATTGGTTGTGAACATCAGAATTACGTTCAATCACATATTCGTTATCAAAAATGGGGTAATTTTCCATCTCTTTATATAATAAAATAAAAAAAGGCTTTATTATAGTTATTCAGTTATTTAATTATTTTTATCGCAACAAGACAAAGATTCTGTTTTGGGATACCGGTCCAGCCTTTTGAGGAATATTATAATCCAAATCTGTAACTGCTGGGAATCAACGGCTCTCTTTTAATTATCGTTCAATGCTTCAAATAACTCATCTATACCATAATCAGTAGCAGCAATTACACCCTGATCTTTTAATAACTCATCGGTTTGTAGTTGTGTAAAAAGATTAACCAAAATAGATTGATATATACTTTTTTTATCAACCACTTGTACTGCCCCCCCGCCTTCTTCGCTTTTTAAAATTACTGTACACACGTCACCGTTATATGATTTTTTGAACATATTATTCATAACAATGACGTTCGTTTCGTTTTCGTTGCTCAGTTGGCAATTTTTTTTATTTATTGAATAAAAAACATAATCAAATTGATTTCCAGTTTTTTGTACTTGGCTACCCGAATCTATCATGGCAAACCAACGATATTCTTTATTCACTAGGACTTTGACAAAGATGGTTATATAATAAACGGCTCCATTATTTGGACTTTTACTATCGTCAATTGCAAACAAGCATCTTGGCGTTTTTTCCCCTAATAAAACCGCCTTAAATTCAGGGTTTTTGAATACTTGGTCGGGCGTTTTAAATAAAAAGTGGTCAGGAACAATGTAGCGTACTAGATATTTTCTTTTCTTTGCCGTAATAACAATTTCGTAATAATTTTCACTTAATTTTGTCTCGACCAGAACTAATTCAGTACTATTTTTTGCTAAATCAGTGCTAATTTTCCTGGTTTTTTTTCCACCTCGTTTCTTGTTTTTCCTGGTTTTTTTGTCACGTTTCTTACTTTGGTTTTTCATTTATATTATGAGTATAAATGAAAAACAGTATAATGATTTATTTTTTCAATACGATTCCTAGAATCTTTGCCTAATAAAGTCGGCAGTTAAAATACGCGTTGCTCTAAATGATTTAATAAAAAGTATAATAATTTAATTAAACTTCACAATAATCTTTACCTCTTCTTTTTTGATACATTTACATGCTGAAATGGAAAGTTCTTCGCGCTTCTTACGCGTCTTGCCGTTTTCGTTTGTATCAATAACGTCGTCGATACTGATGTTACGTTTTGAAGTACTATTTCGGTGATTCATGTCGTTTTCTATGTCCTGATAATGTTCTTCAATATAATCAACAATTCGGTTTTCGATCGCCCATTTGAAAAAGTTGAGTTGTCCAATAGTTGTTTCCATAAAGTTTTCTTTATCATAGGGTATGGTGATTCTTTCCCAGCGACAAAATGGGTCAAACCGGCGTTTGCTATAAGCTTTGAGCTTTAATTTATAGTCATTATATACCTTGAATCGAATAGAATCTGCGGATCCTGGTCCTGCTGGAAGTTGATAAATAGTATAATTTTTTTTGGCAAAATTAGTGACAAACCAGTCTACTATACGGAGAGAAATCTTGGATTCTCCATTGATAATACGCATCATTTTGTTGAGATTTTGGTTATTTTTATAAAAGTCCATTAAATTACGCATTAAAAGGTCGTTTTGGGTATTGATTGCAGAAGAGTTATAAGTGGCCATTGTAAATACAAGTCGCTGGGATTTTTTATGCTGTTTTTTTATAAATAATAATAACGTTGGCAAATTTTAATTTTTATAATATAATATAATATATGTATCACAAAGAGGGGTACTTACTATGCGTTTTTGGAGAAACAGACAAATATTATAAATTAGCAATACGTTTAATAACAAATATCCGGCTATTCGATTCTTTACGAAAAATAGTTGTATTGACAGATGATGTAAATAGGTACGTTTGGCCAGAAAACATTATAATAAAACAGTTTTGTTTAGAAATGCATCTTCATGAAAAAATAAACAATGATATTTCGTGGCATAAATATGGGTTTTATCCCAAACTGTTTCAATCTTTTTATACACCGTTTGAACATACCATGTATTTGGATGTGGACATGATATTTAAAAAAGATTTTCAATTTATTTGGGACGAATATTATTCTAATGGACAGCCTATTTTAATACCCGGAAAAAGCGATAAGAATAACAGAAGCCCTCCGGATTGGCACTGGAATAATATAGATAATGTAATTGGTGCGATGGAAATTCCAATTCCGCAAACGTTTTCTACGTTGATGGTTTATGAAAAAGATTTTTCTACTATTATAACTAAAAATATAGTATTTGTTTTGGATAACTTAATGAATTGGGGAGTAAAAAATTATTTTTGTGGAGGATATCCTGATGAAATCGTTTATAGTATCATAATGGGATTTTGTAATTTTAGAGTAAATGAACCAATTCATCAATGGTTGGTCGATGCAGAAAATTGCGACCCTACGAATAAAGTGATATAGTTAGAGTATAGTTTGTAAGACAAAAATTGGTTGTTGTTTATAATAAAAGTTGTCAGAAACAATCGATTTATAATAAAATCCATTGTAGGCAATATTTTTGTCTAGAGCCTTAGCCAAAGTTTTATCACTTAGTTTTAACCGTTTCAAGCAATCATAAGAAACGCTTGAACGCGCTAATAGTAAGAAAAAAGGTTTCTTTGTTATGCCCCCCGTGTTTTTTTTCGTCAGAATCTTGCTCCTCCGACCGGAGGAGCAAGTTTTTATAATCAATGTCAATTATAAAATGTTTTTCTAATACGCGTTTTGCGTTATACTTTTGGTTAAACCCTAACCATTTCCAAACATTATCTAAATCGATCACAAAATTGTTTTTAGAATTGTAATTAAGGTAACAATAAAAACTCGCTAAAAACATTTGTTGGTCATTAGATGTAAAATTAGAACGTATTTTGTTTAATAATTTTTTCAATAAGTTCTACAATATTTATGGTTGTCATGAGTGATGTGTATTAATTCACGGTGTTTCTTTATATTTTTTTTTATTGCTTTTGTTTTATGAAATCAATAGCAAGAAACTCCTTATTAATATAAGAAATAGTATCTTATATTAATTTTTTATACTAAAAATAATAAAACGCACACCATAGTACGTTTAGTTGGAATAAGCTACACCAGCCATGCCACTCATTACACGGAGCACGTTGTAGTTAACAGCGTAGACACGGACCTTGGCGGTGGCAGTTCCCTGAACGGCTCCCGAAGAAAGAACAAGCTGAAGGACAGCATTGTCAATGCGAGAGAAGTTGCAAGAACCTGATGGCTGGTGCTCTTCAGGTCTAAGGGCAAAGCTGTATACGTTGATACCCGTATCAGGGTTGCGGGTATGGTGCTGGAAGGGCTGGACGACATCGAAGTAAGAGCCTTCGCGCTCAGAGAAGCGGTCCTGGCCGTTAAGCTGGAGTTTAGCAGTGACAACCGGGTTCTCACCCCAGCAATGCATGTCAAGAGCGGTCTCAGCAAGTACAAAGGTACCAGCATCCGAGACGGTGGATCCACCGATAGATCCGGCAACTCCGGTTCCACTGCCGAAAGGAACCTCAGTGTAGGCTCCAGCTGGTTTGTTGTTGGTCCAATTGTAACCAGTGGCCTGAGCATCAGCGGCACCGGGTAATGAGAAAAGGCCAGACGCATTTACGTAGGGATAAGCAAGGCCAGGGCCGGTGGTGTCAATCTCAGAGGGACCACCGTAAGCGTGGACAGCAGGAGGAAGAGCATCAAGAGCGTCAGTGTAGTTGAAAGGCTGGGCACCGAGAGTGCGGAAAAGCACAGTGGTGGGATCGAGGGAAGCACAGTAATCGACGTTGGCGTCGGGCTGGACAACCCAGATAAGCTCCTTGCAGGGGTGGTTGAAGTTGAGCTTGATCTTGTTGGAGGAAGAACCAACCGACTCATCACCAGTGAACTGGAGCTGCTCGATGAGGTACTCGTGGGGGTTCTGGGACATCTTGCGGCGCTCGTCAGTGTCGAGGAAGATGTAGTCAACATAGAGAGAGGCGGCAACAAGGGACAGCTGGTAGGCAGCAGAAGCAGAAACGGATCCAGCGGCACCATCCAACTTGGTAACGGCCCAGAGGCACTCACCAATGGGGCGGAAATCAATGTTGATCTTGACTTCGTGGTACTGGAGAGCAATGAGGGGAAGGGCAAGGCCGGGGTTGCGGCAGAACCAGAACTGAAGGGGAATGTAGAGGGTGGTCTCAGGGAGCGCGTTACGGGGAGCACAAACCTGGGCGGGGCCACCGGCGGAGGCGCAAGGACCAGAGATGGCAGCAAAATTGGGGTCGCAGATGTAGGTAAGGTGAGTGGTGTTTCCAATCATCTTCCAGTATCCACGCTGCTGCTCGTTGGCAAGGGTAAGCTGGTTCCAGATGTGCATCCAGTCACCATACTGGCGATCGATGCGCTGACCGCCGATCTCGACCTCGACCTGGGCAATGATCTGCTCACCAATGTAGCTTAACCAACGAGCCCAAACCTGGGGAGAAGTAGAGGTTCCCATGTTCTGGTTAATCTCGGGGAGAACAAGCTGGAGGTAAGTGCGGTAGCAAAGATCGCCATTGCGGCTGATTGTGCAGGTCACGCGGCGACCGAAGTCAGCCTGACCAGAGAAGGTCTGCTCAATGGATTCCATGGCAAAGTTTGTGTGGCGGCGATAAGACACCTTCCAGAAAGTAATTTCGGGCGTTCCAGTGAGGAAAACGTCCTGAGCACCGTAAGCGACAAGTTGCATAAGAGCTCCACCCATGGCGCGACTTAGTTATATACAGTGCCGAGAAAAAAATTTCTGGAGAAATTGCTAAATTAATTAATTAATGAATTGGCATTACAATACATCAATTTCACAAACGTAAAATATTCTTACCAAAAATGCTAATAATCTGTTTTGAGGGGACGATAAATATGCAAAAATATAAAATTGTTATTTGAAAACCCAACTTCCTCTAACGCGGCGTAGTCATATTATTAGAAAATTATGTGTTTTGGGACGAATAATGCATGTAAATATTATTTGCAATTATCGAACAGACCTTTAATAAATTTGCCCTGTTTAATTTTATGCATCTCGTTTTCTTTCAGTGTACGTTTTACGGTACGATTACGTTTCCCGTGTTTTAAAGTAACAGATTTAAATCCTTTTCCGCCTTTGATTACTACTTTACGAGTGATATGTTTTCCGTTGTGTCGTCGCTTTTCGGTGTTGTGATAATGAAAGTTTTTCATTTTATATATTAATGTGTTATTTTTTAGATCCACGGATTTGTGTTTTGAATGATAAAGTTTTCTAAATAGTTTTCTTGAAATATTTCGCGGCGATTTTCGTGTTTCTTGGTGAAAATATAGGAATCTTGGGATTTTTTGACTGACCAACCTTGGTCGAGGGCGTTGGTGATAAAGACCATTTTTTGGAATTGCTTTCGATCCATTTGAATATGAGATGGTAAATCTGTTTTATGCGAAATCATTTATATTTTCTGGATACGTGGTTTTTCTTATATTTACGAGTTTTTTTTATATTTATGAGTTTTTCTAATATAACGCCTTTTGTTTTTTGAGATTTTTTTATTACGTTTGCGTTTTGTGTATATTTTCTTACCGCCTTGCCTTACAGAAGATAAAGTTACTGGTAATTGTAATGGTGTCAGTGTATTGTGCCGCCTACTTGGAGGAGGCTGTGAAACTTTTTTTATTTTTTGTAATCTATCAGCTTCTTCTTGTACTTCATCAGCTTCTTCTTGTGATTTATCAGCTTCTTCTTGTACTTCACCAGCTTTTTCTTGTACTTCACCAGCTTTTTCTTGTACTTCACCAGCTTTTTCTTGTACTTCACCAGCTTCCTCTGTTTTTCCATCTGTTGCTTCTTTTTCTTTTTTTTCTGAAGTCTCAATATAATCTAAATATAACCCTTTATTTTCAGGACCTATCTGTTGATCAATTGCTTCATTTAAATTAGTCAAAAGTATATCTCGAATGACAACGTCTAATTTTTTGTACATAGCTTGAAAATATGAATCTATTATTCCTACTATATAATTATCAGCATCCAACTCTTTCCCTTTTTTTAAAATACGACAAACGTTTATTTTATATTTATCTTCTATTTTTGGTTCTTTATTACTTTCAAGCCAAGTATTTATTGAGTCAAATATTTCAGAACCTTTGTCTAAATATCCACTATAATTCAAATAGTCCTCTTCCCTGTCTTCAAAATCGTCGACTACTTCTTCTTCAAAATAATCCTCTTCATCGTCAACTTCTACGTATTCAAAATCATCTTTTGTATCAAATGCAGCCCCCCCTTTTACTTTTGTTCCTAGTTTTGTCGTCCATTGCATGATTTGAATTAGTTTTTTCGCAGATAATGTATAGCCTGGGATATTGGGACCAAGTTGTAAATTTGCTGCGTCACACCATTCCTGTGTAGTGTCACGTATTCTTGCTCTCATTTCATCTTGCCATTGTTTCAGCCGTTCGGGATTAGTAGTCTTTTTTTTATATTCTCTTAAAAACTCAGGATCGTATTCGTTTCCGTTTGGCGTTGAATTATATGGTATTATTCCATTTATTATATGATTGATAATATTATTTATTCCAGCTTTATCAACTATCCATTTTCTTCCGTCGAATTTCATGCTCAACGTATCAGATTTTTGTTGGTTACAATGAGCATGAGCTGTTCCGTAATTATGAATTTGAATAAATTGCATACTTGCTGCTAACATTCCGGCTAAAAAAGACGCAACAATACCACCAATATGTTCACATTCTCCACAACCAGTAACGTTGTTATTAGTAACGTAATAATATACCATGAGGCCGCACATCCAGCAAAGACCACATCGCCCTTGCCAAATTTCTCTGTCATCGCTCAAATCTACACGTCGGCGCTCTTTTACAGGGATCACCTTTCCGTTTCTATCATTTTTAAATAAAGGTTGATTATTTGAGTCTCTTTTAATAACCATTGCATTTGCCCAGGGAGAACCAGTCGTTGGGTAATAACGTGGCAACCCAAATATATTGTCTCTTTGCGCCAAATGTTTATATGAATAAGCAGGTGCTTTTTTTTTGTCGAATTCGTTTGCTTTTTCAGAAGCACTTTTACACTCAGAATCAGGAGAAGAGATTCCTTTTGCAGTTGTTAAAGTTTCCCTATATCCTGGATCGTGTTTTTGAAGCACATTTTTAATATCAGAGACGGATTTGCCTCCTAACATCATAGTGGCAATAGTTCGAAACAAGGTCTCGTCATAAAATTTGGGGGGTTTTAACTTTTTAGAAGCACCTGGTGGTGGTTTAACTGCTTTTTGTACTCTGACTACTTTTACTGCTTTTCCTGACATATATTTATCTATATAATTATAATATTGCTACAAAATAATAATACCCAAATCAAAACATATAAAAAATCAAATAGAAATGATTAGAAAAACCAATGAATCAAAATCAAAAAAAACTTCAGCCAAAAACCACTAATACGATTGACGAAAAACACACAGAAATGCTTCAATCTTTTCAAGATATAGAAACCACTACTATTCCTCATTTGCTAAAAGAAAAAGAACGTCTAAAGTCTCTCATTTCAACATTGAAAGAAAACGAAATCGATACCTACATGGATATTCGCGACAAAGTCTTGGCTATAAAAAAGCAAATAAAAGACCTAAGGCAACAGAAAAAACGATATCTCTTAAACAATTCCAAGTATATATTCGATTATTTTGAAGAAAAGAAGAAAATTAATACAGGTGATAATAACCAAAATGCAGTGGTTCTCAATTCTTTCTTTAAAATTAAGGCTAAAACCGACGATGCATCCGACCCAAACAACGACAAATATAATCAAGCCAAGCGTTCCTATCAAAATTACTGGCGAAATGTAAACGGCGACATTATTAATATCCAGGATTTCGTCGTTCGTTCCGACATCTGCGAATCTTGTTACCAAGGTGAGCTCATTCCGCAAGATGAAGAGGGTATTCTCATTTGTAATAACCAAAAATGCGGAAAATTTATTACCTACATAATTGATAGTTCTAAACCGACCAACAAAGAACCGCCCAATGAAGTTTCATATACTGCATATATTCGACTCAACCATTTTAAAGAGATTCTTTCCCAGTTCCAAGCTAAAGAAACGACACAAATTCCTGAAGAAGTCATCGACGCAATCCGTAATCGCATCAAAAAAGAGCGCATTAAAGATATGAAATTAATCAACTACGACAAGATGCGCGAAATATTAAGAAAACTGGGCCTTAATAAATACTTTGAGCATATCCAATACATCAATAGCATCTTTGGTATTAAACCGCCTATTATGAATGAGGAACTACACGAAACACTATGTGTGCTTTTTATAGAAATACAAAAACCCTGGGCTGTGCATTGCCCTGCCAATCGTACTAATTTTTTTAATTATACATATACTCTTTACCAACTCTGTGTCCTCTTAGATCAAGTTCAATATCTACCATATATTCCGATGATGAAAGACCGCGAAAAACAATTGGAGCAGGATATGATATGGAAAAAGGTATGTCAGGACCTGGATTGGGAGTTTTTTCCGACAGTATAAAATTTATCTAGTTATATTATAAATGAAATACGCAAAACTGTTAATACTTTTTTTATTAATTATTTTGATTTTAAGTTTAGCATTATCAATTGAGACAAATTTGGAAAATTTTGAATCCAATTCGGATATTAAATTTGTAATGGACAAGGGTTTGTGGGAATTCGATTATCTAAAAAACGATTTGTTCCGTGATTACGTTGATTTTGATAAAAATTTGGTTTCTTTAGCAAATGAGGAATTTTCTAAATTATTAGATGACGAATATGACTATTTAATAGATAATTGCGTATTGACTTTATGTGCCACTGTTGTACCATTAGAAACTGCAATAAAGATTGTAAAAAAAGTTAAACCCAAATGCATAATAATACTTTCGGACGAATTCGGTGATTTAAAAGATTGGATGGTTCTCGCTGAACATACAAAGTTAATATTAAGACAGCATAATCACCCGGGCTATGAGGCAAAATCATACGACAATGTCATACATATTCCGCTTGGTTATGTAAATACGTATTTGAGCAATAAATCTGCGTTGGATATAGAGACAAAGAAAACAAAAGATCGAAAATATACTTGTGCCTTTATAGGTGTTATGAAACAAGACCGACAACATATGACCGATTTATTTGAAAAAAATATACCAGACACATTTATTAAACGTACATCTAATAATTGGAATATTAAAGATCTACCGTTTAGCCCACCAGACACTTTTATGATTTATAGTGATACTATATTTATACTAAACGGAAGAGGTAATAGTTCTGTTGATTGTTTTAGAATATACGAAGCATTAGCCGCCGGAGCTATACCCGTAATTGTTTGTAACAAAAACGAACTAGAGAGGGTTTTTTATTATAACGATGATATTTTACCACCGTTTGTGTTTGCGGAAAATTGGGATGATGCTTTGGCACAATGTAAAGGTTTATTAGAAAATCCCGAAAAGTTGCAAAACAAACAGGATGCAAATATCCAATGGTGGAAAAATAAAATTACTGAAATAAGGAAAAAAATCAAGGACGTGTTGTAAGTGTAAGATTATAAATTGTAAATAAATCTATAATTTATAATATATATGATGAAAAAAATGAATATTTATTTGATTTTAAGTGTTTTTTTGCTTTTTGCGCTAAGTATATTTTTATTTCTAAATAACAAAGAAGGTAGAGAATATTTATCGCAACCACCCAGCCGAATAGGTAATTATTTAGCAAATTACTTTTTCAATTTGGGTGAATGCATTTGTGAAGGAAAAGATTTTTATATAGAAAAATCAGATAATGAATTTATATCATTGTTGCCAAATGAATTACCATATAATTATGATGATATAAGAGAAAAATTTATTGAAAATAACGTCAACCATGAGTTTTTTGATTCAGTAAGAAATACAACTACATGCATAGATGCGTGTAATGCGTGGGAAATTAGAAATGAAAACGGAAAAAATTTTTGGCTTATTATGAAACCTTTGGCTCAAAGTATATTAGACGTCGCGTTTGAAAAAAGTAATTTAAATAAAAAAGTAAATAATCCGGTAATTCATTTTCGTTGTTCGGACGTCCCTATGTCAAGACACAATGTTTATTATTTTCAAAAATACGAATATTTCAAAATGGCGCTCGAGAAGACAACAAAAGAATGCAACAATAAAAATGTAACTATAGTTTACTGTGGTGATCATGAATGTGATGCCGAAAACAAAAGAGTATGTAATATATATAACAAATCTTTATCAGAATACTTGACTTCGTTTAATTATAATGTAAATGTACAGTGTCAATCAATTCAGGAAGATTTTGCTACCTTATATTTTGCACCATTAGTAATATCAACCGGTGGTTCGTTTTCTTTTATGGCGGGATTTCTTGGAAAAGGCGTTTTTGTTTCACCAGGCTTGGAAGGAACTAGTGATGAATTAAATATGCAGTTAAAAGACTGGGTGATCCCTAAAAAAAACTTACTACATGACGATGTACCTGACTATTATAATACCGATGATGTCATTAAACGTTTATCAGATTAAGGTTTTTATTTATTATATTCAAATTGTTCTTTTTCTAAAATATCGATGATTATACGCATTTGATTCGCATCGAGTTCTCGATTTCCGTTGTGATTTCGGAAAAAAATGATCTTGTTATCTTTAATTAACTCACGGATTTTTTCACGATCCTCATCAAAATTGGGCACAAAGTGAAACCCAAAATTTGTGGTGGTTTTGAGAACTGGTTGCATTTCTACCTCGGGCATTTCATTTTGCACAAATTTACCAATACTTACATCATCAATTAATCCCATGTCAATTTTATCTTTATTATTTAACATATTCATTAAAACGTCAGTGGAAAAAATGATAGAGGTTCCACTACTAAAAATAACAAGATTTTCGGGCAATTCGTGTTTTCTATTATTATATTCCATGTTCCAGCAAAGCGCACATCCATATCCTACAGCATTATTGCGCAAATCGACTTCTAATAAATCAAATCGAACGATTGTGCTAATATTACTGCGAACAATATATTTATAATTGGGTATTTCGTCTTTGAAGTATTCAAACGCATCAATCGTCTTTTGTAAAATACCAGGCGTATAAGATTCGTCACCTTTCACGTACAAAATATTGTCTACTAATTCATATTTTTTTTCCAAGTCAGGTTTGAAACAATAGTAATAAGTTGTCACAAACGAGAACCTTTTATAATATTCATTTGTCATTTTCTGCATTTTGTCATAAGAACCGCCATTATCGGTAGAATATAAAACCAAATTCAAAATCGGAATACGTTCTTTGTTCTCGTTTTCAAAAGTTTCCATGTGAAAAATCAGGTAAAATACGTTCATTATGAGTATCAAAAAAACGATAAAAATAATTTTTTCATCAATAATCATAACATATAATATAATATAAAAATATTAAATTGTATACAAGTAAAAATTATTTTATTAATGCTTCTTTCGGTGGGTTTTGTTGCTCTTCTTTCTGCAAAAAGAGCCTTTCTTTCCGGAAACAACCTTGCACTTTTTGGAATTTTGGCGACAGGATTTCTGCGTCTTTCCACGGCAAACTACGCGTTTGGGCATGTTATAAAATAATAAGAGATTTTATTATTTTACTAAATAGAGGTAAGTGGTGACAACTGATTAACCAACCATACGAAGGCCGCCGATTAAATTAGCGCCTAAACCAAAACCGGCACCAGCACGGGCACTCTCACCGATAGAGGGGACGAACACGTCAAGAATGCTAAACGTAGCAGCAGCCGAAAGTGCTAAAATAATCACCTCTTCTAAATTGAGCGACTTCTTAGGAATAACAACAGCGACGAGAGAGATAACAATACCAAGGACTAAATACTTGATAATACGCTTGACGAGTTCAGAAAAGTTAACCATTCCGCTCATTATCGGAGTTATATATTATAGAAACAAAAAAACCAGAAGGAATAGATAAATAAAATAATTCCTAAATCACTTAAACATAATTCTTGGCATATTATAATAAATGACGGCGTTTGAAAAAAAGGTGTTGGACAACGGAAAACCCAATCCTAAATATATTGATTTATGCGACGAAGATCCACCTATTGCCGGGCAAAAATTCGCTTGTTTATCTTTTGTTTCACCAGAGAAGATCCTTAAAAAGCGCGAGGTATACCTTTTTGATGAATTTGTGAAACAGTGGGATTTCTCTAAATCAATGGAAAAGTTTGGTGAATTTCTTCAATTCATGTCTTATAAATACAGTTTACGTCCTGATGATGTAATGAAAAACTTTGATGAATTTAAGGCAGAGGAGATGGAAAAATTACGGGCTTCTTCCACCGAGGATGATTATAAAAATTTTATGGATAAACATGAGGATAAATTGACGGAACAATTCAATCGCGAGAACGCGTTTCAGACTTCAGTACGCGGTCTTAAGGTGCGTGGTGTGTTTCCTACACAGGAAGAAGCCGAAATGAAGTGTAAAAAAATTCGCGAAATGGATCCTCATCACGATATTTTTGTAGGACCAGTAGGTATTTGGGTACCCTGGGATCCCGATGCGTATAAAACAGGACGTATGGAGTATATGGAAGAACAATTGAATGAGTTGCATAAATCGAAATTGGAGAACGAAGAGAAGGCAAAGCAGGAGTTTGATCGTCGCGTAAAAGATACTAAAAAGAAGGCGATTGAGGAGAACATTAAACTTGCCGCTAAATCAGGAAATGTATTAACACAGACCATGGACGAGGAGGGTAATTTGGTAGGAGTAAAAGAGATTGTTGATTTTGATAGTCGTGAAGCAGCGGACGAAGAGGAAACCCAACGTTATAATGAGGAGTTGATAAAGAATGCTCTTGCTGAGAATGAGAATTTGCCCGTAGATTAGAAAGGAAAAGTTATTCTGTGTTATTGTGAAAATAAAAATGCTTTGTTAGCTCAGTTGGTAGTAGCATTCGGCTGTTAACCGAAAGGTCGTAGGTTCAAGCCCTACACAAAGCGAGAAAAATTTATTGGATTAATAAACCAATAAATTCTTTATCTAAAAAAGAGGAGGAGATATGTCGTTACAGAGTCCTCTTTTTTTTACTTTGACGTTTTTTCTTTTTTCCGCCTTCAAAATGAGGGTCTTTATTTTTTAATCCATTTTTTTTCATAATTTCTGCTAGTTCCAACTTTCTTTTTTCGGTTTGCGCTTCTTTCGCCGTTTGATACCATTTTGGCTTTCCGGTTAAATCCGCAGGTTTGTTGTAATCATTCACCACCTTTTTACTAAGTTCATACTTTGGACGCGGTGGATAGCGTTTATAGTAGCTGACCCAATGATCATGTTCTCTTGTTGGCTGCCTCTCTAAAGGAGGTCTTGGTTCAGGACTAGGCTCATCCATAGAATCTACAACAGACTCAATTGACGAACGTTTACTAGATACAGAGGATTTCGGCGAATAAGAAGGAGATTTCATTTCATCCTTGCTATTAGATCGTGAAGGAGGAAGAAGTGAATCTCTGTCAGATTCTTTACTTGCATCCGACAACCATTCTTCAACCTCAGGACGTTTTTTTAATGTCCTCTTCTTTAGCGCTCTAGGAATTTTGGTGGTCCTGCGAAAATTGTTTTGTGAAGGA
>Ga0114963_10002031_pt1 | contig 13797 bp, 5 predicted proteins | sample C_131016_EF_Meta_FD_87019 | JGI IMG/M metagenome (GOLD analysis project Ga0114963, IMG submission 87019) | Freshwater microbial communities from Lake Croche, Canada to study carbon cycling - C_131016_EF_MetaG | ecosystem: Environmental > Aquatic > Freshwater > Lake | place: Lake Croche, Canada...
GATCTTATTGGTAATAAAATCTATCAAGGTGTACTAAAATACGAACCTCGTGTTATACCAAAAAGAGTTAAAGTTATTGTAGATCCTGATAACAATCAGTACTTAATTACTATAATGATAGAGATACCGGTTATTAGCTTAACAACTGAAACACAATTTATGTTCGATATTAAAAAACAATCATTTATATCTTTATCAACAAGCAGAAACAAATAATATATGGCTACTAATACTTCCCAAAATAATTTTGATATACCTAAAGGTGGCTATATAGCATTTGACGCTATGTCGCTTCGTCAGCTTATCATAGATCGTTTAAACGAGCAGCAAGTGTTCACGGATCAAAACTTTCTAGGTTCTAATTTAGCTTCCATTATTGATATTATTTCTTTCTCGTACAATGCTTTAATTTACTACCTAAACAAGACATCTTCTGAGTCTATGTTTTCTGAAGCATCTCTTTATGAAAATATGAATAGAATAGTTAAATTAATTGACTATTCACCTATTGGTTTTCAAACATCAACATTAACATTTAATTGCTCCGCCTCTAACCTTAATCAAGGTCTTTATACTATACCTCGTTATTCATATGTTATATCAAATAATATACCGTTTTCATTTAATGAAGATATAACATTTGTAAAGAGTACAAACGGTATCACTGAAAGCTTAAATGAAATGGCTCAACAGAAGCTTTTATTTCAAGGTCTATATCAAGAACAACCACTATTTACCGCGGCCGGTGAAGATAATGAAATTATTATATTAAACGCTGGTACCAATATTGTTGATCACTTTAATATCGATGTTTATGTTAAGCCTGTACTAACAGGTAAATGGGAAGAGTATACCAAGACACCAAATCTTTTTTTAGAAACAGGTGCTGCTAAAAAATATGAAATACGTTTAAACGGTAATAAACGATATGAAATTAAATTCGGTAACGATATCAATGGCGTTAAATTACAAACAGGAGATCAAATTGCTGTTTACTATCTAAGCTCTCAGGGAGCAGACGGTGAAGTTGGCCCAGGAGCATTAAATGCCAATTCCCGGCTTGTTACATATAATTCTATACAGTTTAACCAAATTGTGAACGATGTATTTGCAAATCAATATCGTTTATTAACTAATGCTGAAGCAGGTAATTTAAACTTTACAAATACAAATAATTCTACAGTTGTTAAAGCAGAGGAAACAGTTGATCAGATTCGCTTAACCGCTCCTGCTAACTATCGCAGCCAATATCGTTTAGTTACTACTAAAGACTACGAAGTATTTGCTAAAACAAACTTCACCAATCTTTTAGCTGATGTTAAATGTGTTAATAATTGGGATTATGTCTCAGGGTATTTAAAATATTTTTATGATATCGGTATTACCGATCCTGCTAGAACTGAGCGTGCTCTCTTTAATCAAGTACAGTATGCTGATTCTTGTAATTTTAATAATGTTTACTTACTCGTTGTACCACGCTCAGTTACATCAAATCTTGATTACTTAGTACCTGCTCAAAAATCTCTTATTAATTCATCTTTAGCTACAAGTAAAATGGCTACTACTGAAACAGTCTTTATTGACCCGGTTTATAAAGCTATTTCGTTTGGTATTTCGTCTTCGCTTTTAACTGTTGATCCTATAATTGATGAGAATAAGTGCTACCTTGAAATTATCAAAAGAACATCTTCAAGAAGAGATAATCAGTCTATCATTAATGATGTTGTCAATATACTTACAACATACTTTAGCAGAACATCTCTTAAACTCGGTCAAACCATCGATGTAAGATCCCTTACTCAGCAAATACTTGATGTTGACGGTGTCGATACATTCTACACTAGAAGAACAGACGATGCAACTATAAAAGCACAAGGTCTTTCTCTTTTCTTCTGGAACCCTGTTTACCCTACTAACGATAAAACAGTAACAACAAATAATATACCTTTAAAGTATTTTGAATATCCGTTCTTTAATAACCTAACCACAATAGCATCTAAAATTACTGTTACAGCTGTAGCTACAGTATTTGAAACCGTAGAATATTAAAAAATGATTCGAGCAAGTTTTACAGTTACTCCGACTGCAGGAGATGTTTTAGCGACTGAATTTACAGTTACTAATTTTACTACTGCAGATGTAGCTATTCAACAATATACTTGGGATACTGGATATGACGGGTTAATTTACAATAACACTAATCCTATATTTACATACCCATACCCTGGAACCTATACAATAACATTAACTGCTATTGATTATAATGGCAATACAAGTGTAGCTAGCCAGCAAGTTAGCGCAGATATTGTTTATAGAGATTATATATCATTTACTCAAATTCCCGACAAATATGCTGATCCAGGTAAGACTACAGCTGTACCTTTTAAAATTGAAGTAATTAGTGCTAATCCAAATAACCCTCTTTTCATTGATTTATTTGCAGCAAATTCAAAGTCAACGCCTTACGGATCTGTACCTGATAAATGGAATTTTTTAACACCAACCTGGAGGTTTACCGATACTAATTTAAACACAGTAACAACACTATCTGTTACACCTATACCTGTTTACAAAAATAATAAAGTTGTAGCTGTATCTGGTACTACAGAATTTTATTATATTGACTCAATGAGTACTGGTAACCCAGTTGAAAATTGCCCTATTTTAATAACTGCAACTTTACAGACTTCAGGTTTTAATTATCCTTCAGAATCTTATATTTATCCTTACAATTCATACGCTAATAATCAAACAGTTAAGGCAGGTCTTGTCTGGCAAGTTAACGATTTATTTCCTAACCTACTAAAGGTAACAGGTAACTACGTTGATAATATTAATCCTAAGCAATGGAAAGATATAAAAACAACAACACTTGTTACTTGTCATTCAAATAGGTCTTTAATAGTACCAGGAGCAGAAGATTCAACTAGTGAAGTTATTTTTTCGTACCCAGCAACTAATGAAATAGGCAACGAACAACCTCTTAATCTTTCTTTAACTAATTTAACACCAGACGAATATACTATTGACGATACACCGTTATATTTTCAAGCTACAGATAGTAACGGATCAAGAAAAGGTGGTTATGTATTAACTACAGCTACTGCTACAGCTATTACTTCAAGTACATCAATAGTAGCTCAAACTACAGCTTATACAGGAATAAATTACGCAACCGATAAGTTTGTTTACCCTGAAGGTTTTGCACCGAATACATCTATTTGGGTTTCAAATCCTGAAAAAAATACACTTAATAAAATTACACTTGTACCGTACCCTGATAATTGCAAAACAATTAATCACTTTAAAAATAATAAAATTTTAATAGATGGTAATATTAAAAAAATAGAAGTACCTTACTTGAATTCAGATTCTGTTTTTAACTATAGTATGTCAGGCTTCTCAGGTATTTACGGTATGGCTATAGATCCAAGAAATTATGATTTAATAGCCTGTGATGCCGAGCTTGATAGAATATATCGTTATTCAAATACAGGTGATTTGTTAAAAACTTTCGAGCTGACAAGTATTGGAGATTACGATCCACAAAAGAAGTTATACGATTATTGGACTTGGCAAACACCTACTCCGTACGCCTCTGCAACTAATTTTAATTTTTATAGTCCAACGATAAGATCTACTAATCCAGCTAACTATATAATGCTATTAGGCGGTCTTATTCAACCAGCTAACTTTATTAGAATTACTCCAACCAATTCAATTCGAATTGTTTCAACAGTACCGGGTGATTTTTCAGGATATCCGCCTGAAAATGTACAACTCAATGTTATGCAGTTATTTAGCCCGTCTCTACCTACAAAGTATATCGACGCGCTTCAATACTGGACTACATCTTCACAAACTCCAGAGACTGTATTTACGCTTACCGGGTCACCTTCTCTTTCGTCTGATTCAAGTTATTATATCGTATCGATAAATGGATTACTTCAAGCACCAGATACATACAGTGTTAGTGATATTGCTAAAACTATTACCTTCTCTAGCACTGTACCTTCTAACGCCTTAGTTCACGTTTTATATATACCGGAAATAAATCCACCCGCTACTTGGACAAGAACATTTACAGCACCAACAACTTCATTTTCCCTTGCTGATTACCCTTCAAGGTATCAAGCAGATGATAAGTCTTGCTTTATAGTAAGTATAGGTGGAGTATTACAGGCACCAATAAACTATAGTTTTGATGTCAGTAACCAGAGACTTATCTTTAAAGATTATCTTCCTACTACTGCCCCTATAACTGTAACACAACTTTCTGTACCAGAAACTATTAATAATTTAGCCGCTTATACACCTGCGTACGTTTCTTTAGATAAAGACTATAACATCTGGGTATCCCTATTTAATTCCGTTTCAGTGTTAAAATTTGATAAAGACTTTAACTTACTCTTTGGCGTTGCACCTATTAATGTTAACTGGACTATTAGATCTAATACCAATAATCCAGTTGGCATTGATTATCAAACAGCTCAATTTGGTGCATCAAATGTTTTATCTGCTAATACAGAACCGTTTGATACGTATACAGATGAATTCTTTTTAAAGCCGCCTGTTGTTGAAACTGATAAAGATAATAACTGCTGGGTAACCTACGCACACCCTCTCTGTTGTTTACTTGTGAAATACAGTGAAACAGGACAGTCTCTCTCACAAATACAACTTAGTAATTATAGTACCCCTATAGGTATTGCCGTTAACTCTGATAATAATGTATGGGTTTCTAATACAAATAATTCTTCTTATACATATACGTCTCTTTCAGGCTGTTTTGAACTTTATGATTCAACAACATCTGCTTTACTCGATAAGGTTACTGGTATTAGTCGTCCAGGTCATATTGCTTTAGACAGAGACAATAATCTTTGGTTTACACATAGCACAAGAAGAATAGGATACTATAATACAAGTACATCTGCTCTATCAACATGGACGCTCGACTTAACTGGAGGTTTTAGCGTTTTTGCGCAGTCTTCAAGCACTTTATTATCCGGTTTAAAGACATTTGATCAAGTAGAAAATCAACAAGACGATGAACTTGGCGGTTTAGCTGTTGATGTGTTTAATAGAGTTTGGGTATTAGATAGTTTACAAAACTACGCTTGGGTTATTTCAGCTACACCTAATTTTCAAAATACACCTATTAGATATTTCAAAATTAGACCTGATGTTAATCTCGGTTATTATGTCGACATTAATAGTGGTGATACATATACTGAGGAGGGTAACTACTACTATAAATCTGCTCAAGCAACTGGTGATTGGACCGGTAATAGATGGTATCAAAAATATGTTACTTCTCAAATGCTTTCCTCTGTACCTATTTCCGGTATTTCAGTGCCTTATGCAGTATCTAATTTCGAAAACGTTAATCAGATAAGAAGAGTTAACGAATCATTTAATAACTCTGATTATTATAGATCTTTAGCACTACCAGAAAATTTACAAAATAATCCGACGTTATTTGATAAGTTTTTTGCAGCGTCTGTAGGTACGGGTTATCTCAGTGCTAATCAAGATCTCGGTCAGACAGTTTATGAACGAATAGCTAATTTTACATCTAATCATTCTGATATAGATACCTGTAATATTAGTCAACTGCTCTCTCTCGCTGAACAAACGGGAACCCCGGCCTCAGATTATAGTGCTGTTTATCCTGCTGATATTCTTAATATGTTAGATATTGCGTCTGTACCTAGAGCAAAACTCTGGGGTATAAAAGATGATGTACCTATATTTCCTCAAAGTATAGGTGAAAAATATGATGTATTTACAGCTATTGTAACAGCCGGTGATAAGATTATATTAAAAAATAAATTTGATTCAACATTAAGTCTTATAACAGTACCCTTATTAGAGGGAACAATACCTATTTATCCGCTTTCTGACTTTGAAGGTTATGGATTCGTACAACCTGTAACAACAAATTACATTTTTTATAAGTTTGATCCTGTATATTCAGGTAATTATATAGACAACTTAATCGATTGGAATTCTCAATATACAACACAATCTCCTACCGCTTCAACATTAGAAGAATGGTACGGTGAAAACGGCGCTATAGAAAATGCCTTCAGATACCTATTAACTAAGAATCTTTTTCTTAAATAATTTAGAGTGAGTACCGGTAATCAACAATCTTTACAGAGATACGCCCAGCCTATTTATCTTGCTGCGGCTAAGGACGATAATAACGCCCCGTTTTCGTATAAGGACTGGTATAGCTCACATCAAGGTATTATACCCGGTCAGGAATTTAAACAGTACAATGAGTATCTAATTAACTGGTATAAAAATAAAAGTCAGACTGTTACCGACACAAAGCTACAATTAAAACTTAACTATTTAACCCTCTTAAATCAGTTACAGCTTTTCTTCTCCAATGAAGAAGCAGAAAACTGGTATAATAAAGTTAATATTAGTAATGAGAAAGAATTACTTTTAGCTATTCCTTATTTTGCTAAAAAGCTTAAAGATATATCTTTATATTATCTTCAGTTAAGAGAAACAATTAAAAAGAATCGACTCAAGTACAATCAAACAGGTACTGACGCTGGTATTATACAACAGCTACAAGACTTTCTTCTTACTAATTATACTCAAAAACCTAATACGTCAATATCTATTCCTTCATCAATTTGGAGAAATGTACCAGAGTTAAGTGCTGTTAAGGATACTATTACTATTCAAATTGAAGAACTATATGATACAAGCAGTTATTTTGATAATCAACCTGATTTACCTGCATCGACCTACTACGATTTAAATAATAAAGATTTACAAAATTTTCTTACAACAAAAGGCTTATCAATATCATCAACAGAATGGATATACAAACTAGGTGTTAATTCTCTATCTGCAGAATCTTTTGAATTTGAACCTACAGCTCTTTCAGCTTCTCCTCTTTATCAGGAAAATATCTATAATAATTTACTCATTTATAGTGATCAATTAGCTAAAAAGTATCTAGGTAGCGACAAGTATATATCTTTATCAACTACGTCAAGTGCACAGCAGGACTTTTATGATATATCAGTACAAACAGGTAATAATTTTTTCTATTGGCCTTATGGTATATATACCGAAAAAGCGTCTTCTTTACCGCGTTATCAGTCGATCAATTTAACAGATACTGGACTTGAAACAGTAGCTACTGCCGGTTCAAGTATTGAAATAGCTGATACAATTTTTGTCAAAACAACTCGAGGTATTGAAGGTGCTTGGTTGCAAAATAAATTTAACGACTATAAAACCGCTACAATGGAAGCAACACTCGATGCTTCTAAAAAAACCATATTTCGTTATCCGTTTCCAGGTTATGGTCTTTCTGCTGAAGATCTAGATTGGACGGGTTATAGTTTTAAATCTGACCCTCGTTACTTTTATCTAGACAATAATATAAAACAAAGTATACAAGAAGCATACTGGTCAAGTTTTATTGGTTTAACATCTACAAATACCCTCTTAATAAACGATACAACTCTTGTTACAAATAAGGCGTACCCTAATAGAGATTATAATAAAGCTGATAAAATAAAAATTTGGCCTGAAGCGCCTGCATATAATGATGCATCTCGTAACGGAGATGATAATGAAGCCTGGCTCTATAGATTTAATAAAACAGATATATCTGTACTATCAGCCGGTGATAGTGTAATTGTTTGGCCGTATGAACGAATAGATACTGAAACTAATTTTCCCAATCACTATCCTGAAGATCTACCTAATGTTTGTTTACCAGTTGCTGTTTCTGCAATTAATTTTTCATTTGCTACAGCAGGAAACGCTCTTTCAAGCGCAGATGTAATTTATAAAATATCTAACTATCAAGACACAAAAGATCTTGCTGTTGAATGCTGCTGGTTATCAGGTGCCGGGCTCGGTGTAACAGGTCTTAATACATCAACATATATAGGTGACATACAGGCTGTACAACAACCAAGTCTACAAGGTAGTTTTTCATCAGGTACGTATACTAACTTTATTTGGAACGGTCCAGATAATACAGATGCCGATACTGTTTTTAAAACATTAAAGCATCAACCTGATTGTAAATATATTAACACTCCAGGGGTTACATTTAATGATTACGATTTATGTACATGTAAACAAGTATACTTTACACCATTTGGTCATCCCGGTAATAGTTTTAATGATTACGGTGCATTTACTGATATTATAGCAATAGACACTTTTTCACCTGGTAAATTTGATCCTACTAATTGGGTAGGGCCAGGCGGTGTACCTGCCTCTCAATCGAGTAATTTTGGATGGTATAAAACTAATAGCGAGACGGGATGGGGCGACGGTAGTTGGTATACCGGTTCTTCAACACAGGGAAATAAACTCTATCTTAGAACCGGTTACAAATACATATACTATCGTACCAACGTACGTACTGAAGATACAGAATTAATAACATTACCAGAATATATTCTTCGTTATAACTACAACAATTATCTTACTCAATATGGTAGTAAGTATAAATGGGTAAGAGGTATTAAAGATCAGGACGGTAACTGGTATAATAGTAATGCTTCATCGTCTATGGTATTATATCCTGGAGATATTTTATTATACTCACGAGCAGGTACAACATCATATAATCTTGTTGGTACAACAACTACGACCCAAGATATATCTGAAAATAGAGGATCTATCTGGTCTAACTACGATTATATCTCTATTGGTGATAATTCACTTGGTATTGAAAAACAGATAAATCTTAATTACCCGAGTAGTACATATTTACCTGCTTCAGCCTTTAATTTAAACAATATATATAAACAATATCCAACAAATAGTATTAATAATGTGCTGTCCATACTTGCATGGTCACTCTCAGCTCCAGATACAAGCGTACAAGTATTTCGAAATATATCTTCTCCTACCTTTACACCAACACTTACCGGTCTATACACAACATCAGTTACTGCAGTAACTGCAACTATATTAGGCCTAGGTTCATATAATACTGCTACTTCCGGTTACTATATATTCACAAATATACCACCTATAACAGCTATATCTACTACTGTTACTATACCTTCACTTACCGGTTATAATACACCAGTACCGGGATTTGTTTTAAATACCCCTCTTTACGGGTGGGATTATAACGCCGGTACATATAATATCTTTGCTAGCACTACTAATGCTGGTGCAAGACCATACTGGGCTAAAACATATTCTGATAAAAATTCTAAAACAGGATATAAAGGCATACCTTCATGGGGTACACCACAACGTTTTGTTGATTGTCAGAATATTATTACTCAGCCTGAAATTTCCGATCTCACGCTTAAAGCTGGTTCATATGTAGAATATAACCGTACTCAAACTTCAAACATTTATTGGAATCAGCCTGTAGATCTAACTGTTATTGTTAATAAGAATAATTGGTGCACACTTAACTTTACAACAACGTCAGAGTCTAATCTTGCTTATCAGCTTAGTAATTTTATAACTGAATTAGTAGTTACACCTACAACAGCTACGTCTAATCTTCAATTACAGAATTACGTAGATAATCAACCTACTGAAATATATTATAATGCTATTAAATCTTTTACATGGAATATAACAGCAACACCTGTTATTGAAGAAATAGTTTATAGTGACACTTCTGTTAATCTTGCTATTGAAGCTACAGCTCCATGGGCCAATTTAGCTAATCAATTTTATCCTACTGTAGCAGCTTTTCCTGCTTTTAATAATATATATAGTACAACAAAACTAGGCGGGTTTTTTACACCCTCTAATCTTGGTATTTCCGTTTACGTTGATCGAGATTATACAACTAGTGTTACTACTTCTTCAAGCGCTCTAAATGGTTATTTTGAAAATTCTAAAAATAAAGTTGACGGTAGAGGTTTAACATATAACGATCAATCATCGCCTTATGAAAATATAATAGAAAATAATATTTGGCTTAAAGAACCAACCGTATCAGGTCCTATTGCAGGCACTATTAAAAAAGATGTATTTAAAAAATATCAAAAATTTTTACCGTATCAGTCAGGATACGAAACTAACTCAAGATTGCGTGTCGGATTGATTACACCCACATCCCGTCAATCCCCTTGGGGAGGTAAGGAAGATTCAGTATGGACCGACCTTGCTAATAAGCCAACTTCATTTACTGGAGAGTTAAATGTAGATGCTTGGGCTAATACGCAAATCCTTAAACAAGCTGAATTACAAGTTGATAACTGGGTTACTGACGTATTTGGTAATCAGTACGGGCTTTATAAAGATATAAAAAATATTGATCCTGTTAACCGTAAAAACATAACAGGGGAAATTTGGACTCGTAAAAATTCTCAGTTTACAAGCCCGGCTTATATTTCCTTATCAGGTGTTTTTGATACGTATGCTAATACGAGTATTTTCAATGAATTAATAGGAACCGGTATACGTAAAATTGATATGTTTTTTGATACACTTTTTATTGAAACATCAGGCGCAGTAATACTTGAAAAATTAATATACGACTACAACGCTGATAATATTTTTAGTTTAGCCGATGAAAGTCGTTATTTATCACTAGCTATACCAGTAACAATTAGTAATAGTAGAGAGCTTGCAGGTAGTATGAACGGTTATTCATATGCTAAGGCCGGGGAAACGTGGTTTTTTCCAGAACAAAAATTAGTTACCGTTTCAGTTTGTGGATTAGTAAATTCAGTATTAACCCCTGAGTTATATCAACTTGATTTAAATAATCAAAAAATTAAAAAAATATTCCCGGTTTCTAATGACGATGTAACAACTATATCTGAATTAACCGATTTAAATATAACGTATATTGATTCACCTGTTCTCTCTCATAACGCTCTTAAAAAAGAATATTTACTTGCTATACTTGGCAAAAATAGCGACAACAAAGACGTTATAGTTGAATTAAAAATTAAAGATTTACCGGTTGTTATACTTGATAGTGTAACTGTTTATACCCCTAATACAGTAACAGCAACAACTTATCCTCCGTTTGTTTCCCAAAAACTTGTAACAAATATTGCAATTGATGCGTATAGCTACTTAAATGCATTAAACTTTCAATGTATAGCACAAAATACACCTGTTACATTTACTGCGTCTTCAGTACCAGACTGGGTATCTGTATCCCAGAGCGGGTTATTTACCGGTACTCCTCCTAGAGTTAATGGTACTTACTACGCTACATTTATTGTAACAAATGCTGCTGGTCCTGCTTACTATACACTTACTATAAATGTTACCTATACAGAGAATATTATATATAACTACTTACTACTCGAAGATGAGATAGGTTATATCTTACAAGAAGATAGTAGCGTTCTTGTTGAGTCAGTCACGTTAATATAATCGAATAAATATAATATATGGCCGATAAAAAAATATCCCAGCTTATAGAAATTACATCACCTAATGCTAGTGATGTACTGCCTATAGTTAATGCTGGTGTTACTAAAAAAGTAACTGTTGCTAATATTATCGGTACAGCAGGAAATTTAACAGAAGTAACTGTACCGGTACCTAATACGGACTTTTTACCAATTATTCAGCCCAGTGTTACCGGAAAGATTAGACTATCTAATATACAACCTGTTGTTGTTGATTCAGATACAATTGATCTTACCTACGATAGTAATACACCAAGAAATCTTACTGCTGTTATAAAAAATAATTCTATTACCGGTAAATACCTTGCAACTAACTCTGTTGCAGCTTCTGCTATTATAGACGGTACAATTACAACAGCAAAGATTGATCCAAACGCTAAAATTGGTGGAGCCACCGGAGGCGGAACTGACCGCTTTATTTACGAAAACGATCAAGTAGTTACAACTGATTATACAATTACAGCCGGAAAGAACGCTATGTCAGCCGGCCCGATCACCGTTAATAACGGAGTAACACTAACTATACCTAACGGTTCAACATACACAGTAGTCTAACTTAAAACATACCTTAAATAATTGATAAGGTATAATGCAAACTAGTTTTTATATATTGTGCGCACAGTCTGTTCCGGAAAATTATATCTGGGATAAAGGTACACCACTTAACGGATCAGCAGCTACTACTGCATTAGTATCTGATAGTACAACAACATACGTTTCCGGGTATGCACCAGGGGTTAGAGTCGTTTTTCAAAATACATCTACACCTCAAGCCGATTTTGACAATATTACGTATAATTGGAACTTTGGTGATTATTATAACGATACTAATAATTTTGTTTCTCTTTCCTGTATATCATCTATAGATCACGTCTACGTGATGCCAGGTACCTATAGAGTTACCTTGGGGTTAGTACAAACAAAGGTCGATACAACTCTAGGAACCGGTAATGATCTTCTTTGTAGAGGTAAATACGGGTTTAGATGGTATTGGAACGATTTAAATTTTGGTGATCAAAATGCTAAAACTTGGGACGAAACAAGAAATGGTACACCTTTTCAAAAACAATGGACAGATGAAGTGCTGTGTTTTCAAAAATATTGTACAACATGGTCATGGCAAGATTTACAAAACGTGTATCCTACTACATGGGGTGATACACAAACAGGTGCTAATAAAGAAAAGAAATGGATGTTTGAAGATAACGATACTATTTGTACAGTTAGTGATGCTAATTTCTTAAACTCTTTAGCTAAAATTGAACAAACTATTACTACAACAGAAATTGTAGTTAAAGAAAAACCGCCTGTTGCAGGGATGTACTGTATGACAAGACCTACAGCCGGTTATACACCGTTTACCGTACGCCTTACACCTCGTACAACACAAACTGGTTCTTTTCCTATTGATAGAATAGATTGGAATTTTGGCGACGGTTCACCTATAAAAACAATAACTCGATTTGCACCTCCATCTGGAGCCGATATTGTAGTAAATGACGTAATAGACCCTGCTGCTTTCCCTGGTGACTTAAGCGATGTAAGAAACTTTGATATTTTACATACCTATACAGTTAATAGAGATACATATCCGGTATTTTATCCGTCTCTTACCTGTTATAGTGCTTGTACTAATACATCTGATTCATGCTGTATAACCATCGGTCCTATTACTTTATCATCTCAGCCTACTGAAACTCACCTTGTTAAGGCAAGAAATACTCTAAAGGGTAATATCTACACTTTTAACGTTGATGGAAATGTAGCGTTTACAACAACAACTCTTACTACAGCACAAACACGCACTGTTACATATAATACACCAACTACAAAAATACGAGATACATACGGTTCCTTACAGTTGTATTTCGGTAATCTCGGTACTAGTTATCCGCCAGTTTATACAATAGATTGCGGTAGTAGGCCTGAAGATCTAACAACATTCCTCGCTACAGAAAGTGCTACCGTAGCAAGCTCAGTATTAATAAGCTCAGTACCAATCTATACTGAGTACGATTTAACATTTATCCCATAAATAATATACAATGGCTGGAATTAAAATTTCTCAATTAGATTCAGGAGGTAGTATTACAAGTACCGATCAACTACCGGTAGCTAGAGACGGTTCTACAACATATAGAATTCCTGCTAGTCAGTTTGTTGTTGATGGTGTTAATGCTGGGTCTGGAAGCGCACAAATATTCTCTGATAAAACAACAGCCGCTGGTACTGCCTTAAGATTCCGTTCATTAGCAGGCGAAGACAATGTAACACTTCGTACATCAGGAGATACAATTTACATTAGTACTTCTGGTCAAAACCCTGCTAAAACAGCTTTTGTAGGTAACGGCAGTACAACAACCTGGGCAATTAATGAAGCTAAATCCGTTAACCC
>Ga0114963_10002032_pt1 | contig 13797 bp, 10 predicted proteins | sample C_131016_EF_Meta_FD_87019 | JGI IMG/M metagenome (GOLD analysis project Ga0114963, IMG submission 87019) | Freshwater microbial communities from Lake Croche, Canada to study carbon cycling - C_131016_EF_MetaG | ecosystem: Environmental > Aquatic > Freshwater > Lake | place: Lake Croche, Canada...
GGAATCCTCGGCGACGTGCCGACCGATACGTGGGCCGACCGGTTGTCGAGCCTTCTCGGTTGGGTCGCCAGTACAGCTGTCGACGCGGTCATCATCGGTTTTGCCGCGACCGCAATTCTCGGTGTTGTTGAGAATCTCAAGGCGGGTAAGAGTGCGGTCATCAACACGAACCACACAGTCATTCTCGGGTGGTCGAACCGCATCTTCCCGATCCTCAGTGAACTTGCGATCGCGAATGCCAACATTGGTCGCGCATCGGTCGTCATCTTTGCCAACGTCGACCGCATTTCAATGGAGGATGAGATCCGTTCCCGAGCAGGCAACCTTGGGAAACTCAAGATTGTGACGCGCAAGGGCGACCCGACCAATCCGAGCGACCTCGCGCGCACCAACCTCGGCGGAGCGAAGTCGATCATCATTCTCGATGCGGACGATTCGGGCGACGCCACCGTCGTCTCGACCGTTCTGGCGGTCAAAGCGGCCATCAACAACCCGAAGATTTCGATTGTCGCCGAGGTGGACGACGCCGAAATCGGCGAAGCGTTGACCTCAGCAACGAACGGCCAGGTCCAAACCGTGCGCTCTCACGATGTCATCGCCCGCGTCACGGCCCAGGCGTCACGTCAGCCGGGACTCGCCACGGTGATTCTCGACCTGCTCGACTTCGATGGCGACGAGATCTATTTCTCGTCGATTCCCGCGCTCGAGGGAAAGACCTATGGCGATGCCCTCCTTTCATTCAACGAGGCGTCAGTAATCGGACTGCTCGATGACAAGGGTGCGTCTCACCTGAACCCCAAGATGTCCCAAAAAATTGGTAATGGCTGGAAGATCATCGCGATTGCCGAAGACGACGATCGCGTCACCTTCACCGGCGTCGACAAGGCAAAAGCACCGACAGTGGTTAAGAAGACGGCGGCGAAATCGTCGCCCGAACACCTGCTGATCATCGGTTGGTCGTCGATGGGACGTTCGGTCCTCACTGAACTTGCCCAGTTCCTGCCCAAGGGGTCGACGGTTCACATCGCCGCAACCCCGAAATACGTTGACCCCGCGGAACTCGCCTCGCTCAAGTTTGGTGGCGTCACCGTTACCTACTCTGCGACATCCGGTGACATGGCGGAACTTGTGAAGGCCGCCAGCGCCAAGCACTACGACGAGGTCATTGTCCTTGGTTACCGCAATGCCATCAGCGAATCCGAAGCGGACGCACAGACGATGCTCACCATGTTGCAGATGAATGCGCTCTTTGAAGACTCCACGAACAAGGTTCACCCGACCCGTATGGTTGCCGAAATCCTTGACTCTCGGAAGGCCGAGCTCGCCCGTGTTGCCGCGGTCGACGACCTCGTGATCAGCGATAATCTCGCCGCGCTGCTCGTCGCGCAAATTGCCGAAAACCCCACCCTCGCGCCGGTCTTTGCCGACTTGTTCGATGCGGACGGCGCGTCCGTCAACATGCGCGACGTAGAGGCATATGCGCCGCTCAAGAAGGCCGTCGCGTTCTCGCAACTCGTTGCAGCTGGCGTCACGCGGGGTGAGTCGGTAATTGGCTATCGAATCGCCGCCGAGTCACGGTCGAGCGCGGCGCAAGGGGTTGTGCTCAACCCATCCAAGAACGAGGAGTTCATCCCTGCCGCGGGTGACTCGCTCATCGTGGTCGGAAACCTCTAAAGCCACCCACAGTCCAGTCGGCGTCGCGGATTACCGCGGCGCCGACTGCTTGTCACGGCACACGGTAAATTAGGAAGTTGACCCCACTCCGTTAGGAAGCTCGCCATGTTGTTGACCGTTACGTCACTGATCTTCATCGTCGCGTTCATCCTGATCTTGTCGGAAAAGGTTCCTCACTACCTTGTTGCGGGGGTCGGCGCTATTGCCGTCATCGCAATCGGCGCGCTCGATCCTGTCACGGCGCTAACCAACCACGAGATGGGAATCGACTGGAGTGTGATTTTCCTCCTCATCGGCATGATGCTCATGGTGGGCGCAATCAAGACGACCGGGGTGTTTCAATTCCTTGCAGTCAAGGCCGCGATTCTGGCTCGCGGAAACGCACGCACTACGTTGCTGCTTATTCTCGGAATTTCAGCGCTCACGAGCACCGTTTTGCCCAACTTGACGATTGTGATGCTCGTGGCACCCGTGGCCATTCACCTTGCTCGTGAACTCGGTCGTTCGCCAGTGCCATTTCTTCTGGCGACCATCATCGGCAGCAACGTGGGCGGCACCGCCACGCTGATCGGTGATCCGCCGAACCTAATCATTGGAAGTCGCGTGGGCATCGATTTTATGCAGATGCTAGTTGTCATGGGCCCCATCGCGCTGATCGGACTCGTTGTGACCGCCGCGTACTTCGTCATCGTGTATCGAAAATCCCTCGCTCCTCGCGGCGATGATTCGGCACGCAGAATCACGACCACCGCAACCCTGACAAATGTGCCGCTTCTCGTTGTCAGCCTCATCCTGCTCGCACTCATCATCGGGACATACATCGTCGGAACCTTCTTTGGGTTGTCTCCGGAGTACATTGCGCTTTCGAGTGGCGTGCTCGCAACCCTGATGTCTCGCGCGTCGATGACACAAGCGGCGGCCACCATCGAATGGAAGACGCTCGGTTTTTTTGCCGGCCTCTTCATCATCGTCGGCGCCCTCGTTTCGGTCGGCGCCCTCGAGGTTGTGTCCCGCTGGCTGATATCGGTCATCGGCACGGACATCAACGCCATCTCGATTTCGCTGCTGGCGTTCTCGGGAATCGTGTCGGGAATCGTCGACAACATCCCCTATGTCACGAGCATGATCCCGGTGATTTTCAACCTCAACCATGCTCTCGGGTTGTCGGAACCTTCCGTGCTCTGGTGGGCATTAGCCACAGGTGCTGACTTTGGCGGAAGCCTGACCGTCGTTGGGGCAAGCGCCAACATCGTCGGGGTCGCCATCGCACACCGCGAGGGCATCAAACTGCCGATGTGGGACTATGCAAAGGTCGGAATACCGGTGACACTCTTGTCACTTCTCGCAACGGTGCCCTTTTTCCTTTTTGTCATCAACTAGGCGACAACGAAGAGCTGGGCGGCAAGGTGCGCATCGAGCGCAATGCTGCCGTGTGCACCGGTGACCGTGTATTGGCCGCCTGCGCTAGTGACCGTGACTCCACTCCCGGGGATAATCCCCGCCGCGGCACACGACTGAAGCAACCCCTCGTCGGCTTGGATTCCCTCACCAATCGCGGTCACCGTCATCGGTGTTCCGTCGGCGCATTCCGTGGCAGGTTCTCCGTGGACGAACGGAGTGGATGTCCGCCCGATCAACTCGAGCCCGGGGATCGGGTTGCCATAGGGGTCACTGTCAAGGTTGGTGAGCAATGCGGCGAGTTTCTGTTCGGCAGCATCACCTAGGACGTGCTCCCATCGACACGCTTCTTCGTGGCAATCCGCCCAATCGAGACCGAGGACATCGAACAGGAATCGTTCCGTGATTCGGTGTTTCCTCATGACGGCAACCGCGATGCGGCGGCCCTCTGGCGTGAGTTCGACAATGCGATTGTCGTCAAGGTGCAACAAGCCGTCCCTCTCGAGCCGCGACACAGTTTGTGACACAGAGGGCATCGCCTGCTCGAGTCGCTCGGCGAGGCGAGCGCGAAGGGCGGGCTGTCGCTGTTCTTCGAGTTCGAAGACGACTTTGAGATACATCTCTGTCGTGTCTATCAAATCGGACATGTCCACCCCCTCTGTTTCTCAAAAATACCGTCCGCTGTGGATAATTCGTGACATGAGTTCGTGTGGAGTGGTGAGTTATCTCTCATGACACATTCACCGACCCGCTGGTTCTTTATTGCACTTGGCGAAATCCTCTTGATCACCGCCACATCGTTGGGCGCTACGCTCTGGCCAATACAACCCGCGAGTGCAACCATCGCGTCACCCGAGTCCTCCGATCGACGTTGCCGTCATCAGCACCACGCGAAAATTTGTCACGGTGGGATGGCGAGTTGCGGATTCTGGTGGAGCGCCGGTGATCGATTTCATCGTGCACGTCAGCCAATACAAGAATCGTGACTTCACCGTTTGGTCAGACTCCACCTCGGCCACACCGAGGGTGGAACTGCGCAAACCACGTCGCGGCTCGCTCTACGTCCGAGTCATCGCCGTCACTCGAGGGGGCGAGTCGGCTCCGACGCATCCGATCCGTGTCGTTCCTGCTCGGAGCTAGCGAATACCGAGGATGTCGGCCGTGCGCTTGAGTGAAGCCCGTGCGGCCGCGGCATCGGTTGCGAGTGCTTTTCCGTAGGACGGCACGAGCGCAGAGATTTTTGGAGCCCACGCGGATTTTTTGGACGGGAAGCACGTCGCGAGAACATCCAGCATCGCGGCGACCGCTGTGGACGCCCCGGGCGATGCACCAAGAAGGCCGGCGATTGAGCCGTCAGCGTGGGAAACCACTTCGGTCCCGAACTTCAGTACACCGCCTTTGTCTTTATCCTTGGCGATGACTTGAACGCGCTGCCCAGCTGAGTAGCCATACCAGTCAGCGGGGTTCGCCTCGGGAAAGTATTCGCGTAATGCCGCCATGCGCTTCGCGCGTCCGGCAAAAACTTCGGTCACGAGGTATTTGATGAGACCCAGGTTTGTCACTGCGACCCCGAGCATCGGGATGATGTTCCCGAAGCGAATCGAGCGAGGAAGGTCCCACCACGAACCAGCCTTGAGGAATTTCGGCGTGAACCCGGCGTACGGGCCGAAGAGCAGGCTCGATTGACCGTCAACGACCCGAGTGTCAAGGTGAGGAACAGACATCGGCGGCGCACCAGCCGCTGATTTCCCGTAGACCTTCGCGTTGTGTCGGGCGACGACCTCGGGGTTGTCGCATCGATAAAACTGCCCCGACACGGGGAATCCCGCATACCCGTTAACTTCGGAGATGCCGGCGCGTTGCAAGAGATTGAGGGCGTGACCGCCCGCTCCAACGAAGACGAATTTCGCAACAACGGTGTGGGGGGTGCGACCGATCTCGTTGCGCACCACGACGTTCCACAGGCCGTCCTTGCGACGTCGAATCGATCGAACCGAATGGTTGATATGCACCTCGGTCTTAGGTCCTGCGATCGATTTGACAAGAATTCTTGTCAGCGCACCGAAGTCAATGTCGGTACCGTTCTGAAAACGGGTCGCCGCCACCGGCTCGGACTTCGATCGACCTGGCATGACAAGCGGCGCCCACTGGTGAATGACCTTGGGGTCATCGCTGAATTCCGCTCCGGGGAAAAGTGGGTGGTTCTTCAACGCCTCGAAACGAGTCTTGAGATACGCGACGTTGTCCTCGCCCCACACGAACGACATGTGGGGAACCGGAACGAGAAACGATGACGGATCCGGAATAGTTCCGTCGTTGACGAGCGCGGACCAATATTCTCGCGACAGTTGAAACTCTTGGTTGACCTTGATTGCACCAGTCGTCAGAACGCTGCCGTCGGGTTGTTCGGGCGTGTAATTCAATTCGCACAATGCCGAGTGACCCGTACCCGCGTTATTCCACGGGTTTGTCGATTCGGGCGCGAGACCGGGTCCGCGCTCGAACAACGAGATCGTCCAGTTGGGCTCGAGCCTCCGAAGAAGCGAACCAAGAGTGGCACTCATGATGCCCCCACCTACGAGGACGACGTCAACATTCTTGGTCACCCCACCATCCTATCCGCGCCAGTAGGCTGAATTTGTGCCCAGTGAAACCGTCGCGCCTCGCGTTGTGACCTATACGGCCATCGGGCTAATCGCAGGAATTTTCGCGGGATTCTTTGGAGTCGGGGGTGGCATCCTCATCGTCCCCCTGCTCATTCTTGTGGCGCGCGTCGATCAGCGTGAGGCCTCTGTCACGTCGCTCGTCGCAATCATCCCCACCTCGCTCGTCGCAGCGTCAACGTTTTTGGTGTCGAGAAGTGTTCCGTTGGACCAAACAGCGTTTGGGCTCATCATCGCGATCGGATCGACCATCACCGCGCCGCTGGGTGCGTGGGCGCTTAGAACCTGGAACACCGTTATCGTTCGATGGATCTTTATCATCATTTTGCTTGTCGCGGCGATTCAGGTTGTGTACCAATTGCCCGATCGCAACAGCCATTTGGAATGGTCGACGGCAACTGTGCTCGTGTTGATTGCATCCGGCGCAGCAATGGGCTTCGTCGCCGGACTCTTGGGCGTCGGTGGAGGTCTGTTGATTGTGCCCCTACTCGTAATCGGGTTCGGAGTGAGCGATCTCACGGCGAAAGCGCTTTCACTCATCGCCATGTTTCCCGCGGCTATCTCGGGGACCATTGGTTCAGCTCGAGCTGGTGCCGTGAATTGGAAAGCAGGTATTTCGCTCGGGATACCGATGGCCGTCGCGTCGACGCTCGGCGTCTGGTTGGCCACAATCACACCGGTCGAATGGGCGAGCCCGTTGCTGGCCGCCGTGTTGATTTACGCCGTCACCCAACTCACTATCCGCACGATCAGGTCGATGCGAAAGGGCTAGCGAAGCCCTTTTCGGTCGGCAACCAGTTCGGCAATCTGAACGGCGTTGAGAGCGGCGCCTTTGCGAAGGTTGTCATTGGACACGAACATCACAAGTCCTGTTCCATCGTCGAACGATTGGTCCTGACGAATTCGACCGACAAGGCTGGGGTCAATCCCCGCCGCATCGAGAGGCGTGGGGACGTCCATCAGCGTGACACCGGGGGCCGTCGCCAGAATTTCGCGCGCGCGCTCCGCCGTGATGGGACGGTCGAACTGCGCGTGGATCGACAGGGAATGCCCGGTGAAAACCGGGACTCGAACGCACGTCCCCGAAACGGGCAAATTCGGAAGTTCGAGGATTTTGCGGGTTTCGTTGCGTAGCTTCTTTTCCTCGTCCGTTTCGCCCAGACCGTCATCAACAAAGTTTCCCGCCTGCGGAATGACGTTGAATGCGATGGTTCGAGGGAACGTCACGGGTTTCGGGAATTCAACGGCACGGCCGTTGTGAATGAGTCCCATCAGGTCTTGCCCCGCAGTCGCCGCAACCTGATCGAACAGTTCTGCGCCTCCCGAGAGTCCAGCACCCGAGGTTGCCTGGTAGGTCGAAACCTGGAGGCGCGCTAGACCCGCTTCGGTATCAAGGGGTTTTAACGCCGGCATCGCCGCCATCGTCGTACAGTTCGGGTTTGCAATAATGCCCTTGACCGCGTCATCTATCGCATGGGGGTTTACTTCAGAGACGACGAGCGGTACGTCGGGGTCCATCCGCCATCCGCTGGAGTTGTCAATCACTGTCACTCCCGCTTCCGCAAACCGAGGGGCCTGCGCCTTGGACAGCGTCGCCCCCGCCGAAAAGATGGCGATGTCGAGGCCCGTCGGGTCAGCGGTCTCGGTGTCTTCAACGACAATGTCCTTGCCCTGGAACGAGAGCACGGTGCCAGCGCTTCGGGAGGATGCGAAAAATCGAATTTCGTCGACCGGGAACGCACGATCAGACAGTAGTTGCCGAACAACCGCCCCAACCTGACCTGTCGCACCAACAACCCCGATACGAGCGCCCATTATCGACCCGTTCCCGCGTAGACCACGGCTTCGACCTCGCCGTCGAGCCCGAACGCGGTGTGCACAACCTGCATGGCATGGGCGAGGTCCTCGCCGCGGGTGATGACGGAAATACGAATCTCAGAGGTCGAGATCATTTCCATGTTGATGCCGGCTTCGAACAAGGCGGTAAAGAGTTGTGCCGATACGCCGGCGTTGGTTCGCATACCCCCACCGACGACAGAGAGCTTGCCAATGTTGTCATCGAACGCGACGTCACTGAAGCCAACCGTGTCTTGGGCGGCGCGAAGAGCCTGGAGGGTTTTTTCGCCATCGGTTTTCGGAAGCGTGAACGAAATGTCGGTCAGAGCCGTTGCCTGAGCGGACACGTTCTGCACAATCATGTCGATGTTCGCGCCGGTGCCCGCAACGATGGTGAAGATCTCGGCGGCTTTACCCGGGATGTCGGGGACGCCGATAACGGTTATTTTGGCCTCGGACAGATCGCCGGCGACACCGGTGATGATGGGTTCTTCCATGTTTTCTCCCCTATCTGCAATGACGAACGTACCTTCTGTGTCCGAAAAACTCGAGCGGACATGGATGGTCACGCCGTGACGACGTGCATATTCGACGGCGCGAATATGTAAAACCTTCGCGCCGGCGGCTGCGAGTTCCAACATCTCTTCAAAGGTGACACGGTCGACTTTGTGCGCTTTGGGCACAATTCGCGGATCCGCGGTGAATACGCCATCAACGTCGGTATAGATTTCACACACTTCGGCACCAAGCGCCGCGGCAAGAGCGACCGCTGTCGTATCACTGCCCCCTCGACCAAGGGTCGTGATGTCCTTGGAGTCTCGGTTGAAGCCCTGGAAACCCGCCACGATGGCGATCGCGCCGTCACCGAGCGCTTCTCGGATTCTGTCAGGAGACACATCAACAATTCGAGCAGCTCCGTGCTGCGCTGTCGTCATCATGCCGGCTTGACTTCCGGTGTACGAGCGCGCTTCGTGTCCAAGACTTTTGATTGCCATGGCCAACAGCGCCATCGAGATTCGCTCACCCGTGGTGAGAAGCATGTCGAGTTCACGAGGATCAGGTGCGTCCGTGATCTGGTGGGCGAGGTCGACGAGTTCATCGGTAGTGTCCCCCATCGCGGATACAGCGACGACTACGTCGTGTCCCGACTCACGTGTTGCGACAATTCGACGGGCCACCCGCATGATGCTTTCGGCATCAGCGACGGAAGAGCCACCAAACTTTTGCACAATGAGGGACACGGGTTTTCTCTCGTTCGAGGGTCAGAAGGAGGCGGTCGCGTCGTTGCCCACCAATTGGAGAAATTCTATCCAAATTTAGGACTGTGTGATTCGAGTGCGGCCCTCGAAGGCTCGACCAAGCGTGATTTCATCGGCGTATTCAAGGTCGCCGCCAACGGGCAATCCACTGGCGAGTCGTGACACAATCATGCCCAGCGGACCGATGAGCCTCGACAAATAGGTCGCCGTTGCTTCGCCTTCAACGTTCGGGTCGGTGGCGAGAATGATTTCGGTTATCGATGTGTCCCGGAGTCTCTCCAACAGCGGCGCGATTCGGAGTTGGTCTGGGCCGATTCCATCAATGGGGCTGATCGCGCCACCCAACACGTGGTACAGGCCGGTGAATTCCCGGGTTCGCTCAATCGCAACCACGTCTTTGGCTTCTTCAACAACACAAATCTGGTCCCGCCGACGGCGAGGGTCACGACAAATCGCACATTCGTCGTCTTGGGACACGTTTCCGCAGGTAACGCAGAATTTGACGCTAGCCCGAACGGTTCGAAGCAGTTCCGCAAGACGAGCCGGGTCAAACGATTCGGTTTGGATAATGTGAAACGCGATTCGTTGCGCCGATTTCGGACCAATGCCGGGAAGCCGGCCGAATTCGTCAATAAGTTCTTGAAGGATTCCCTCGTACATCGTTATTCTTCGCCCTCACGCGGCGTCGGGTCGACATCAAAAATTGCGCGGGTGTCATCAGCCGGCGCGGAGCGAGCCTGCGGAGTTGACGCATCATCGATATTGGCAATCAGCGTGGCACCGAGAACCTCGCGAATAACGGACTCGCCGCGGCGTTCTGCCGATTCCGTCGTGACTGGTTCAGCCGCGACGTGTTCGGTCGGTGCGGGTGCGACCGGTGCGACGGGTGCGACGGGTGCGACGGGTGCGACGGGTGCGACGGGTTCAATGGGTGCTGTCGGATTCTGTCCGGTAAACGTGACGAGGCGCGGAACGAATCGAAGGCGCACGCCGAGTGCACCCAGAATCGCCTCACGAAGATCTTCGAAAACCGCTTTGCCGCTCGTCGGGTTCTCTTTGAAGCGATCAACCCACATCTGCTCAGAGAATTCGAGGGTGAGCACGTCGCCTTCAAGAATGACGGGACGGGCCGAATTCACGACAACCCACGAGCCCTTCGACGACTCGAGGTCTTCCAGGATTGCGGGCCACACTTCGCGGATTTCTGCCAGAGTTCCGGGCTCGACGGCCGACATTGCCGGCGGTGACACCGCAACGGGCGCAACAACCGGAATCACGGGTGCGACAACGTCCGCAACCGTCGCGGCGGAATCGGGTGCGGAAACCACTGCTGCAGGAGCGAGAGGAGCCGAGGGAGCGGCGTTGACGACCGGCGCCGATTGAGACGTGTTTCGGTCAGGAAGCTCTGTCAACAGTCGGGCGATCATCAGTTCAAGGTGAATTCGGGGAGGGGTAGTTCCCGTCATTCCGGACAGAGCAGCGTTGACGATATCGGCTGAATGGGACAACGCGGCGGCTCGGTACAGGGCGGCGAGCCCGTTCATGCGAACTATTTCATCCGCCGCGATTCCCCGCAGCACCGCAGCTGCTCCGTCGCCCGTCGCGTCAATGATGATGAGATCCCGCAAACGTTCGAGGACGTCCTCGACGAATCGTCGGGGGTCATTTCCGGTTTGCACGACGCGGTCTATTGCCGCAAAGGCGTGAGCGGCATCGCCACGCCCAATCGCGTCGAGGGTCTCGTCCAGAAGTTCACTCGGTGTGTAGCCCAGCAGGTTGTTCGTGCGTTCGCGTGTGACCGTGTTGTCGTCCGAACCCGCAATGATTTGGTCGAGAATCGAGAGAGTGTCGCGGACTGAGCCCCCGCCCGCACGGATGACCAGAGGCAAAACGCCGTCTTCGATCGTGACCTTTTCCTGGACGCAAAGTTCGGTCACGTAATCGAGCATCACCGCGGGAGGAACGAGGCGGAAAGGATAGTGATGGGTGCGCGACCGAATCGTTCCGATGACCTTTTCGGGTTCTGTTGTCGCAAAAATGAACTTGACGTGATCGGGTGGCTCTTCAACAATCTTGAGGAGTGCGTTGAAGCCCTGCTGAGTGACCATGTGTGCTTCGTCGAGGATGAAGATTTTGTAGCGGTCACGTGCGGGCGCGAACCCCGCTCGTTCTCGAAGTTCGCGTGCGTCATCGACGCCGTTGTGGCTGGCCGCATCGATCTCGACGACGTCGAGCGAACCCGATCCGTCGCGCGACAATTCGACACAACTGTCACACTTTCCGCACGGCGTATCGGTCGGACCTTCGGCGCAATTGAGGCAACGAGCGAGAATTCGGGCGGAGGTCGTCTTGCCGCAACCGCGCGGTCCCGAGAACAAATACGCGTGATTGACACGATTCTGACGAAGAGCAGCACGAAGCGGATCGGTCACCTGGGATTGCCCGATTAGTTCATCGAATGATTCGGGTCGATACCGACGATAAAGAGCGACTGCCACCCTTTGAGATTACCCGCACCCGCCGACTTTCACGGGGCGGCGCGAGCGCTGAGCTGTGGGTAACCGAGTCGAAAAGACCCCTCACGCACCCGCCAGAGCCGGGTTACCCTTGCTTCGTTTCCGACCTGGGGGAGTTGGCCTGGGTGGCGCCACGCGAGGGGCTGGCACCATTCTATGTCCGGATATGGCCAGATTTCCAGAGAATATGAGGGGCGGGGCGTGCGTGACCTCCACGAATCATCAGGGCTCGAGGGCGATACTGGAACGGTGATCATCGAACCGCGCCTCGTGAAACTCACGACCCGAACTGAGGTGGACGTCCGACGGACAATCCCCCACGCGAAGCTTCGGCGCATCGGCGCGTGGGTGTTCGTCGACCACTTCGGACCGACCGAGCAGGTCGACGGCATGACCGTTGCCGCTCACCCTCACACGGGCCTGCAAACGGTGACCTGGTTGATGGACGGACTCATCGACCACCGCGACAGCCTCGGGACGGCCCAGAATGTGACACCCGGCTCCCTCAATCTCATGACCGCCGGCTCTGGGGTTTCGCACAGTGAACGGAGCCTCCCCGGACCGGATGCACTCCACGCCGTTCAACTGTGGATCGCACTGCCCGAAGCGGTGCGCTCAATGCGACCCACGTTCGAACACATCGAGACCGTACCGAGCGCGGCGTTCGGTGACCACGTCGCTCAGGTTTTTATTGGTCAATGGGGTGACGCGGAATCGCCAGCAACGGTCTTTAGTCCACTCGTCGGGGCCGAGGTGACCGTCGGCACCCACGGTTCGATTCCGCTCAACCCAACCTGGGAATACGGAGTCCTGAATATCGCCGGTTCGATGTCAGCGAACGGTGACGACGTTCCACCGGATGCGCTTTGGTATTCGCCGACCGGCGCAACCAAGCTTGGTCTCTCCGGCTCCGGCACAGCGATTGTTATCGGCGGCGAGCCGTTCCTCGAACGTATCCTGATGTGGTGGAACTTCATCGCCCGCACTCACGAGGAAATCGAAGAAATGCGAATGGACTGGAACCTCCACACCTACCCGCCGATTGCTGACCGAGTCGGCGGATGGATTCCCGCGCCCGAAATGCCGAACGTCACGCTGACGGCGCGTTAGCGCTGGTATCTACGCAAAGAGCTTCCGAAGCGACGTCATCACGTCAGACAGTGCCTCGCTGATGTCACCATCAGGGCCAGCGGCTTTGAGGTGCTTCGTGATCTCGGTCCAGACTTGAGCCGCAAGTGCGCCGACGAATCCTGCGAGCGCCGCGCCACCCGGTTGACCCTCGAGGCGCCGAGCCACCGCCTGCTCCATTTCACGAGCCCAATGATCGCGGGAATAGCGAACAGCACCGTCGCCTAATCGTGCGGCGTGCACAATCGGACCCGGATTGAACCGCTCTTCAAGTTGCAGTTGCTTGTCGTGACTCTGGTGAAGGCAATATTCAAGAGATTGGAACAGAGGCTCGCTCCGGGGCCTGTCCATCAACAACGCACCGAAGTACTCCATGTACTCATCCACCGCGGGGTACAGCAATGCTTCTTTGGTTGCAAAGTAGTTGAAGAGCGTCCGGCGCGAAATTCCGACAGCCGACGCAACATCGGCCATTGTGGTCGAGTCAAATCCGTCTCGCTCGAAGAGCGACCATGCGACGAGAATTATGTCGTCGGGCGTGGATTTCGGCTTGCGCCCAAGTGCGTGGCTTGCGTTGGCGCCCGCCATCGTCTCGCTGGTCATAAGTTCAGTCTATCCCGATTTGACAGATTTCTGCACTAGTGCAATAATTTCCCTACTCGAGCAATAAATCGTGAAGGGTTTCCTGTGTCCCAATTTCTTTACCGCCTCGGTCAATTCTCTGCGCACCGAGCGTGGCTCGTCATCGTCGGTTGGATCGCCGTTCTCGGAATCCTGGGCGGTGTCGCAGCAACGGCCGGAGGCACATTCTCGACCGCGATGACAATCAATGGGACTGACGCACAGACCACCATCGAAACTCTCGAGGCGAAATTCAGTGACGCGAGCCGCGGAATTGGCCAAGTCGTTTTTCACAAGACCGACGGACTGCCCTTCACCAACGAAGAAAAAGCGAGCATCTCCGCCGCACTAGTGTCGGTTCACGACCTCCCTGCGGTCGATGACACCGTGGATCCGTTCGATGTCCAGTCAACGCTCGACGAGAACTCACGAGACGTGGCCGACGCCCCAGCCAAATTTGTCGATGGACAGAAAAAGATTGACGACGGCCAAGCAAAGATTGATCAGGGACGCAAAGACCTCGCCGCTGCTCGGGTCGACATCGCGGACGGGCGCGTCACGTTGACCGCCAACCAGAAGAAGTTAGACAAGGGACTCGCGAAGCTTCGGGCGGCTGCGGCCGACTTGCGTGTTTCCAAAGCCGCAATCGAAGCGGGCATCGATTACTACACCCAACTGGGTGGCCATGACGCCGAGATTGCC
>Ga0114963_10002033_pt1 | contig 13795 bp, 9 predicted proteins | sample C_131016_EF_Meta_FD_87019 | JGI IMG/M metagenome (GOLD analysis project Ga0114963, IMG submission 87019) | Freshwater microbial communities from Lake Croche, Canada to study carbon cycling - C_131016_EF_MetaG | ecosystem: Environmental > Aquatic > Freshwater > Lake | place: Lake Croche, Canada...
CCACAAATTGCAAAGAGAGGACGGCGAAGGCCGCCACCATGAACGATCGAATTAAGTATGTATTGGGCGCGATACTCGCGCTGGCTGGTTTAGTGGGGTATTACTTCCTTGCTGATAGCCTTTTGATTGTCCGTGTACTCGCTTTGCTGGTGGGATTGGCTGCGGGTGCCGCCGTGTCTTGGTATACGGTGCCTGCACAGGAATTTAGGGTTTTTGCTCGCGAAGCATGGTTCGAGGCAAAGCGGGTTGTTTGGCCGAGTCGCAAGGAAACGTGGCAAACCACTGGCGTTGTTTTTGCGTTAGTAATTGTGATGGGTCTATTTCTTTGGTTCGTCGATCTTGGGATCGGCATTGTGGTGGCCCGTTTGCTCGGGCGCCCGGAGTAATCGATGTCAATGCGCTGGTACGTGGTACATGCCTACTCGGGCTTCGAAAATAGCGTGAAAGAGCGCCTGCAAGAGCGTATAGATCGCTCGGAAATGCAAAGTTTGTTTGGCGAGATCTTGGTGCCTGTTGAAGAAGTGGTTGAAATGAAAGGCGGTCAAAAGTCCATCAGTAAAAGGAAATTTTTTCCTGGATATATGCTGGTGCAAATGGATCTCACCGACGAAAGCTGGCACTTGGTGAAAAGTACTCCCAAGGTAACAGGATTTGTGGGTGGAACGGGTAACCGTCCCTTACCCATTACGGATAAAGAAGTTGAAAATATTCGGGCACAGGTGAAGGAAGGTGAAGATAAACCTAAACCCAAAGTATTGTTTGAAGTGGGCGAGAGTGTCCGCGTGAAGGAAGGTCCGTTCACCGATTTCCACGGGAATGTGGAAGAAGTGAACTACGACAAGAACAAGCTGCGCGTTTCTGTTCTGATTTTTGGACGATCAACGCCAGTTGAACTGGATTTTGGACAGGTGGAGAAGGCCTAATTTTTTTAGGTCTGCTGTCTGGCGCTAACGGCCGTCGCCGTTTAGTGATCTCCGGGGAGGGTGGTCAAATGTCACCCGCATGCACCCAAATAAGGAGCGTATCGTGGCAAAGAAAATTGTAGGTTATGTGAAGTTGCAAGTCCCGGCTGGTAAAGCCAATCCAAGTCCTCCTATTGGCCCAGCACTGGGTCAGCGTGGTCTGAATATTATGGAGTTCTGTAAAGCTTTTAATGCCCAAACACAAGGCATGGAAGTGGGTCTGCCTATTCCTGTGGTGATTACAGCGTACGCAGACAAGAGCTTCACCTTTGTAATGAAGACACCACCCGCTACTATCTTGATTAAGAAGGCTGCTGGTGTGACAAAGGGAAGCCCCCGTCCTCATACAGATAAAGTGGGTAAGTTGACCCGTCAGCAAGCCGAAGAAATTGCTAAGACCAAAACCCCTGACCTCACCGCTGGCGATCTCGATGCTGCAGTTCGCACGATTGCGGGCAGTGCACGTAGTATGGGAATTGAAGTTGAAGGAGTGATCTAACATGGCACATATCTCTAAGCGCCATAGCGCTCTTCTTGCAGAAATCGATCGTACTCGCACCTATGTCGCTCAGGAAGCATTGGATCTCATTAAGAAAACTGCGACTGCTAAATTTGATGAATCTGTTGACGTTGCCGTGAACTTAGGTGTGGACGCTAAGAAGTCTGACCAACAAGTTCGTGGTTCTGTTGTATTGCCCCGTGGCACAGGTAAAACATCGCGTGTCGCTGTTTTTGCTCAAGGTAACAATGCTGAAGCAGCTCTAGCCGCAGGTGCGGATATTGTGGGTTTTGATGATCTCGCTGAAAAAATCAAAGGGGGTTTCATGGACTTTGACGTCGTGATTGCCAGCCCTGATGCAATGCGTATTGTCGGCCCTTTAGGCCAAATTCTTGGCCCGCGTGGTTTGATGCCTAACCCCAAGGTTGGCACTGTCACCCCTGATGTAGCTGGCGCTGTGAAAAATGCAAAAGCAGGTCAGGTGCAATACCGTACTGACAAAGCGGGTCTCGTTCATTGCTCAATTGGTCGTGCATCATTCACGGTTGAAGCGTTGCAAGAGAACCTGAATGCATTGGTGAGCGCGTTGAATCGTGCGCGTCCTTCTGCAGCGAAAGGTATTTATCTTCGTAAAGTATCTGTGTCTAGCACGATGGGTGTGGGTGTGCGCGTCGACCCCACTTCTCTCGCAGCATAAACACAGTTAGTAACAGACTTTGGGCGGTTGGGATGAAAATCCCGGCCGGTTATCAAAGACCGCAGGTGGTGAAGTACTTATGAACATCAAGTACGCCAACCTTAATTAGCAAAATTAACCTGCGCAGATGGCGCACCCCAGTACAGGTTTCAGTCGTTTGTTAGAGCGCATTTTAAGTCAAACAAGCGAATGTCAAGCGGGACGGATTTCCGTCGCGTTCCCTGGATGACGGTCGCCGCGTTCGGGATTTCACCAAAAGATCGGTGAATTCTCTTAATCGGTAATTTGGAGGATAGACCTTGAGTCTCAACCTTGAAGAGAAGAAGGCCGTCGTAGCTGAGGTATCAGAGCAAGTTTCTGGTGCCCAAGCCATCGTTCTAGCGGAATACCGTGGGATCGAGGTCGGCGATATGACGGTCTTGCGCGCCAAGGCCAGGGCAGCGGGAATTTACTTCCGAGTGCTTAAGAATACCCTTGCACGTCGGGCGGTTGCGGATACCCCATTTGCTGGATTAGCTGACCAAATGGTCGGCCCTCTAGCTTATGCGATGTCAAGCGATCCGGTCGCCGTTGCTAAGGTTGTTCACGAATATGCAAAAGCCAATGATAAGTTTGTCATCAAAGGTGGTGCTATGGCGAATTTCGTCATGACCCCCAAAGATGTTGTCAGCCTTGCATCAATGCCGAGCCGCGAGGAACTCATCGCTAAGTTGATGGGAACCATGCAGGCTCCGGTTGCAAAATTCGTACAAACACTCAACGAAGTCCCGGCCAAGTTCGTGCGCGGCCTCGCAGCTGTGCGCGATCAGAAGGAACAATCCGCTTGACCTACTCACAGTCTTACGGCCGCTCGATGCTGCCTTGGACCGTGATTTTTTAATTCTGGAGTAAAAATATGTCTATTTCTAAAGCTGAAATTCTTGATGCAATCGCCGGTATGACCGTTCTTGACCTGTCTTCTTTGATCAAAGATATGGAAGAGAAGTTTGGCGTGTCTGCTGCTGCAACTGCTGTTGCTGTTGCAGCTCCTGCTGCAGGTGGCGGCGGTGCTGCCGCTGCTGCTGAAGAGCAAACCGAGTTCTCCGTCATTCTGACCAATGCCGGTGACAACAAAGTCAACACCATTAAGGTTGTTCGTACCATTACGGGCCTAGGCTTGAAAGAAGCTAAGGACTTGGTTGATGGTGCACCGAAGCCTGTTAAAGAAGGTGTTTCTAAGGCAGATGCAGACGCAATTGCGAAGCAACTGGCTGAAGCGGGCGCCCAGTTCGAAATCAAGTAATCACCACCACACCGCCATAGCAGGCGTGTAAACGCTGGGCGGCCCTGCAAATAATGAGGGATTGCTGAATCCAGGTGAATCTTCAGGCATGAAAACCTGCTGATTCACCCACCGTTTTTTGCTGTCATTCGTCAACGGAGACACCATGAGCTACTCGTTTACCGAGAAGAAGCGCATTCGAAAAAGTTTCGCTAAGCGCGCCAGCGTGCAGGAAGTTCCTTTTCTGCTGGCTACGCAAATCGATTCCTACCGGGAATTCCTGCAAGCAGAAATTGAGTCGCCTGCACGTAACGCCCAAGGATTAGAGGCGGCCTTCCGTTCTGTATTTCCAATCTCGAGTCATTCAGGTAATGCTCGTTTGGAATATGTGAGCTATGCCTTAGGTGTGCCACCCTTTGATGTTGTGGAATGTCAGCAGCGCGGGTTGACCTTTGCGTCACCCTTGCGTGCAAGAGTGCGTTTGACTCTAATGGATCGTGAGGCAACAAAGCCCACGGTCAAAGAAGTCAAAGAGCAAGAAGTGTATATGGGAGAAATCCCGCTGATGACGCGAAACGGTTCGTTCATTATCAACGGAACCGAGCGTGTGATCGTTTCTCAGTTGCATCGTAGTCCCGGTGTGTTCTTTGAACACGATCGTGGTAAGACCCATTCGTCCGGAAAGTTACTGTTCTCCGCACGTATCATTCCCTACCGTGGTTCATGGCTGGATTTTGAATTTGATCCTAAGGACTTCCTGTATTTCCGCGTGGACCGTCGCAGGAAAATGCCTGTATCGACTTTGCTAAAAGCGTTGGGTTACACCACACCGCAAATTCTGACCGAATTTTTCAGTTTCGATAAGCTCCACTTTGGTAAAGCGATTGAGATGGACTTGGTCGCCGAGCGCATGCGCGGAGATATAGCCCGATTTGATATCACGGATGCCAAGGGCAAAGTGATTGTGCCCCGTGACAAGCGCATCACCGCTAAGCATATTCGTGATATTGAAGCAGCTGGATTGAAGCGCATTGTTGTTCCCGAAGATTACATCGTTGGTCGCGTCTTGGCCCATGATTTGGTTGACACTGAAAGTGGTGATTTGATTGGCCGTGCAAACGATGAGCTGACCGAAGCAGTGGTAGCAAAAATTCTGGCCTCTGGCATTAAAGAATGCCAAGTGATCTACACCAATGATTTAGATCAAGGCCCTTATATTTCTCAGACCCTGCGTATTGATGACACGATGGACCAATTGTCCGCGCGTGTTGCCATCTATCGCATGATGCGTCCTGGTGAGCCGCCCACTGAAGAAGCAGTCAAAGCTTTGTTCAATGGATTGTTCTTCAGTGAAGATCGCTATGATCTGTCACCGGTTGGAAGGATGAAATTTAACCGTCGTGTAGGTCGTGAAGAATTAATTGGGGCAGCAACTTTGTCGAATGAAGACATCGTGGCTGTGATTAAGATCTTAGTTGAATTAAGAAATGGCCGAGGCGAGGTCGATGACATCGATCACCTAGGAAATCGACGTGTACGTTCTGTCGGTGAGTTGGCTGAAAATCAATTCCGTTCGGGTTTGGTCCGTGTTGAGCGAGCAGTCAAAGAGCGCTTATCTCAAGCAGAATCAGAAAACCTGATGCCGCATGATTTGATTAATGCGAAGCCCATTTCTGCTGCCATCAAAGAATTCTTTGGTTCTAGCCAGCTTTCGCAGTTTATGGATCAGACCAATCCCTTGTCTGAAATTACGCACAAGCGTCGTGTATCGGCGCTTGGACCAGGCGGCTTGACGCGTGAGCGTGCAGGATTTGAAGTTCGTGACGTGCATCCTACGCATTATGGTCGCGTCTGCCCGATTGAAACGCCCGAGGGCCCGAACATCGGCCTGATCAACTCCTTGGCGCTGTATGCCCGTACTAATGAATTTGGTTTCTTAGAGACTCCCTATCGTCGCGTACGCGATAGCAAGCTCACTGAAGATATCGATATGCTGTCAGCCATTGAGGAAGGGCAGCACATCATCGCGCAGGCAAATGCTGCGGTGGACAAGAAAGGTAAATTTACCGACGAGTTGGTTTCTTGCCGTCACCGCAACGAATTTATGTTGGCTACCCCTGATCGCGTGACGCACATTGATGTGGCTCCAGCCCAGATCGTGTCAGTTGCTGCATCCTTGATTCCCTTCCTTGAGCATGATGATGCAAACCGTGCACTAATGGGATCTAACATGCAACGTCAGGCTGTGCCTTGCGTTCGTGCAGAGAAATCCTTGGTTGGAACAGGCATTGAACGTACTGTGGCGATGGACTCGGGTACTGCAGTCTTGGCTCGTCGTGGTGGTGTGGTCGATTATGTTGATGCATCACGTGTTGTGATTCGCGTGAATGATGCTGAAACAAAAGCTGGAGATGTCGGTGTTGATATCTACAACTTAGTTAAATATCGCCGAAGCAACCAAAATACCAACATCAATCAGCGCCCCATCGTACGTGTTGGTGATGTATTGGCGATGAACGACGTGATTGCTGATGGCGCTTCTACCGATATGGGTGAGTTGGCATTAGGACAAAATCTCTTAGTTGCCTTTATGCCTTGGAACGGATACAACTTCGAAGACTCGATTTTGATTTCTGAGCGCGTGGTTGCTGAAGACCGTTTCACCTCCATTCATATCGAAGAATTATCTGTTGTAGCACGTGACACGAAGCTGGGACCTGAGGAAATCACACGTGATATTTCTAACCTCTCAGAGCGTATGCTTGGACGTTTAGATGAATCCGGCATTATTTATATCGGCGCAGAAGTTGAAGCCGGTGATGTGCTGGTCGGTAAGGTCACACCTAAGGGTGAGACCCAACTTACCCCAGAAGAAAAACTCTTGCGCGCAATTTTTGGCGAAAAATCATCTGACGTAAAAGATACGAGCTTACGCGTACCATCGGGTATGAGTGGTACGGTGATCGATGTACAAGTGTTTACACGCGAAGGAATTGACCGCGATACACGAGCAAAGCAGATCATTGAAGATGAGCTGTCTGCGTTTAAGAAAGATCTATCTGACCAATTACGTATCGTGGAAAACGACACCTTTGGCCGTATTGAGCGTTTGTTGACAGGTAAAGTCGCTAAAGGTGGTCCTAAGAAATTGGCAAAGAACGCCAAAATCACTACCGAATACCTGCACGATATGTCCCGCTATGACTGGTTTGATATTCGTCTCAATGAAGATGACGCTCAAACTCAGTTGGAAAGCCTGAAAGATAGCTTGGCTCAAAAACGTAAAGAGTTTGATGATTTCTTTGAAGAGAAGAAAAAGAAATTGACACAAGGCGATGAATTGCCACCTGGTGTTCAAAAAATGGTCAAAGTCTATTTGGCAGTAAAGCGTCGCTTGCAGCCTGGTGACAAGATGGCAGGGCGTCATGGTAACAAGGGTGTGATCTCAAAGATTGTCCCTGTAGAAGATATGCCTTTTGCCGCAGATGGCACTTCAATGGACATCGTGCTGAACCCGCTGGGTGTGCCTTCTCGTATGAACGTGGGTCAGATTCTAGAGACCCACTTGGGTTGGGCCGCTAAAGGATTGGGCAACGTCATCGCGAAAGCAGTTGAGCAACATGCTTCAGTGGGACAGATGCGTGAGTTCCTGGGTAAGGTATATAACCATACAGGTAAGACCGAGGATCTAGATAGCTTATCCGATGGGGAAATTATGGAACTGGCACATAACCTGAAAAAGGGTGTCCCTTTTGCTACTCCTGTATTTGATGGCGCAGATGAATCCGAGATCAAAGACATGTTGGAACTGGCTGGATTGCCACGTTCTGGTCAGTTGGCTTTGTTTGACGGCCGAACCGGCGATGCATTTGATCGCCCCGTCACTATTGGCTACATGCACATCCTGAAACTCCACCACTTGGTTGACGACAAGATGCATGCCCGTTCTACTGGACCTTATAGCTTAGTGACCCAGCAGCCTTTGGGCGGTAAAGCACAGTTCGGTGGTCAGCGTTTTGGTGAGATGGAGGTTTGGGCGCTAGAGGCATACGGTGCTGCTTACACCTTGCAGGAAATGCTGACGGTGAAGTCTGATGATGTAAACGGTAGAACTAAGGTTTACGAAAACATTGTGAAGGGCGAACACAAAATTGATGCGGGTATGCCCGAATCTTTCAATGTGTTGGTCAAGGAAATTCGCTCACTCGGTATTGATATCGATCTCGAGCGGCATTGATTAAACCTCCGCGCTGCCGAGCGCGGGGGGCTGCAAAGTTTGAACGGACAGAAGCTTCACTCGGCAGTGGAGCGTCGCCAACCGGAGGTAAGCCGTGAAAGCACTACTAGATCTTTTCAAGCAGGTCACGCAAGAAGAAGAGTTTGACGCGATTCGTATCGGGCTAGCATCGCCTGAAAAAATTCGCTCATGGTCATATGGTGAAGTGAAGAAACCAGAAACCATTAACTATCGTACGTTCAAGCCTGAGCGTGATGGTTTGTTCTGCGCCAAAATTTTCGGTCCAGTTAAGGACTATGAGTGCTTATGCGGCAAGTACAAGCGCCTGAAGCATCGCGGTGTGATCTGCGAAAAATGTAACGTTGAAGTGACCTTGTCTAAGGTACGTCGCGAACGCATGGGTCATATTGAACTTGCAAGCCCAGTTGCACATATCTGGTTTCTGAAGTCCTTGCCTTCGCGTTTGGGTATGGTATTGGATATGACCCTGCGTGATATCGAGCGGGTGTTGTATTTTGAAGCATTCGTTGTGACTGAACCTGGCATGACTCCTTTGCAACGTGGACAGTTGTTGAATGAAGATGACTACATTGCAAAAGTAGAAGAATACGGTGACGAGTTCACAGCATTGATGGGTGCGGAAGGTGTACGCGATCTATTGCGTAAGCTCGATGTTCCTAGTGAGATCGAGCGTTTGCGCTCGGAGCTAGCCACAACTGGTTCTGACACTAAGATCAAGAAAATCGCCAAGCGTTTGAAGGTACTTGAAGCTTTCTCCAAGTCGGGCATTAAGCCTGATTGGATGGTGATGGAAGTATTGCCTGTATTGCCACCAGAGTTGCGTCCTCTGGTGCCTTTGGATGGCGGTCGCTTTGCAACGAGTGATCTCAATGATTTGTATCGTCGCGTGATCAACCGTAACAATCGCCTGAAGCGCTTGTTGGAGTTGAAGGCACCTGAGATTATCGTGCGTAACGAAAAGCGTATGTTGCAGGAATCCGTTGATTCCCTGCTCGATAACGGTCGTCGTGGCAAAGCCATGACCGGTGCGAACAAGCGTGCTCTAAAATCTCTTGCTGACATGATTAAAGGTAAAAGCGGACGTTTCCGTCAGAACCTTCTCGGTAAGCGTGTGGACTATTCTGGCCGTTCAGTCATTGTGGTGGGTCCTCAACTGAAGCTGCATCAGTGTGGTTTGCCTAAGAAAATGGCCCTAGAACTCTTCAAGCCTTTTATCTTCCATAAACTAGAAGTGTTAGGTTTGGCTACTACCATCAAAGCAGCAAAACGGATGGTGGAACAAGAGATTCCAGAAGTCTGGGATATTTTGGAAGAAGTCATTCGCGAGCATCCAGTGATGCTGAACCGTGCGCCTACCTTGCACCGTTTAGGTATTCAAGCGTTTGAGCCCGTTCTGATTGAAGGTAAGGCTATTCAGCTCCATCCTCTTGTTTGCGCTGCGTTTAACGCTGACTTTGACGGCGACCAGATGGCGGTTCACGTACCTCTGTCACTAGAGGCGCAGATGGAAGCCCGAACCCTGATGCTTTCCTCAAACAACGTGCTTTCGCCCGCTAACGGCGACCCCATTATCGTTCCTTCGCAGGATATCGTTTTGGGTCTTTACTACATCACTCGTGAGCGTGTAAACGCGAAGGGTGAAGGTATGTTGTTTGCTAACGTGACTGAAGTTGTGCGTGCTTTTGATATGCGCTTGGTCGATGTGACTGCAAAAATCACTGTTCGGTTGAAAGAGCGGGTGTTTGGCCCAGACGGGGAAGTCATCGAGCAAATCGTCCGTCGCGAAACGACTGCTGGTCGTGCCATGCTGTCAGAGATTCTGCCTGCTGGTTTGCCATTTAGCTTCATTGACAAACCGCTCAAAAAGAAAGAAATCTCACGCTTGATCAATGCAGCCTTCCGCCGCTGTGGTATCCGCGAAGCCGTTATCTTTGCTGATCAGTTGATGTATATGGGTTTTGCCATGGCAACCCGCGCTGGTATTTCTATCGCTATTGACGATATGTTGATCCCTTCTCAAAAGGGTACCATCATCGGATCAGCAGAAACCGAAGTGAAAGAGATCGAAGCGCAATATACCTCTGGTTTAGTGACTCAAGGTGAGCGCTACAACAAGGTTGTAGACATTTGGGGTCGTGCAGGCGACCAAGTGGCTAAGGCTATGATGGATAACTTGGGACGCGAACCCGTAACCACTCGTCAGGGCGAGCAAACCACCCAAGAGTCCTTTAACTCTATCTACATGATGGCAGACTCAGGTGCGCGGGGTTCCGCGGCTCAAATTCGTCAGTTGTCGGGTATGCGCGGACTGATGGCGAAGCCAGATGGATCCATTATCGAAACACCGATTACGGCGAACTTCCGTGAAGGCCTGAACGTGTTACAGTACTTCATTTCAACACACGGTGCACGTAAAGGATTGGCTGATACGGCGTTGAAAACAGCTAACTCCGGTTATTTGACACGACGTTTGGTAGACGTTACGCAAGATCTGGTTGTGATCGAGCACGATTGCGGTACCCAGAATGGGGTTGCACTGAAAGCCTTAGTGGAAGGCGGTGAGGTCATCGAAGCCTTACGTGACCGTATCTTGGGTCGAGTGACTTCATTAGACGTTCTTCATCCAGAAAATGCGACGGTATTGGTTGAATCCGGTACTTTGCTTGATGAAGCAAATGTGGATGAAATTGAAGCTGCAGGTATCGACGAAGTGAAAGTGCGTACCCCCCTATCCTGTGAGACCCGTTATGGTTTATGCGCTCAGTGTTACGGGCGTGATCTAGGCCGCGGTGGATTGGTCAACGTCGGCGAAGCAGTGGGTGTAATTTCTGCGCAATCGATTGGCGAACCTGGCACGCAGCTTACGATGCGTACCTTCCATATTGGTGGTGCCGCTTCTCGTACGGCAGTGGTGTCGCAGGTGGATAGTAAATCAAATGGTGTGGCCCGTTTCGGCCCAAGCATGCGTTACGTAACCAATCAACGTGGTGAGCAGATTGCGATTTCACGTAATGGCGAAGTGATCATCATGGACGCAGCAGGTCGCGAACGTGAGCGTCATAAAGTGCCTTACGGTGCTACTTTGTTGGTGAGCGATGGTGGTAAAGTTGAAGCAGGTCAGGTTCTGGGTAACTGGGATCCTCATACCCGCCCCATCATCACTGAATACGCTGGCCAGGTTCGTTTCGAGAACGTGGAAGAGGGGGTAACCGTTGCTAAACAGATCGATGAGGTTACTGGTCTCTCCACCCTGGTTGTAATTGATCCCAAGCGTCGCGGGTCTGCAACCAGCAAGGGTCTGCGTCCCCAAGTGAAGATGTTGGATGCAAAAGGCAATGAGATCAAACTCACGGGAACCGAAACCTCCGTCAACATCACCTTCCAAGTGGGTTCGATTATTACCGTCAAGAATGGTCAGGATGTGGGTGTGGGTGAAGTCTTGGCGCGTATCCCGCAAGAATCATCAAAGACTCGTGACATTACCGGTGGTCTGCCTCGTGTGGCAGAGCTGTTTGAAGCCCGTTCGCCAAAAGACGCCGGTTTGTTGGCGGAAATCACTGGAACGGCTTCCTTCGGTAAAGATACCAAAGGTAAGCAGCGTCTCATCATCACTGATTTAGATGGTGCGGCTCATGAATACCTCATCCCCAAAGAGAAACACGTTACAGTGCATGATGGTCAGGTCGTTAACAAAGGCGAGACCATTGTAGACGGACCCGCTGATCCCCATGACATCTTGCGTTTGCAGGGTGTAGAGGCACTCGCACGTTATATTACCGACGAAGTTCAGGACGTTTATCGTCTGCAGGGTGTGAAGATCAATGACAAGCATATTGAAGTCATTGTGCGTCAGATGTTGCGTCGTGTTCAGGTAGTGGATTCGGGTGACACCCGCTTCATTCCAGGTGAGCAAGTCGAACGCGCTGAGATCCTTGAGGAAAACGAACGGATTGGTAAAGACAATAAACGTCCAGCTACCTTCGAGAACATTCTTTTAGGTATCACCAAGGCGAGCTTGTCTACGGACTCCTTCATCTCAGCAGCATCGTTCCAAGAGACCACACGTGTTCTGACCGAAGCCGCCATTATGGGCAAGCGTGATGACCTACGTGGATTGAAGGAAAACGTCATCGTAGGCCGTTTAATTCCTGCTGGTACGGGTTTGGCTTACCACAAAGCACGCCGATTGGCCGACCGCGGAATAAATCGTGGTGAAGGCTTCGGTGGTGGCGATATGAGTGAAGTTACAGAAACAAGCGAGGAAGTTGCTTGACAGTGCAGAGGACACTCCTTATAATCCGCAGTCTTTTTTCGTCGGGCGGCCCTCTCCGTCCGCGACGACCGAAATTCTCGGTCTTTATGCTGGAATACACTTAGATGCCAACGATTAATCAGCTCATCCGCAATCCGCGGACGCCACAAAAAGCCAAGAGCAAAGTGCCTGCACTCGCTCAATGCCCACAAAAACGTGGGGTGTGCACGCGCGTTTACACAACGACTCCTAAAAAGCCTAACTCAGCATTGCGTAAAGTTGCTCGCGTGCGATTGACCAACGGCTTTGAGGTTTCAAGTTACATTGGTGGTGAAGGCCACAACCTGCAGGAACACTCGGTCGTTTTGATCCGTGGTGGTCGTGTAAAGGACTTGCCAGGTGTGCGTTACCACACGGTGCGTGGAAGCTTGGATACCGCAGGCGTGAAAGATCGTAAGCAGAGCCGTTCTAAGTATGGTGCTAAGCGTCCGAAGAACAAGTAAGCCTGTAAACGAAACCCGTTTCATCCGATTTTAATAGAGAGCGTGCAGTATGCCCCGTCGTAGAGAAGTTCCTAAACGTATCGTGCTACCAGATCCGAAATTCGGAAGCGTAGATTTGTCTAAATTCGTCAACGTATTGATGGAATCCGGCAAAAAATCTGTTGCTGAAAGCATCATTTATAATGCACTGGATGCGATTTCAAAGCGTTCCGGTAAAGATCCTCTCGAGGTTTTCCAGACGGCATTGAACAATGCGCGCCCCATGGTTGAGGTGAAGAGCCGTCGCGTGGGTGGTGCAAACTACCAAGTGCCGGTTGAAGTTCGAGCTACACGACGAAGCGCTTTGGCGATGCGTTGGCTTCGTGAAGCTGCGCGCAAGCGTGGTGAGAAATCCATGGGTGCACGTTTAGCGGGTGAATTGCTGGATGCTGCAGAAGGTCGTGGTGGTGCAATCAAGAAACGTGAAGAAGTGCACCGCATGGCTGAAGCAAATAAAGCCTTTTCGCACTTTAGGTTTTAAAGGTTTTAAAGGTTTAAATGTGTTGCGGTGGTTTGCTGAAAACCACTGGTTTTACCCGGGATCGGATGTCCTCTACTGACACCTGATAAAAAGGCAAAAGCCCCCCGGTTTGCTTCAGGTGAGCACAAATGTGCTTCTTGAAAGAGCGTTAAGCTCTGGGTTCGAGGACCCGGCACTCGCCCCTCGGTAAATTTGTCAGGTTTGGTGTAACAGCCAGGCCCGGTTTTGTATTGGTAACTATCCTTAAAGGTTGACTAACGTGGCTCGCGAAACGCCCATCCAACGCTATCGCAACATCGGAATCTCCGCTCACATTGATGCGGGTAAGACCACTACGACTGAACGTATCCTCTTCTACACCGGTGTTTCACACAAAATCGGTGAAGTTCATGATGGCGCAGCCACTATGGACTGGATGGAACAAGAGCAAGAGCGTGGTATTACCATCACCTCAGCTGCAACCACTTGCTTCTGGAAAGGTATGGACGGAAGCTTTCCTGAGCACCGTATCAACATCATTGATACCCCGGGACACGTAGATTTCACTATTGAAGTTGAGCGTTCCATGCGTGTTCTTGATGGTGCTTGCATGGTGTATGACTCGGTGGGTGGTGTTCAGCCCCAGTCTGAAACAGTCTGGCGTCAGGCAAACAAATATGGTGTTCCACGTTTAGCCTTTGTAAATAAGATGGACCGCACTGGTGCAGATTTCTTCAAAGTTTATAACCAGATCCGTGAGCGTCTGCGTGGTAACCCAATACCCATTCAAATTCCTATCGGTGCTGAAGACAAGTTTTTAGGTGTGGTTGATTTGGTCAAGATGAAAGCAATCCTTTGGGATGA
>Ga0114963_10002034_pt1 | contig 13793 bp, 10 predicted proteins | sample C_131016_EF_Meta_FD_87019 | JGI IMG/M metagenome (GOLD analysis project Ga0114963, IMG submission 87019) | Freshwater microbial communities from Lake Croche, Canada to study carbon cycling - C_131016_EF_MetaG | ecosystem: Environmental > Aquatic > Freshwater > Lake | place: Lake Croche, Canada...
CGTCCATCGTGATAAACTCTTCTGCCGACAAGGGAACTTTGAGGCTACTTCCGTTTTCACCCCTCCCGGAAAGCAGCGGACGGTCGAACTCGGTGATAAACTCTTGAACCCGGTCGGAGCCTACGACAAGGGTAGCCGTGGCTGCATCACCAAAAACTGGCGCCGTCTGGACGTCGGTCGGGTCGGTTCGTCGGCTCAGGACCTCGGTGGTCACCACCAGCACTCGGCCAGAAGGGTTGTGTGCCAAATGATCCCAGGCCGCTTGTAGGCTGTAGAGGTAGCCGGAACAGGCCGCGTTGATGTCGTTTAACTGCAACAAAGGACCGTTTTCTCTCCCTTTGGTCAGCTCTGCCATAATCAGACACGCCATCGACGGAGTGAAACTTGCCGGGGTACCCGAAGTGCAGAAAACCGCCGTCAAGTCCTCGGGATTCAGCTGATGTGAGTTTAAAAGCTCGCTGCTGGCCCGTACCGCCAGACTCAAGGCCGTCTCTTCTTCAGTCGCCCACTGACGGGTCACTATGCCTATTCGCTTGACGATTCCGGCAGGGCTCCAATCAGGGCAATTCTGGGAGATTTCCTCGTTGGTGACCCGCCGAGATCCGGGAGCGATACGGATGCCGGCGATGCCCACTTGAATGACGCGACCGGCCTTGCGTGAGGAGGTGGGCGCCAAAGGATTCCACGTGATGCGGGGCGTTCCGGGATTTTCCATGATAATTGGCTTCCTGGACACCCTCGCCTTTCCGGTGGCAACCTTTAACAGGTGAGTTCCGACTTTGACTTGTTCCCCCTCGGCGACGAGGAGCTCGACCAGGGTACCCTCGAGAGGACTGGAGAGGTCGAAAGCAGCCTTATCCGCTTCGAGTTCGGCAAGCTTTTGGCCGGTCTTGATGACTTGTCCGGCTTTCACCAGCCACTCCAACACGGTGACCGATTCATCCGAGGGACTGGAGCCAGTGGCTTCGACGAAGGAGAACCCTTCCTCGTCATGGGGCTGGGGTTCCCAAAATAATTCACCCTCCAGCATGTCTACGGCCGTGGCAAGGATTTTCTTGTAGGAGGGGAGTACTTCGAGTTGGTTGCCGAAGTTGCAGGGCACGTAGGTGTCGGGCCGGGTCACCCTGCGGATTTGCACCGAGACACCGGCTGTTTCCGCAATCGTGGCGCTGATTTCACTCGCCATCGAAGCGGAATGGGAATCCTCTTGGGCGATGAGAAGGCGGCCGGTCTTGCGTACCGACTCCAGCACGAGCGGCTGGTCCCAGGGCGAAAGCGAGCGGAGGTCGATGACGTCGCAGGTTCTGCCCGCGGCGCGCAAGGAGTCGGCTGCCCTAAGGCAGAGGTTTAGGGTGTTACCCCAGCCTACTAAGGTCAGTGCGTCTCCGTGACGGTGGAGCCGACCCCGACCTATGGGTACCAGATGCTCGCGGATGTCTTTGCTGGTGGTCTGGGTCCGGTCGTTAAGGCAGCTCTTGGGGTAAAAGAAAATTGTGGGACGCTTGGATTCAAACGCGGCGTTGAGCAGCCCAGCAGCGTCGCCGGCCGTAGCAGGCAGGAACACGTCGATACCCGGGGTGTGGGCGGCTATCGACTCCATGCTGCTGGCGTGAAATGGACCCAAACCGGGCTTGTAGCCACCGCAGCTCACCATGAGAATCAGGGGCGCCGTCCAGCCCCCATCGGTGCGCCATTGCATGGAGCCCATCTCCGCAAAGATTTGGTTGTAGGCAATAGCGAAGAAGTCTGCAAACTGTAAAAAACCGACCGGGCGGCGACCGGCCAGAGCTTGTCCCACACTGACGCCCACAATTGTGGATTCAGCCAGGGGCGAGTTTTTGACCCGGCCCGGGAATGCTTGGCTCAGTCCCTTGGTGACCCCGAACACATCACCCTTGGGGTCTTCTATGTCCTCGCCGAATAGGGTGACAGCGGAATTGGTTTCCAACTGGTGGCGCAACACCTCACGCAGGGCCTCCAGCATCACGATCTGTTCGCCGCCCTCGATACCGGTTTTCTCTTCGGCAGGGTTGCTCAGACGCGACGAAAGCTCAGCCTTGGCCGTAAGGATCGGCTTGGGATCCGGGCTGTCTTGCGCCTCGATGCTTTCGGCGAGCACCTGGGCTTTGATTTCGACTTTGAGTTTCCTAAGGCGGGCAAGATCAACATCATTCTGGATAAGAAGTGCCTCCAGCCGGGGAATCGGATCGTCACGGCGTCGGGTTTCTTCGATTTCCTCGAGGGTGCGGTAGCTGCGGTGATCGTCGGCATTGGTGTGGCTGTTCAGCCGGCTCACCTGAAAGACGACGATTCCAGGACCGCGGGTGCGGCGGATGTCTTCCACGGCGGCCTGAAAAGCGGTGTCGCTGGCAACCGGATCTCGGCCGTCTACCCGCACTAAAGGAATGCCGTAATATTCAGAGGCATCCCCGGCGGGTAGGCTGAGGAAGGTCTGACCCTTAGTCTTTGTGCTGATGGCCCAGGTGTTATCTTCCACCACGAACAACACCGGAAGGGTTTCGCGTACGGCGTGCGCAATCGCTTCCAGTACCTCGCCCTGTTGGGTTGTGCCATCGCCGAGGGCGCAAACCACCAAAGGACGGCTGAGCTGTTCCTTGATAACCGAAGCCACTCCGACAGCTTGGAGCGCGTTGTTTCCCACCGGCCCTACAAGGCTCAGCACCTTGAGGCGGGGATCGCTGAGGTGCGCCGACATCTGTCTCCCACGGCTGTGGCTTTGGTCTTTGCAGAACAGGCTCAGGAAAAACTGCCGGGGACTCACCCCGCGCGCAATCAAGAGTGACTTGTCGCGGTAATGGCAGTGCAGGTAGTCATTTTCGGTCAGGTAGTGGTTGAGGAACGCGATGTTCTCGTGGCCGGAACCCGAGACATGAAAAAATGCTTCGCCGCGCTGAGTGTAGTCCTGTTCAAGGAGGTCGACCTCCCGGGACTTCACGATGCTTTCAAACACAGAAAGGTATCGATCCACGGTGGTTTGGTTCATTTTAAAGTCAAACTACGACCAATGCCACCAGTGAGTCAACAAACAGGCCTTGGGGTTAGGGTGCGAACTTACCACACCGGCGAACAAGTTTTCACCATCAGTCCCAGCTTAAAGCGCTGCAGACAAAGTCTGCGCAGACAATGTCTGCAAGCCACTGTCACAGCGCCTTATTTCCAAGGGATAGTCTCCGGCCTCTAGCCAATATTCCTCTCCATCAAGTTGCATGGGCAAGCGCTCCGCTTGGGTAATGCTAATCGCGTCTCCTGAGGCGAACTCGATACCAGGCAGGCCCCGGTGGGTGCCCCGATAAATCGGCCCCCGGTAGGCCAGCTTTGTGAGAAGGTTCACCCGGTGGGCGAGCACCACATTGTCGTCGTCGGGAAGTATATGTTTTCCGGCACCGTAAGTGCGGTGGCCGGAGGTTCCCACGGCCACCAATAGCAATTGCTCATCCCACTCGCTGACAACTTGGCCCTCTCGGGTGAGCTTGACTTGCATAGGCACCATTTTGGTTGCCCATTCATAAAAAACGGTTGCGGCATCGACCATCAGGCTGTAGGTATTGCCTGGCATCAGTTTTCGAAATCGGTTGGTGAGAGAGACCACCCAGGCGTCAAGACCGACACTTCCAATGTTGAAACTGTAATTCAGACCCAAGCTAGGAGAGGTCACCTCAAGCATGGCAAGGCTCCTCGGCTGGAATCCTGGGACGGGCCGACCTGACAAGACTTCTAGGCAGGTGGCCCAGTCATCCGCATCGGCGGCATCGTTTCCCGTACCTAAAGGCAGGCGGAAGAACAGAAGTTTTGCCTTTTCTTCGGCACTCATGCCCAGCGCAGAAATAAGAGCGGCACGGGAGGTGCCGTCACCGCCGGCGACAACCACAAGGTGAAGATCGGGGCCTACGGGATGTGGCACCAATGGCGGAAGCTCTGGGCTGGTGAGTCGGGTCTTTACTGTGACTCTGCGACCTGTCTCAGAAGTTGGTTTAGGCCACTGGTCGAGGGCACGAATCAGGTTAGCGAGGCGGGACCGGTTTCGGAACGCACCTGCGTAGGGATTGATGAGCAGGTCAATGTGCAGACTTTGGTCGGGAAAAAGGTTGGTTTCACGCAACCAAGCCGTGAACCGGGCAGAAAAAGCGGCGACGGAGATTTCCATTAATCGTCATTCTCGTAGCTTCAGCCGGAAATTGCCAACCCATACTCTTTGATCTTGTTGAACATGGTTCGACGGGTGATCCCAAGCTCCTCGGCGGCTTTAGTTTGGTTACCTTCCCACTTGAGGAGGCACTCGGTAATGGCTCGGCGCTCCAGTTCCCACAAGGTTGACCCCAAGGAGGGTGCGGAGAGGATTTCCTCGGTAGAGACGACTGTGGAAGACGTCTTTGGCAGATCGAGATCTTCCTCCGTGATAACTTCACCTTCTGCAAAAATCAGGGCTCTTTCGAGAAGGTTTTCCAGCTCACGGATGTTGCCTGGAAATGAATACCCTCGAAGGCGATTCATCGCCAGTGTTGTCAGTCCGGTGACTTTTTTACCCATGGACTTTGCGAGTTTTTCCAAGAGTCGCGAGCACAACCAGGGCAAATCCTCCGCCCGCTCGCGCAAGGGTGGGACGAGAATGGGGACGACGTTCAAGCGGTAGAACAGGTCTTCGCGGAACCGACCGGCTTTGACTTCCTCGGAAAGATTGCGATTCGTGGCCGCCAAAATGCGCGACTCGACTGGAATCTGCACCGTACCGCCAATTCGCTGGATTTTGCGTTCTTGCAACACTCGAAGAAGTTTCACCTGCAGGGGCATCGGCATTTCGCCAATCTCGTCGAGGAAAAGGGTCCCCTCCGAGGCGAGCTCGAAAAGTCCGTTTTTGCGCTTGTCGGCACCCGTAAACGAGCCTTTCTCAAAACCAAATAGCTCGCTTTCCAAAAGGTTTTCGGGGATTCCTCCGATGTTGATGGCCAGAAATGGACCCGAGGCGAAAGCGGAGTCAGCATGAATGCGACGGGCCAGAACTTCCTTTCCCGTGCCACTTTCGCCGGTGATCAGGATGAGCGAGGTGGTGGGTGCCGCTTTGCGGACCAAGGCATCGATTCGTTTCCAAGCCGGGGATTGAGGACCAGGACCCGATTCAGCCGCTAGTGGCTGGACACTGCGGGCTATGCGGTGATCCCGGTGAGCTTCGAGGGCCTGGCGTAGGCGAAAGTCCAACTCGTCGGGGTCAAAGGGTTTGGTGATGTAGTCGTGGGCGCCCCGTTTCATGGCTTCTACTGCATCCGCGATTTCCCCGTGAGCCGAAATCATGACGAAAGGGACGTCGGGCCCGTAAGCGCGGCACCAGGTGAGCAATTCTAATCCATCCATGCCGGGCATTTTCAGATCGGCAATCACCCCGGCGAAGGCTTGTTCCTGAAGACGTCGTTGGGCAGCTAGCCCGTTCTCGGCGGCTTCCGCTTCCCAGCCCGAAGCCTTGAGCAGTTTGACCAAGGCTTCCCGGATATTCTTTTCGTCATCGGCCACGAGAATCTTCATGAGGCTTCCTTACTTTCTGGCAGATCGATCCAAACCCGCGCCCCGCCCTCACTGCGGTTTTCCCATTTTAGGCTTCCCCCGGCGGCGTTCACAAAACTCTCCGTGATCGAGAGTCCAATGCCCGAACCCTGTGTCTTGGTGGTAAAGAACGGTGTGGACGCTTGTTTGAGGCTGGTTTCCGTGAATCCTGCTCCCCGGTCGAGCACTTCAAGGCGATTCCAGCCACTTTTGGGCCGGGAAAGACGAACTTCGGTCGGCGTTTCGCTGCCACTCTCGATGGCATTGCGCAAGAGATTTTCAAGTACCGAACGTAGGCGGTGGGGGTCAAACGAAACGCGGAAGGGCCCCTGTTCGTTTCCCGACACTTGGATGGGCTCGGCAAACCTCCCGAGTAGGGCGGTAACTACCAGACACAGGTCATGGGTCTCGGGCTGGCCGATGGGGTCTTTCAAGAAGTCACGCACTCGGCTCACGAGTTGGTTGATGCGCTGGGCTTCTTCCTCGATCAGCTTGACTTCCTGCGGTGGGTCGCCGCCTGCGCTCCGCTTGAGAAGGGCGGTCTGTAGTAGTATGGCGGCCAGAGGATTCTTGATTTCGTGGGAAAGAGTCCGAGCTGCCTCGGCAAATTGCAGTAACTCGCGGTTGTTGTTGAGGGCAGCTTGGTATTGTCGGCTCCGGTGCCAAAGCCAACCAACAAAAACAAGGAAAGCAGCCCAAACCAGTGGTCCGGCTACCGCACCCGCGGTCCAGATGACCACTTGTGAGCGGAAAGCATCGTCTTTGAGGCCCAAATACAGGACAGTTCCACCCACCCGGTGAGCAGGCCGATTATCATCGTCGGAAGACATGCGCTCTTCCAGTCGGTCCAAACGTTTGACAAAAACTACCTGCCCCCCCTCAAGCCGCTGAAAGATGCGCTCGGCGCGACCCAGTCCTGGCGGTATCATCAGGGTCTTGGGTACGACACCGTAGCGGCTGATCGGAGCTCCACCCCGGCCATAAAGTCCAAAGCCGACCACATCATCGGGCAAGGTTGCGGGGAATTGATCTTGAAGGGTAACGCGGACCAACTCATCTGCCACCCGCTCGGTTTGGAACTGAAACACCTGGTCAAGGTGGACGCGCTGCTCATTTACGAACAGAAGCCACAAGACAGTGCCTACGGCAAAAAGAAGGAAGAGGATCACCCAAGGCATGTGTTTCAGCGGTTTCATGGTTCCCATGATGATCCCTTCTCGCCTGTTTGTCAGTCTTGATCGCTCCATTTCACCAGCGTCATCCGCCGTTTCTTCAGTCGTCTCCCCTTCGGCGCATAAACTGAGTTAAATCCACAGCCTTGCCGTTAACCGTCAATTTCAAGATGCGGTAGGTCGGCTTCACGTCTTGGCCCTTCACCGTGGTGGCTATCCCTTCTACGGTTACCTTGTCGCCGCTCTTCATGCCCGATTGTTCCGCAGTCGCAGGGAAAAACAGCTGATATTCCGTGTTGCCGAGTTTCAGTACCCAAGCATTGTTGGCCCCCGCGGTCAAACTACCGGTTCCGGCCTTGAACTCCTGCAGTACGCTTACACCCTGCTTCCAAGTTACCTGCGGGCCGAAGCCGCCTGGCCCCCCTTGCCCACGTTCACCCCCGCCGCCCCCGAAAGGATCAGGACCATTTTGGGCGAACAGACCCACGGCACCAGCCAGCAGAAGAACTGCCAGAAATTGTTGCTTCATGATTACCTCCATGCCCTCGGGCACAATATTGATTTAGCAAGGAGCGTGCCAATATTGACGCTTAATCGCCGAGATAAGTTCAATCATCAACCGCTATTGCGGCGGTGTTTGTGAAATGTTTTCCGTTTTGGGCCCGATGCGGGAAAAACATTCCCAATGGCGGAAGGAAAGAAAACTCAACCTTGGTGGGGCCTTTCTTCAGGCTCGCTACCACTGAAGGGCTACAACTCGGCAGTTTCGGGCAAGCGACCTTTCCTCTTGATGACATAGTACAAGTAGAGTTCGAGCAACTGTCCGTGGTGCTCACCTTTGAACTGCCGCAGGCGTTGGTCGAACTCTGCGGTCAGAACCAGGATGTTTTGTAGGTCGCTCAGGCTGTAGTGGCGGGCGCCGCTGCGGAGGTTGCCCTGCGCTTTTTTACCAAATACCCTGAGCTGGGTAAAGGCTTCCTCGGCCGGGTTGCGTTCCATGAGTTTGATTTGGAAGGCCAACAAGTTTTTAAACTGCCAAGTCAGGCCTCCGAGCAGGCCGATGCCTTCAGTTTCTTTCGAAGCCACCATTTTCTTGAGCACTTCCAGTGCCTTAGAAAACTGCGCTTCGGTGATCTTCTCAAACAGGGTAAACACGTTTTCCTCGCGTGAATGCACTAAGTAGTGTTCTAGGTCATCAAGGCTAATGGTGGCGCCCCTCTCAAAAAACAGGAGCAGTTTTTGAGCCTCCATGCGCAGTTGGTCGGTGCTGTTATCGATCATCTCGAGGAAGAACTCAGCGGCATCGGGGGTCAACCCCAGCCCGATTTCTTTGAAATGGTGAATAACCCACCCCTTCTTCTCCTTTTCGAACATTTCCCAAAACACGTGGACTTGATCTTTGGCCATCACACGTGTCAGGGAATCGAGCTTGGTTTCATCGCTTACCAGCACCAAGGTTGCGTCCTCCGAGGGGTGTTTGAGGTACCCCTTGATGAGGTCAAGGTCGCTTTTCTTGTAGTCCTCGACGTTGTTGACGATGACAAGCTTGTGGGCACAGAAAAGGTCACCGTTTTGCAAAAGCGAAAGGATGTTTGTGAAGGGTGCCTCGAAGGCATAGAACTTATGTTGTTCGGGAGCTTCCTTGTATTGCTTGGTCAGTTTGTCGCGAAGGGCCATCACGTGATCTTGGCGACGCCCATGTTCGGGGCCCATCAACAGGCATACGCGTTGGGAAGCGGAAGCCATCAGTACTTCCGAATTACCGTGACCAACTTGCCTAGGATGCGCACACTCTGAGTGAAGATCGGGTTATAGGCTGGGTTCTCGGCCTGCAGTTTGATTCGGGTACGTTCCTGAAAATAACGTTTCAAGGTGACCGCGTCATCGTTGGTCATGGCCACCACAATTTCGCCGTTTTCGGCCGTGGACTGCGATTTGATCACCGCCATGTCTCCGTCGAGGATTCCTGCTCCCGTCATGCTATCGCCCCTTACCCGCAACGCAAAATGGTTGCCGCGGTCGAGAAACTCGGGGGTCAGCAACAGATTGCCCTCGAAGTTCTCTTCGGCCATGATGGGGGCTCCCGCTGCCACGCGACCGAGGATGGGCACCGAAATCACCGGACTTTCGTCGTCGGAATCTTGAATGACCTCAATGGACCTCGACTTGTTGCTGTTGCTTCGGATGAGGCCTTTCTTGGAGAGGGCTTTGACGTGGTTGTACGCTCCCATTACCGAAAGCTCAAAATGGTCGGCAATCTCACGGATGGTGGGCGGGTATTTATTGATGAGGAGGAACTCTTTGACAAAGTCGAGGACTTCTTCCTGGCGCCGGGTCGCAGCCTTCATTTTTCTCCCTCAATAGCAAACTTCTTCAGTTTGGTGTGCAGGTTACTAGCGTAGAGTCCCAACGACTGGGCCGTCTTGGAAACATTATACTGATTTTTCTTAAGTCGATCTTCGATAAAGGCTTTTTCGAAAGCATCTTTGGCACTATTGAGGCCTAGATGTTCCCATGGTGCCAAGGGGTTGGGAGCCTCGGTGTGCCCGGGAGTTGTCGGACCTAGGAAAAGAACCGCTGTTTCGGGGTCAATGATCTGCTCGTCCACCATCAGCGAGACTCGTTCAAGGTAGTTGCGCAACTCGCGTATATTCCCCGGCCAAGGGTACTGTTGGAGTAGTTTCATGGCCTGTTCGGAAAAGACCGGGGGAGGGCCGTCGGACCCCTTGGCTTTGAGGAACTTTCTGAAGAAATAATCGACCAGTTGCGGTAAGTCTTCCACCCGTTCGCGAAGGGCCGGCACCGAAATCGGTACAACATTGAGCCGGTAAAATAAATCTTCCCGGAACCGGCCGGCCGCGACTTCGGCAAGGATATCCTTGTTTGTGGCACAGATGACCCGAACGTCCACGTGAAGGGTTTGCTCGCCTCCAACCCGCTCAAAGCGCATTTCCTGCAAGGCACGCAAAAGCTTGGCCTGTGCAGGCAAGGAGAGGTCGGCCACTTCGTCGAGGAAGAGAGTTCCTGTATCGGCGAGTTCGAACTTTCCCTTGCGCCGGGCAACCGCGCTGGTGAAGGCGCCTTTTTCGTGTCCGAAAAGCTCGCTCTCAAACAAAGCATCGGGGATGGCTGCGCAATTGACTTCGATAAAAGCCCGTCGCGCCCTGGGGCTTTGGCGATGAATCTCCCGAGCGACCAGTTCCTTTCCCGTGCCGTTTTCACCGAGAATCATCACCCGGGTATTGACCCCCGCACTCTGCGAAATGAGTTCCAGCACGTGCTTCATGGAGGGTGCAGAGCCTATCATCTGATCTTCGGACGCGAGTGCGTTTTTGAGCGCCCGGTTTTCACGTTTGAGTTCGATCACCTTCAGGGCGTTTTGGGTGAGGGAAAGGGTCTTGTCTATCGACAGGGGTTTCTCTATGAAGTCCCATGCGCCTTGCCTGACAGCTTTCACCGCCATCTCGATATTGGCATGACCCGAAATCATAATTACGGGGATTTCGGGGTAGGTCTCACGAATAGCTCTCAGGACGTCGAGTCCCCCCATGCCAGGCATCCAAACATCTAAGTACACCAAGTCAATCAGTTCGGAGGCCAGCAGCCTGAGCCCCTCTTGTCCATTGGCCGCTTTGTGAACCTGGTAATGTTCGTCGGTAAGAATGTCTGCCAGCACGTTGCGGATGCCGTCTTCGTCGTCGATGATCAGGATCTGGTTCACGCCGGTTCCTCCAGAGGCAAATCCAGGAAGAAGGTGGTTCCGAAACCCAGTTGGGATTCAAACCAAACCCTACCCTGATGGTCAAAAACGATACGCTCAACAATGGCAAGGCCCAACCCCGTACCATCGGCTTTGGAGGTCACGTAGGGATGGAACACCCTGGCACGAAGGTCTTCGGGAATACCGGGACCGTTGTCGTGCAGTTGAACCCTACAATAGGAAACGTTGCCTTTTTTGACAAGATTCGAAACAACAGTGATTTCGCCTTCCCCATGCATCGCATCAACCGCATTCTTAATCAGGTTGGTGAACACCTGCTCGATTTGCCTCGGGTCGGCGAGGATGGTGATCCCTTCCATCAGCCCAGCATGATCCACTTTTAGGTTTCCATGAGAAGCCGCGTACGTGCCTAAGAGGTTCTCCACCAAGGGCTTGAGGTCTACCACAGTTTTCTGAGGCGCGGGTAGGCGCGCGAATCCGGCAAACTCCTTGAGCAGAGTGTCGAGGCGGACAACTTCGGTGACAATAGCCTGCACGGCCGGTTCAATGATCTGCGGGAGGCGAGCCGGGTCGGACTGACTTATTCGGAGAATCCGCTCTGCCGAAAGGCGGATGGGAGTCAGCGGATTTCGCAGTTCGTGGGCCAACTGACGGGCAATTTCCTGCCAAGCGGTCACCTTTTCGGTTTGCAGCAGCTTGGTGCGGCTTACAGCGAGCTCCGAGGTCATGGCATTGAAGCTTTCGGCGAGGAAGGACAACTCGTCTCGTTCTGGCGTGAGGATCTTGGTGGTGTAGTCACCAGAGGCAATTCGCTTCGTGGCCGATTCGAGGTTGACCAGCGGACGAATCAGGTCGTCAGCCTGAGTGAAGCTGATCAGCAGCGCAATCAAAAGGGTGGGAAAGGCAAACAAAAGGTAGAACAATGCCAAAAGTCCGCGAAAGGTTTGGTTGGAGGTCTGAAGATCCCTGAACGTTTCAACCGCCTCGGTGAGACTCTGTGTGGCTTCCTCGAAGCCCTTGGGAAGAATCAAAGACAGCACCACGGCATATTCAACCCCCCCGGAGTCAAGGTGAAGGATCTGCCTCAGTAGGGTGGTAGTGCCCGTGGTTTCTTTGGGAAGCGGGCCATCTAGTCTGGGCAGATTGGCAGATCGAGTCAGCAAGGCCCCCTTTTCGCCCAGAGAGAGCACCTGCTGTCCCGCAGGATCGAACACTTGAAGGCCGTCGGGCTTCAGGTTGGAAGCCTCCAAACCGCCAGCCAAAAGTGCCGCGTCGCGGCTGGGCAGAGCGCGCCGCACAATATCAGGAATCAAGGGTGACTGAGTGATATTCTTAAGTTCCTCGATCCGGTCGTGATGGTAGTCCAGAGCGGTATAGAGTCCGTTTTGAAGGGCATCGCCCCACCTTTGGTTCACCCAGGTCTTCATGGCGGTATCGATGAAGCTCAGCGAAAGAATGGTTTGCGGTACCGAGGCCAAGAGCGCCGTCAACGCGAAGAACAGGCTGATTCGCACCTTTAGCTGGGTGCCGGCTTTACCCTGACGTCTATCGCGGAACAGAATCCAGACTTGATAGCCAACAGCTCCCAGAAGAGTCAGGGGAAGGACCAAGACGAGGGGAATCAATACGGTGTCGAACTGCCGGCGGGCGTCGGCGACGTCTTCCAGAATTTGACGGGAAAGGAATACGGTAAAAACAACCAAGAGGACCAAGAGACCCAAAAGGCTTAGAAAAGGGGCAAATCGTTTGGAGTTAGAAAGGTCACTCTTCAAAACGGTTGTCGATGAGCTTCACCAAGGCATCGACGGCAGCGCCCTCATCTGAACCGCTGGCACTGATCTTGACTACGGTATTGCACAACACGCCCAAAGTGATCAGTCCCATGATCGATTTTGCGTTGATCTTTTCATTTTCTTTCTCGATGAAGATATGCGAACTGAACTTGTTCGCCAGAGTTACGATCATCCCCGCCGGTCTGGCATGAATTCCCGCCCTGTTCTTCACCGTCACGTCTTTTTCGACCATCAACCGACCTTTAAGAAACGGGACTGTCTTTGTTCTTGCGTAAATATACGTTGCGTGCGTTCTCGCTTTCAAGCCATTGAATAACGTTTTGGTTAAACTCCTGTGCGGAATGGAAGCCCATCTGCTTCAGCCGGTGGTTCATCACCGCCGTCTCAATCAGGATGGCAATGTTCCGACCCGGTTTGACGGGTATGGTCATCGAGGGCATCGAAACACCAAGAATTTCAACAGCCTGATCCTTGGTGCCGAGTCGCTCATACTCCTTGTTGGAATCCCAAAGCTCCAACTCAATCACCATTTCGATTTCCTTCTGGAACTGGATAGCGGAAACACCGAACAACTGGGCCACGTTGATGATACCAATGCCACGAACTTCGAGATGGTGTCCCAAGGTGGGGTTAACGGGCTTCCCCAGCAAGGTGTTGCCACTCACACAACGGATGTCGACCGCGTCATCGCACACCAGCCGATGTCCTCGTTCGATCAGTTCAAGGGCAGCCTCACTCTTGCCAACTCCGCTGTCGCCTAATAGGAGTACCCCCATGCCGGAAACTTCAACAAACACGCCGTGAACGGTGCGCTGGGGGGCAAACACGTCCGCGAGCGTGCGAATCAGACGAACCGAAAAGTCTGCCGAACCCAAGGAGGTGGAAAGTACCGGGACATGGTGCAACTCCGAGAACTGCATCACTTTATCTGGGGGCAGGTGATTATTGGTGAAAACAATGCAGGGCGGCTCGAGTTGAAAAATACGCTCTACGGTTTCCCATTTGTTTTCCTGTTCGAGCTTACGGATATAGGCACTTTCACCGTTGCCAAACAACTGCAGGCGTCTGGAATTGAAGTCGTCGAAAAACCCGCTGAGTGCCAAGCCAGGCCGGTTGATATCCGGCTGAGTGATTGGCTTGGCCAAGCCTTTACGCCCCGCTTTGCAAACCAAGTTCAAAGCGTTGTGGTCACGCAGTTCGAGGTCTAGCAAGTCGAGAACGGTAAAGGCTTTACTCACGATTGTTCCACTTCTTCCTTGGCAGGGTGTACGTGGGGGTGGTGGTTTTTAATTTTTTCTTTTTCCTTAGAGATTTTCGCATCGAGCTTGTGCATGAGGTTTTCGATGGCCGGGTAGAGCTCCAAATGTTCTTCGGTGAGGTGCGCGATGGAGCCAAAGCGGAAGTGGACGTTCGAGTCTACTTGAAAGCCCGCTTTCTGCTTGGTTACCGTCACATCCACAGTGACAATCAGATCCTTAAACGGATCAAGGCGACTCAACTTCTCGTTGAGGAACTCCTTGGTCCTATCGCTGATTTCGTAATGGACTCCCTTGA
>Ga0114963_10002036_pt1 | contig 13782 bp, 19 predicted proteins | sample C_131016_EF_Meta_FD_87019 | JGI IMG/M metagenome (GOLD analysis project Ga0114963, IMG submission 87019) | Freshwater microbial communities from Lake Croche, Canada to study carbon cycling - C_131016_EF_MetaG | ecosystem: Environmental > Aquatic > Freshwater > Lake | place: Lake Croche, Canada...
GACCGCCACGCCCGCTACCAACTGGGGGCATAGCTGCTGTAGTAGGAACGTTAGGACCGCCTTGACCGCCACGACCAGCGCCGGGTCCGGGACCAGATGGACTACGTCCGGGGCCACCAGAAGGTATAGGTTTAGGCATCATGCCGCTACGCTGTTGACCGGGGCGAGTAGGCATCATCATGCCGCTGCGTTGCTGACCGGGGCGAATAGGTAATTTCTGGGTATCTTCCGCTGATTCATCACCAGCGCTCGAAGCATCTTGCTTCATGCTGGCAATGTCTGCTTTGCTGGAAGTGTCTTCAGCTTCTTTTTTCTTACGGTTAGCCAACATGTAACCCAGCCCAGCAAGGGCTGCGATACCGGCTATGTCTTGTCCTGATGCCATGTCTTTGCTCCTTAGCAGGCCTTGCCGCCTTTTGACATTTTGATCTGCATAGCTTTGGTCTTGCCTTTTGTAGCAACGCCATCAGCCGCGCGCGTATAACCGCCAGCAGCCATTTTTTTCATACTGCCAGCAGACATGCCGCCTTTTTTCATGCCCATCATTTGCTTTTTGTCCAATGCCATGTCAGCTTTAGAGCCTTCTTTCATGCCCTTTTTCTCAACATCCTTGCCGGATTTTTCAAATTTAGCAAATGGGTTCACGCCTTTTGTAGCCATAGTATCACCACCTTGTTTAAAAGTTTTGCCTTTATCGGCTTTGCTGAAATCTTGTCCCACGGACTGTGGAACTCCTACTTTCTTAGCAAACGACGGCGAGTGCGCTATCGCTTCCATAAAGTTGTGTTGTTTCTTACTTGTCGACGGCATCGTCAGCTTTCTTCCAGCCTACGGCTTCAGCAAAGGATTTACCTGTGGCCATCTCGACGATGCGCATCACGCCAACGACCGCACCAATAAGTCCAAACACAGGAGAAATCACTTCCAAAAATGTGCCAATGGTTGAAAATATTGCCAGTATGTCAAGGGCATTTTTCATGGCTTCGTGGTGTTCATTCATACATCACCTCAGCATTTCCAAGCCCGAAGGCTCTTGTTTATACGTGAATTCGGGTCTTTTGCCGTTTTCTCGCTTGTCAACTTCTTCTTCATACCTTCCATACGGGCGCAAAAAGAGTCGCGCCTGCTGCCGCCTTCCGGCTGGGGAGGTTTCAAATTCATGCCTTGTTTTTTCGCAGAGGCGCGCCCTTTGGCGTTCAAGCCACCATTGGGGTTCTTGCCTTCTTTGCGTGTCCATGCGGGTGACTTAGCCATAAAACACCGTAATGCCAGTAACAGAACCAACGCTTAGTGTAAGGTACAGCCCAGTAGAAGCCAAAACACCTTCACCGGGAACTTGTACAACAAATGTATTAGGTGTACCAAGGCTTGCTATGTCCATAGTGTACAAAACATCCGCCGTAGAACTGCCGTTACGAATTTCAAATGTTGCAGCGGTAGATGCTTTTGGGGAAACAATAAACCCTTTAAGTCGTGTACGCCCAACGTAATAAGAACCTGCTGCGCTTAGATGCGCGCTTTTAACATCGGTTTGTTGCATAACCAATCTCCTATAAAACAGGGGCCGAAGCCCCTGAGATCAATTAAACAGATGTTGGGTTAGCAGCACCGTCAGAACCTTTGACGATGTACTGGCATGTAACCGTAGCAGCGCCGCCGCTGGCTGTTCCAGCGCAAGCGTAGACAACTTGAACAATCATGTCCGTCGTGCCTACGTTCAAAAGCGTAGCCATGTTTGTACCAGACAGCGTGGTAGTTGCGCGGCCTATAGCCAAAGGAGTGGTAGTAGCGCCACCAACAGTAGCCAAAGTTGTGCCGCCATCAGTTTTAATCGTGATGGTATTACCGGTTGTACCCGAGTAAGCGGTAGTGATATCAACAAAGAAGTTGGTAATCTGTGAACCTGCGGGGATAACAAACAAAGTGACCGCAGTGGTATCGCTAACAGTTGTAGCGCCACTTTGAGTAACTTCAGTCGCGCCCATATTGCGGATGGTACCAGCGGTAGTACCGGTGGTGTTTTTGACGGTGCCCAAGAGCCAAGGGCCTAAGTGAGTTGCGAATCCCATGATAAATATTCCTTACATACAAGTTAGGTACATTGATCGGTATGTCGTCAGCCGGGGCTGCTCAATGTACCGGAAAAACCCGGGTTAGCAGCAATATACACTATTTTGGGGTTGTGTCAAGATGCCATATAAAGACCCGTTAATACGCAAACAAAAAGCCAAGGAATACTCGGCCAAACACTACGCCGCTAACGCCAAGGAACACAAGATACAGGTAAAGAAACACCGGAAGGCAGGTAAGGAAAAATGGAACGCATACAAAGCAACCCTGATGTGCACCCAATGTGGGATATTACACCCCGCCGTTATAGATTTCCACCATCCCCCCGGTACAAAAGAATACAGTGTCCACGAGCTGGCAAAAAATGGCCGGTTCAAAAAAGCGTACAAGGAAGCCGAAAAGTGCGTAATCTTGTGTGCTAACTGCCACCGAATCCACCACCATAACGAGCGTCTAGCCAAGAAAATGGGGGCCGAAGCCCCCACGAATTACTCACTGTAATGAGTAAATTTACGCAGCGACTTCTTCCTCTGCGGCTTTGTCTTCTGCCTCGTCTTCGTCGTCTTCAAGGTCGACTTCAACCCAGTCATCTTCATCGGCATCGTACATATACCAGACTTCGTTTTCTTCATCAAACCAGTACGCATTGCCTTCTTCGTCGTAGGAGTACTCTTCCTCGTCTTCTTCGTCCTCGTCCTCGGCTAGTTCGTCGTCAAGGCCTTCCATGCGCTCAACAAAACCCGCCATAGCCACGGTCTTCCAAAATTCAGTGGTGCTAAATTCAACTTTGTCGCCAAAACCAAAATCAATCTTTAAAGTAAATTCCATGATAAACCCCTGTAAAAAACGGTACAGCACGGCGCTGCAACTGCATCCTACGGGGCATTTGTGACACTTTTGGGGCTGTATTTAACCTTGCAAATTTAACGTCTGGCGATCAAAATACGCGGTTAGCAAATAAAAAGGGCTCCCGAAGGAGCCCTAGTGGCAGGCCAGTCACCTCTACCGTACTGAGACTTATCAGGACGAACCGGGCGATCCGAAGATACCCAGTGGGTCAGACCAGCCGAAGCTATAACGCTCGCGAGACTTGTAACGGACGTTACCAGTATCGAAGTCGCCGTCCATCTTGTTCTCCAGAGGAGTACGGATGAAGTGCTTCATGCCGTTAGGTACATCAGTGGTCAGATACCAGCCGTTTGTGTCGGTCAGGTAGTGATTGATGGTGTAGCCTTCGGGGATCGAACCGTTGTTCTTCAACGCATTGATATCGTTGTCGGTAGTACCAACACGCAGGCTGGTTTCCAACAGACGGGTAGCAACGAATTGCAGAGCCGGGGGAACGATCAACTTCTTGGGTTTAGCGGCGATCAACAGACCACGCTCATCAGTCCAAGCAGCGATCTGGATAACGGCGGCTTCCAAAGAAGTCTCGTTCAAATCAGCAGCGGTAGATGGGCGGTTGCTATTGGTACCACCAGAGACCAGCGGGTGAGCAGTGCTGAACAACGAGACGCCGTCGCCGCCAACGTATTGGGACGAGAAGCCATTGTTGATAACAGCAGCAGCTTTAACCTGCTTGGTATATGCCATAGCACGAGCCAGAGCCTTGGTGTAACGAGCCGACAGAGAGTCGTACAAGTTATCTTCCACAGCTTCCTCGGTGATCGAGAAGCCAAGGGCGATGGTTTCGTGGTTGTAGCGAGTTGTCCATGCTTCCTGTGCATTGTCATAAGCGATGGCAGAGCCCTCGTTCTTAACAGGTGCAGCAGAGAAACCAGACAGTTTGGTCTCTTCTTCAAAGGAACGCTCAGAGGTTTCAGTCTCGTAGATTTCCTTGTGCTCTTCGCCGTAGCGGGAATACTCCATGCCAAACAAGGCATTGAGACCGGGGAGCAACTCTTTAAGTAGCTGTGCGCGTGAAATAGCCATTTTAAGTTACTCCTTAGACGGCTGTACCGTAGTAATACTGATGGTTTCCGAAGTTGATTTTCACCAAAACTTCAGGATACTGAGTAAATACCAAGGTCGCAGAAGAACCAATAGTTTGCTGCGGCGCAGCATTCAGCACAACCGAGGTCGTGTTGTTTGCAGTGATAGCCGTAGCGACGAAAGAGCCAGTCTCCACCAACGAGCCGTTAGGAGCAAGCCAAGCAACATCAGTACCCACGGGAACTGCGAAAGCAACGTTTGCAGTAGTGGTGATGGTTGCAGTGGAGATGCTGCTATAGACCGCAGTGCCCAGAGCGACAGCAGTATCGGGAACGACACCAACAACACGCACAGGGTAAGCAGAGTTGCCGCCAACAGATGCTTGCGACTGAACAGCAACAGCCGAGTTACCGGTGTTAGCGCTGCCAGAGTTTTGCACCAGAGGAGCATTTTGGCCGACCAGTGCGTAGCTACCGCTAGTAACGGTGGTGCTGGATGCGGGGCAAACAGCAGCTTGGAACACTGTATCAGGATCGTCAGCAACAATAGCAGTGATGTCGCCAGCCAAAACACTACCGGGGTAGTATTGGGCGTATTGACGCTGCTTAGTTGTCGGGTTGGTGTAATAGCAACCCAAGAAAACACCAGTGATGATCTGACTATTCATAGTAGTCGTACCAGCAAAGGGTGCCACAAACCCACGCGTGATAGCCACAACGTCACCATAATAAATGGCTGTGCTGTAGTTATAGGGAATGGGGAAATTGCGAGTAGAACCCGCAAAAACCTGTCCACCGATTAGGTTGACTGGCTTTAGCCCATAAGGGGCTGATACCGTCGGATAAGCCATAAAAGACTCCTAAATTAAGAACCAGAACCGAAAGTGACCTTGGATTTGCGCTCTGCGAACAAAGGCATCCGAGGATCATTTTCACGAAGAAAATTGTTATCCACCGATTCCGATTGAGCCCGATTTTGCTGGTCGTAGTATGCAGACCGCTGTTTCATAAACTCTGAAGGGATTCGGCAAAGCACAAGTCCGCCTACTTCGATGCCGCCTTTAAAGCGACCTTCGAGAGCAGCATGTACCATTAGTTCGGGATACTCCTCTGCTTTGCAGGGCTCATATCCTTCACGCAGTTTCGAGGAAATATTGCTGGGGTCAGGTGTACCTTGTGTACTAATACGGATATACCTATGTGACCATCCCGGACGTTCATCAGGCATTGGGAGAGTCTCAGGCGGGCGCCACGCTTCCGGGCGGTATGTAGCCTTACGAGTATCCAATTCACGAGTCAGTCGGTTTTGTGTTTCAGCCATAATAATTAACCTCTATTCTGTAATGCAACCTGTTTAGCGTATTCTTCAATCGGCACCCCAAGCCTGCGAGCAATTGCGACTTCTGATGCCTTTAGACGAATGCGCCCCGGCGGTGTGCTACGTGTAGCCGGAGCCACAACATTAGCTGGTCTTGCACGACGATCAACGTCGGTTCTTAAAACTTTTTTAGAGGATGTCTCAACCTCATAGCTCCCGTCATCAAAATGCTCGGGGAATCGTTTACGCATTGTAGCGTCTATGGTCCGGAAGTATTCCTCCGACCCAATAAAGTCCGCACCATACTCGCGTTGTAGTTTTTTGTCAAGCCCCATAGCAGCGCTTGTCATTTCCTCGTCTTTTCCAAACCAATCTTGGTTTTTCTGTACCCATTTCTGGGTAGATTCACTCAATTTTGGAGTGGTTGGCTGGGCTGCGGCTGGTGTATATTGTGGCTCTTTGGGCTCGATCGGCTTCATTGAAGCCACTTTATCGGACTTCACCGCTGCCTTAGCAATGGCTTCCTGCGCCGCCACAATTTTGTCAGAGTCACCTTCCTCAAACGCTTTCTTATAGAAGGCTTTTGCTGCCTCAAGCTCTTGCTTGGCTGACAGTTTGGTCTGGTCAACTATGATTTTGCTACCGCTTGCTAGTTGTGTTTGGAGCTTTTTATTCTCCTCATACACTTGCCGAGCAAACTGTTCAGCGGCTTCACGCTCACGCATGGCCTCTTCTTTGGCCCTACGTTCGTCATGGTAGCCTTTTGTAAACTTTTTGATCCGTTTTTGGACCTTTTCGTCGTACGAAGCTAGCTCTTCATCGGTAACCTCGTCGACTGGTTTGCCGGGTTTGCGACCACGATCCTCTTCCGGGGTATCGTCTTCGATCTCAATCTCCAACATATCTTCTTCGGGTTTACCCTTATCTTCCTCAAGTTCATGAGGGAATTTGTATTCATCTGCCATGTTTTACTCCTTATGCAGCACGGGTGATACCGCGCGGGTCTTCCACAACCGCTTCGACCGAATCATCATTGATGAGGCGGAATTCACGACCATAAATCTTCAGACGGGTGCCTGAATTGGGGCGGACGATGACAAAGTCACCTTCCTTGCACGACGGCCCACTGGGGAACCGGGTAGCATCTTTATATGCATCAGGCCCCATCTTCACTACAAATAGTACTGGGGTCAGTACTTCCTCGTAATGCATCATGGTTGCTGTCTTAACCAAAGAACTACCCTCAATCTCCTCCATAGCCTCTGGGACTATAGTGAGAATATGGAACGTCTTAGGGTCGGGCAACTGTTTGGCTTTTTCTGCGGCATCTTTATTCAAAATGCCCGATAGGTCCACAGCGTTTGTATCAAACTCATTCATCTTCATATGACTCCAGTTTTTGCACGAGGTTGCTAACAAGTTGTTCTGCATGGCCCAAACCCCGGATGATCCCGCAGATGTGCCGGTACTCAGGGAAGTCCCCTGCCCTACCAGCGTTTAAAAATGATTCCTGATCCTGACGAAGCTTGTCGATCTCCGTCAGTACATGGTTAAGTACTCGTTGCGCGTCCAATTAAACTCCTTTAGGCGGTTGTTGACGATTCTGTTGTGACCGCTGCATAACTGCTTGCGCCCGCTGGTGTGCCAACTGCGCCTTGTTCTTGGCAGCGTCTGCGCCAATCTTGACTCCTTCAAGCTGCATCTGTTTAGCCAACTTGTCCCGTGCGGCGGCTGCGGTAGCGCCCACCTGCATAGCCGCGATTTCTTTCTGTGCTGCGATGCGGGCTTCTTCGAGGCGTAGCTGGTCAGCTTTAGTCGCTGCCTCAATCTGCTGCTTCTGTTGTTTGAGCTGCAACTCGCCCTGCTTCAACTGAAGTTCTTGCATCTGCATCTGTACGATCGGGTCTTGCATCTGTTGTTGCGCCTGTTGTTGTTGAGCTTGTTGCTGGTTGTTCTGCGTTATCGAAGCCGAGGCCTGCGCCACCATCATGGCAATCTGGTCAGCCATCTGCGGCGGCACCGCCTTGTTCTGATCCTCTGTGGGTAGCGGAGCGCCAAGCTGCATCTCAATATTCTTGCGATACTCAAAGCCCAAGTGTTCATTCACGTGCGCCATGACCGCCGCTTGAATCTGTGGTGCCATCGGGTTCTGCTGGAGCAACTGCATGATCTTGGGGTCCTGCATCATCGACATATGCGCCGCGATGTGGGCCTGATGGTTCTGCTCCATGAACGCCTTGACCGGCTTCTTGCCAGTGAGCAAGTTTTGGTTCTCAGTCACTGGGTCTACAGGAATCTGATCCTCCTCGACCGGTACTAGCTTGTCAGCATTCTTGATACCCAGCACCTCAATCATCTGACGATGTAGCACCGGCATGTCATACAACTGCGGAGCAGTCTGTGCCAGCTGTAATACAGCCTGATACTGAACCACTTTCTGCGCCATAGTAGATGCGTTGGGGTCCGAGACCGGCATTACTTCCACCATGTCGTAGTCAGACTTCTTAGCCTTGCGATCGCCCATCTCTGGGTCGTAGCTATATTCATCTGGTGTGTAGTCAGCAATGATGTGCTTGAGCAACTTAAACTCTTGTCGCATCGCATAGTGCAGCCGCGCTTGCACAGCGCCCATCACCTTCAACTGACGCTCAAGCAGCGCCAAAGTTGTGCCCACCGGAGCTTGGCTGGACATGTCGCTGACGTTCATATCGCCAGACGACGCGAATGACTTACCCTCTTGCACAATGTTCTGGAACAGAGCAAACAAAACTTGGCTCGGCTCTTTATATGGCAGGGGCAGGATGTTGTCACGGATAGAGCCGCTAGGCACGTCCACGTCACGGAACTCACCGGGCTGGATGGGAGTGTCATCACCCTTGACGCGCAGGCCACGAGACTTTAGACCGCCGGGCAAGTTACTCAGCGTACCTGCATCAATCAGCTGCCGTTGCAGCATGGTCGCGCTCTTAGCGTAGCCACCAATCAAGTGGATCAAACCAAAGCCATAAAACCCAAAGCCAGACGGGATGTACTGATAGTGGACCAAGTGTTCGCGCTTAGTATGGAGCGGATCATCCTCGTACCAATTACGGCGGATAGCCAAGATAGTGCCGGTACCCTTCTCGATAGTGACGATATATGGCAACGCAATACCTGTGGGCTCACCCTCTTTATCTGTATCCTCATAGCCCTTCAAGTCCAAGTCAACCTGCATCTCAAGGATGCGGTAGCGATAGTCTTGAATAGCCGAGAAGCCCTGCTCCTTGGCCTTCTGCTTCTCAATGTCATCCAACTCTACTGAGGGCTCGCCAATGTCCACATCACTGTAGAACCCAGCTGCCATGAGCTTAGCCAACTCATTTTCTGTACGCCGCATCACGTGCGTCACGCGCGGGGCCGTAGACAAATCAGACGCGCCGTATGGCACGACAATATCTTCAGCCGGTACAAAGATCGAAACCTGCCGCCCCTTGCTCGGGTCGTAGTACACCTTCTTGAACGCAGAGCCTGCCAGCGGCAATGACCACAGCATCTTCTCATGCTCAGGCCGGTACTCCTGCATCACGTCGGTCAGCTGGTAGTTCATGTCCTCAGTGACGCGCTGTGCAGCTTCTTCTTTCTCGGGGGTATCCTTACCAATAATCTGTGTCTTCACAGGCCCCGCCGCCGGGAATGTCTCCATGATGCCTTCGCTTTGGAAGCGCACAACAGACTCAGTCAGCATCGGGTGGAACACACCACAGGCTCCGTTCCAAGGCTCAGTACGCTCCTCATACTTCAAACCAAGCAGCTTTAGCCCCTCAACGTATGTCTGAATCCACTCCTTGCGGTCGGTCTGGTCTTTGTCAAAGTCGCCAATCAACTCTGAACTGATCCGACTAAGTTCACTGTCACTAATATAGTCAGCGAGGTTAGCGTCAAAGTCTTCACCGCCGGTATCCTCTTGGGGCATCAAGTCAATCTCAATGTCACCCATCTGGATGCGCACATCGTCGGGATTCTCGATCTCAATCTGTAGGGGTTCAGCTTCTTCCATATCAAGACCCATAGGAGCCTGATACAACGAGGGGGCCATGTTAGTTGCCATAATTAATCCTTAAACCGTGTAGTATTGGTTGCGCTTACTCTTGAATAAATATACTGGCTCCGGCTCATCGCTCGGCAACCTGATAAACCCACCCTGCCTAAACCTCATCAACGCTTGTGTTGTACTGTCAACCAAGTCGTCATTAGTGCCGCTAGGAAAATCATTGCACTCCTCAATAACTTCTCTTGCCCACCGGCGGTCTGGTGCCCACACTATACCTGCTGAGAACAAGTCAGATACTGCATTTACACGGCTGATTTTATCTTGTCCCTTGCCGGGAGTAAACTCACCGACGGGTATGCCCATCCGCCTAAACTCTTGGTACAGCGCCGCGCCGTTTGACTTCTTCTCCACCACGAACGCATCAGGCTCCCACTCCTTGTACTCTTCGAGCACTAGCTTTTTAAGCTCGGGAAACTCCATGCGTTGTTTGATAGAGTTGAGCAGTAAGATGTTGTAGTTCTTGGTTTCTTCATTAAAGAACACACCCCACGTAGTCAGGGCGTTAAAATCAGCACGGTTGTTGGCTTCTTGTGCAGCATCGAGCGACATGATGATGAACTCGCACGACGGAGGGGCGTCTTTATCCCAGATTTTCCACCACTCCCGCTTAATAAGCGCGCCTTCTTGGGACACAGGGTTCTGCATGTACTGGGCTTCCCAGTACCGGATGTCCATGCCTGCCTTTTTAGCCAGCAGCTCTTCCAGCGTCCAGAACGCTCCCCAGAGTGGTTTATCGTCCAAAATAGCAGGGAATTCGACCACTTCCCACGGGTCTACGCCCTCTTCGCGGCCCATTTGGGCGATGATTTGACCGGTTAAGTCAAGTTTAGACCACCTTGTCATCACAATAATAATAGCGCCTCCCGGCATAAGACGCTGCAAAGGGCCAGACTGGAACCATTCCCAAGCAGGAAGAAACACGTCTGGACGTCCAGTTTTGGCGTCTTGTTCAGAATGTGGATCATCAATAATGAAGAGGTCAGCGCCGCGACCAGCAAGAGCACCACCGACACCGATAGCAAAATATTCGCCATTGAAATTTGTCCCCCAACGTGATGCAGACTTACTGTCAGCTTGCAGTTCTATCTGCGGAAAGATGTCTTTATAGGCATCTGAACCCACCAAATTACGCACTCGGCGACCGAAATTTGTCGCCAAATCTGCTGTATGGGAGGCCATAATGACCTTTTTATGGGGGTATTTACCTAGAAACCATGACGGCGCGAGATAGGATATCAACTCTGACTTACCGTGGCGGGGTGCAATGTTGACGATTACGCGCTTTTTCTTGCCGTCGGCGATCTCTTCAAAGATTTTTGCTAGCCTACGGTGGTGTGGGCCTACTATATAGCCGGGATACACGTGGTCGGCAAACTCTAATAGCGAATCTTTGCCAACAACCTGTACAGAATTGCTGTCATAGGCCTTCAAAAGCTCCAAAGTAGCCCGTTTTTCGGTCTCGGGCATCAAGGGAAGCGCGTCCCTGATCTTTTTTAGCTGGTCAGGCGTGATTTTCATTGCTCACTACCCGTGCACTGACGCTGATTGTGCGTCTTTCCAGCTTTTGGAGCGTCTCAAGCAGTTCATTTTCCACCTCTTCGAGGGGTTTGTGCTTGACTGTGACCTCGGAACGCTTCTTGAATGCGTCGATGCCATCAATTTCACCAAGTGCTTTGAGTGCACCCAGCCGTAACTTACCATCCACGTTGTCAGTTTCTTGTAGTAGCTTATTGACTACATATATCTTCAGGTCTGCAAGCTCGCGCACGACCATATGGTCGTACTGAGCAACCATACCAGCTAAATAGGCAATGGTTTCGTTGGGGTATTGGGCCAGATCGGGGCTTGATTTGTTCAGTGCAATCTGTTCGATCATCTGCATGGCTTCACCACGGTGCTCTTCAGATACTTCAATGGGTTTGCCTTGCAAGTCTGCCAGCATCTTTACTGTTCTGGCACGCATAGCTAGCTCTTCTTTTACAGAAAGCTCAGGCATAGCCTCGTTTGCAGAGGCTGGCAGTGGGACATTAGCGTCAATGTCAGGTACAAGATCGTTCATCGGAGGAAAGCGGCACTCCATATAAATATGTGTGGAATATAGCATAGATTTTGGGGAGGAGGTAAGGAATCCTACCGGGGGGTGTTTTCACGAAAGCCGGGAAATGTGAATGCTGGATAAAAACACAGTGGGGTGGGGGGGTTATTGGAAATTGTGTAGTTATTTGTGCAAGTCTTGGGGTATGGGGGGCGCGATGGGACCCAAATAGGATTTGGGGGGTGGGGGTCCTGCTGGGGCCGTCCGGTAAAAAACACTCAACTATCCCTTATAATACAGTCACCGCAGTCGTTGACGTAAGACGGTATTTAAAACTGGAGAATGAAATGAAGAATCCAATCCCTCAAGCTCACCTGTGGGTCACGCCCGTATCCGAAGCTGATCTCACTAACCGGATTAAAGACTGCGCTAACAAATGGGACGCAATGATGCTGACCATGAATTTCTTCCACAAACAAGTGGCGGATGAAATAGCTAAACAACAACCGCGTCAACTTGAGTTGTTCAATAAAGTTTAATTAACAGGGGCGGTGAAAGCCGCCCCGCTAACCTAGGAGAATCAAATGAACCATTGCGACCACACCCGAGCCGATAGCTGGTGGGAACATGACGGGCGAGGCATCCCACTTGCGCGGGTTTGCGCCAAGTGCCAAGAGGCGGTCTTATCTAAGTACGACCCTAAGATTTTAGAGTGGTACACACAATCAGATGTTGATGAACAAATCGAAGAGGATTAATCATTGGGGCTTCGGCCCCTTTGATACCAGTTATTTGTCGGCGGGCGCGATTAATCATGCGCGCTCAGTCAGGCGAGGGCGTTAAAAACAAATCCAACCGATATTTGTTGTATAATTCAATTACCGCAGTCGTTGACGTAAGACGGTATTTAACCGGAGATAGAAAATGGTAAATCAGGTAATCAAATTAGCGTTTGAATCACATTTCAATGACTCAAATGCACGCATTCGTAGCGCACGCAAAGATCGCGATACTGTAAAAAGCGCAAAGCGCAAAGTAATGTCGCTCTTGAAAATGATCGCGCCTACCAAAGAAGATACTAATTTTAGTATGCATGTATCGGCGACATACAACGATAAACTGCACGTTGTTGTCAGCTTACGTGAATTAGATTCGCTCAAGTGCGATAAATTAATGGCGACCTTGTGGGCCTTTGAAAATTGGGGTGAAATTGCCCGCACGCACACAAGCGACTTTGCAACCCTCTACAACCGTGATTATCACTTTCGTTACGAAACGGGAATGACAGCGACAGTCTGCGCCTACGTCAAGTCGGACAGCGAAACCTGCAAGCGGGTTGTTACCGGAACGAAAGTGGTCGAAGAGTTTGCACTGAAATGCGATTGATCCCCTAGTCGGAGCCGGAGGACGAAAGTCCTCCGGTTATTTTTTGGCCCTTCGGGGCTTTGATACCAGTTATTCGTGGTCGGGCGCGCGTAGTGTCGTGCGTGGCTGGTCGCGGCTGGGTCGGTTTATATAGCGGGTAAGCCTATCCTGATTTGTTATATAATTCAATCACCGGACAGTAATCGTGCTATCCGGTGTGTTCTTTAACTTTGATATCGGAGAATTTCTAATGAAATCAAGTAAACAAACCATTGTTGACAATGTAATCCCAATGAATCTGAAGGATGCGGGTTATAAAATAGCCCGATTAGGTGAAACGTCAAAGGCTATCGCCCAATACGTAATAGAACAATCACCTAGTTTCCCAGAGACAATTGAGGAAAAGGTAAAAGCTGATTTGTATGAGGGTTTTGTACTACGCCATAATGAGGTAATCGGGTCAACCTTTTACATCATGGGGGAAATGGGGGATTATTTGCCAATCAACCCTAAAGACATCGCTAAGTATGAGGGCAAAAAAGAGATTATTGAAATGAATCCTATTATTGCAATGGCGTATACTGGCACTGAATTCGGTATGCTAGCGAATAGTAAAAGTAATGCCTACAATAAACCGATGCATACGATAGTCAGTGCAATGCGTGACAAATTTAAAGGTTACGCTAGTAACGCGATGAAACGACTAGTAAATAGTGCAAAGGAAATCAAAAATGGCGATAAACCTAGAGTGCGAAATGGTAATGATAATTTCGTTATGGCTGTTACCAAAGTGTTCGAAAGCCTAGAAAAACGGGCACGTAATGCGGAGAAAAAGGGAGACGATAGCGCGTCATTCGCCCGCCATGCAGTAGCAGTTAAGGCCTATTGGGAAACGTACAATAAGAAATAAATAAGGGAGAGCCCACCGGACGAAAGTCTGGTGGGTTTTTTTTCGCCCATACCTTTTGAGACC
>Ga0114963_10002042_pt1 | contig 13772 bp, 12 predicted proteins | sample C_131016_EF_Meta_FD_87019 | JGI IMG/M metagenome (GOLD analysis project Ga0114963, IMG submission 87019) | Freshwater microbial communities from Lake Croche, Canada to study carbon cycling - C_131016_EF_MetaG | ecosystem: Environmental > Aquatic > Freshwater > Lake | place: Lake Croche, Canada...
ACGGGCACGTCACCTTACTTGGCAATGGAGTTGTTAAAGATCGAAACCGCCACTCAAATCAATCACGTGCCTTACAAAGGAAGCAGCCAAGCGGTGGTGGATCTTTTAGGTGGGCACGTACAGTTGATGTTTGGCGCTGTCCCAACGCTGGAGCCCCATGTTGCAACAGGCAAGCTCAGAGCAATTGCAGTCAGTAGCCCTAAAAGACTGAATGCATTTCCAGATTTACCCACTGTGGCTGAGAGCTTACCTGGGTTTGAGGCGGCGAGTTGGTATGGTATTTTGGCACCGGTTGGAACCCCCTTTAGCTTGGTCTCAAAAATTCAAAATGACATCGCCAATGCACTTCAAACCAGTGAAGTCAAAAATTTCATTATCAACAGTGGTTTTGATGTCATTGGCAATAAACCCAAAGAGTTTTCCAATGTGATTCAACAAGATTTAGAAAAATGGGGTAAATTGATCAAAACGCTCAATTAAAGTGCATTGGCTTGTTGAATTCAATATCTATATTCAAAGATTTTTTTAACATTACTGTATATTCTGAAATTGTAGGATGATAAGGAGCGAAAATATTGAAGTGACTTTTATGCGCGAGAACTGCAAGGTTTGATAAGTCCTTGGTTTTATATCCTAATTCAAATAAATTGCAAGGTAGCTCTAACTCTCTCATTAACTCCTTTAAACCTTGCGCTAAAGTTATATCGGGTTTCAAGCCCATCGCTTGAGCTACTTCTTTTGCTTTGTCGGGTATTTGAGCGCAAGTTGTCTGAAGTGTTTCAATAAGTCCAATGCCGCTGAGGACCCCATGGTGAAAACCTTGATCGCTACAGGTGATTGCAATTGCATGTGCTGGACCTAACCCCATGCCTATAGAGATTCCACCACAAAATGCTGAAAGCATCATTTGAGCTCTTGCGTTTTCATCGTCTTGATTGATTGTTGCGTTTCTAAGGTGCTTGGTCGCCAACCTTATCCCCTCGAGTGCCAAATTCTTTCCGAGAGGTATTTCCTTTTTTGAGAAAAAACCTTCTATACAGTGCGAAAGTGCATCAATTCCTGTTGCCGCAGTGAGGTGCTTTGGTAAACTTTTAGTAAGGTCAGGATCCAAAATAGCCAGTTTGGGGATCAAGTATCTAGAGCTCATTCCAACGGAGGGTTTGATAGCATCTGGATGTAACCCAGCTGAGTGAGATGCTTCGCTCCCTGTTCCCGCTGTGGTTGGGATCACTATCAAAGGGGCTGACTGGCCATGGATTGCATTGGGTACGCCCAAATAATTTGAAGCCTCCCCTTTGTTTTTTCCTAACAAGGCAATGATTTTTGCCGTATCTATTACCGATCCTCCGCCTAATGCAATTACTGAGTCGCATGCCGCTTCTTTGTAAATGTGCAACCCCTTATCTACATCTGAGAAAAGAGGGTTTTCTGTTACTTGATCAAAAATTGAGGTTTTGGCCTCAGTGCCGCAAGCATCAATGGTCTTTGTTAGAAGCCCGGCTTGCTTAACCCCTTTATCGGTGACGATCAATGGGTGATGGATGCCAAGTATTTTGAGTTCATTTGATAATTGGGACAAGGAGCCGGGTCCAAATAATAAATGTGGTACTTGAAGTGAAAGTGTTTGAATCATGAATAAGCAGAGATTTATTTAATTTAGATGATATGTGTAGAAAAATTCTAGACTATTGCGCTTTAACTCCAGCCTTGGCCAATTGAATGGGCCAACGAATATTCTCCGCTCTAACGAATGCTTCAACATCTTGTGGAACAAAGCTACTGAAACTCCTTGCAGCAAGATGGTCCTTGAAAGCACTTGTATTTGCTACATTTTCTATAGCTTGGCGTAATTTTAGGACGATTGCTCTTGGCGTTGAAGTTGGTGCAAAAAGTTCAGTCCAACTTGACATCACCAATTCAGGCATGGAGCTCTCTTTAGCTGTTGGTATATCGCTTAATTCGCGCGATTCGCCAGAAGTCAATATGGCCCGAACTTTACCACTTTTGATAAATGGAAGCGCTGTACCTGTCGCATCAAAAAAAAGATCGATTCGGGATGCCAACAGCTCTGTATAAATGGGTGAAGCGCCTTTAAATGGAACCTCAAGAAGATCTATCCCAGCTAAGCTTTTTAAAAGTGCAGCCCCAACAGCTTGACCACTACCTTGTCCCGGCATACCAATGTTTAATTTCCCAGGATTCGCCTTGGCAAAAGCGATCAACTCTGAAATATTCTTAAGTGGTAAATCGGATCTAGAGATTAAAGTGTATCCATTGTTGGCTACCAGTTGAAGGGGGAGTAAATCAGTTCCAGGATTAAATGGGAGCTCTCGAGTTAGTGAAGGTGCTTGAGAAATACTTCCTACTCCACCCACCACTAACGTGTAACCATCAGGGGCGCTTTTGGCAACAAAATTAGTTCCAACCACCGTTCCTGCTCCTGGTCGATTTTCTGCTACTACTGCTTGCCCAAGTTCTTTAGACAGCCCCTCTGCTAAAAGCCTTCCTAGATAGTCATAACTGCCACCTGGTCCAACTGGGATCACGATATTGATCATTCGATTTGGATAGGCGGAATTCTGAGCGTTCGAAAGAACGGCTTGGCAAAGTATCCAAAATAATAATATAAATTTTAAAATTCTCATTTTTCACTTTCAAGTTTCGTGGGCTTTCATCGAAATACCTCTTTTTAGAAAGATACAGCAATTTATATTCAAGTTTATTTGATTTTTAACAACTCCTTAGAAAATGGGTTGGCTTTTTATGTTTGGCTACCAAAGCATATTTCTAAAATCTTCTTACCTAGCAATTACCCTAATTGATTTGACTTGTAGAAAATGAACATTGCTTTTATTGCTATATATTTATTCTCAATAGCTCATTGCATAAGTAGGTGTTTAATCTAATGTTATCAGTTGTTAAATTAGTCATACTGAAAGCTATGAAAAGTACTTTGTCGTACCTTTTGAGTCTCCATTAATCACCTTTTAATGGAGAGTTTTGGTCGCTTAAGATTATTTAAGCTTCTAATTGTTAACCGCTTTTTAGGACTGCATTTTTTAATTCGATTGGATATTAGAAATGTTTGGGAGAAAATTTAAAGTAATAGCCTTGTTGTTTATTTTTGTGCCGATTTTTTCAATTGCACAAAATTACCCAAGTCGTCCTATCAAGTTTGTCGTTCCATATTCACCTGGTGGTGCAATTGATACGACTGCTCGTGCTGTGGCACAAAAGATGTCAAGTCTTCTTTCTCAGTCTTTCGTGGTGGAAAATCATCCTGGTGGAAATACGGTTATCGGGACAGAGTTGACCATCAAGTCCCCTCCTGATGGTTATACTTTTTTAGTGACTTCAAGTTCACCTATAGTTGCCAATCCTCATTTGTACAGTAGATTGACATACGACCCTCTTAAAGATTTGGCTCCAGTAGCTCTTATTTGCCTCTTGCCACAAGCCTTTGTAATTAACAAGGATCTTGGAATCAATAACATCAAGGAATTTATTGCCTTTGCAAAAGCAAACCCAACTAAGTTGAGTTACGGCTCCATGGGAAGTGGTTCTAGTGGTCATCTCAATACAGAAAATTTTAAACAAATTAGTGATATTCAAATGACTCATGTCCCTTATAAGGGGTCCACGCCTGCTGTTACAGATCTTGCGGGGGGGCAGATTTCAGCGATGGTGGTGACGATGAGTGCAGTTGATGGTTTTTTACGCTCAGGTAAGCTAAAAGCACTTCTTATAGGATCAGGACAGAGATCGGTATTGTTCGCAGACGTACCGACTGCTGCAGAGGCAGGTTATCCAACTTTTACTGCATCCGATTGGATTGGCATTATGGCTCCAAGCTTAACTCCGAAATCAATTGTTGATCAATTCAATGATGCCTTTCAAAAAGTAGCAAATCAGCCAGACTTTCGTGAAGAGTGGATATTAAAAAAGGGTCTTGAGCCAGCTGCAACCAAAACTCCGCAAGATTTTGAAAAATTCATTCGCGCTGACTATGTTCAAACTGGAAAACTTGTACGCTTAACTGGCGCTAAACTGGATTAAATTTTTTTTATGGCACGTGTATCTGATCTTTCCTCAACTGAACAAACTTCAGAGCAAGCAAAAATTTATGCAGAAATTGCAGGTCCTCGAGGTGGTGTGGTGCGAGGTCCATTTGCAATATGGTTGCGTAATCCAGATATTGCAGATAAAGCAAACCAACTTGGTAATGCTTTAAGGGTCAAAGGTAAATTAGACAAACGTTTGTTTGAATTGGCGATTCTTGTAGTTGCGAGAGCCTGGACAGCACAATACGAATGGTTTGCACATGCCCAAGCCGCCTTGGATGTGGGAATAGATTCTTCAATCATTAGCTCCTTGCAACAAGGCAAGGAGCCAACTTTTAACAAAGAAGATGAAAAGATTGTTTATAAAGTGACCTTGGAATTACAAACCAATCACAAACTGTCTGATTCGACCTATGCCGATGCTGAGAAGATATTAGGTCTAACGCTGCTGATTGAGCTCATTTCTGTCATTGGTTTTTACACCATGGTAGCAATTGTCCTGAATGGCTTTGAGGCTCCAGTGCCTGGTAATGAGTTGCCTCTGACTGGAGATGGTTTTAGAAACCCTTGAGAAACGGATTTATTAGAAATGTTTACTCCAATTAGACGTATCGTCACTGGACATCTGCCAAATGGTAAAGCCACTGTGCTCATTGATGATGTAGCTACAAATACCAAACACCCAGACGATAAAGTCATGTCCACCTTGATGTGGGTCACTGACCAAGCACCTTCGGATCTTTTGATTGAGGAGGATGCGGGTTTACGAGTGTTGGGAACAGCTCCACCAGTCGGCGGATCTCGTTTTGCAGTTTTGGATTTGCTGCCAGGCAATGATTTTCACGGGCAACATAGAACAGATACCATTGACTATGTGATTTGTTTAATGGGTGAGGTCGACATGTTGCTAGACGATGAAATTGTTCATATGAAATCTGGTGACGTCATGATTCAACGTGGAACTAACCATGCCTGGGTAAATCGCAGCAGTGCACCGGCTCGTATTGCCTTTGTGCTGATTGACGCATTTCCAAAAAGAGTGGGTTCTATTTCATTAAACCAGAACGCAAAATAGGAGAATGCATGTCTGTTAATCGTCCCGATCCATGGAGTTACATGGGGCCAGCTGAAGCAAAAATTCTAGGTGATGTCATTTATGATAAAAATGAGCAAGCTAGATGGTGTCGAGCAATGCTTTTCGGAACTTTACCTTATATGTGGAAGGACAAGGCAACTGTTGTTAGAGAAATGATGTTTGAGAAGTTAGAGCTAAAGCCGGGTGAAAAAGTATTGATCATTGGAGAATGCGTCGCTGAATGTGGATTTGATGAATCAATTCGTAACTTTATCGGTGATCAAGGGGAATTGGTTGTAGTTGATATAACTGAAAGTGCACGATCAGCCTATGTTTCCGGAATCAGAGGGAGAAAAGGTGAGCTTGCCACTTGGCAGTTCAATTACACAAAAGACTACCCTGATGGGTATTTCGATTGCGTGGCTGTTATTCAAGCTGTTCAACACACAGATGATTGGACCGAGACGGGTCTTGAATTGCTTAGAGTTATGAAGTCTGGTAGGCGCTTAATGCTAGGGGAAATAACGTTCAGTCCAAATATGGTAAGCGCAGCCGGTCTAGATATACACGTTGAGAGCTGGGTTGAAAAGATATTTTCAAGAATGGGTTGGAGCATCGATCAGTTTCCTTATTACAGTCCAGCAGCTTTGCATGCTGCATTGGATCATTTGCTCGAGGATCCTCAAGATTTTACTTGGAAGGGGATTGAACTTTTTTGGGGAACAAAACCTTAATTGTTCAATTTCGAGTTTTCTCCTAAAAAAATACTTCACTCAAGTCTTTTAATAAAGTAAGGTACTTAAAAAAACATTATGGCAAATCCACCATTTCCTAAAACCGCGAAACCTATACCGAAAGGTGCTTATCCTGCTTCTCTTCATGCATACATGCCGCAAATGTCTTTAGCCGAACGTGATAGGAGATGGGACAGATTAAGAAAAAAAATGCTTATGGCCGGTTTGGATTCATTGGTTTTCTTGGGGAATGATATTTTCTGGGGTATGGGCATGGCAAACATGCGCTATGTTTTGCAAGTTGACTCACAAATAGGTGCAGATGGATTATTTCCTTTAGAGGGTGACCCTGTTGTTTGGAACGCAGTTGCTCACATGAATCGCCCGACCAATATGTACTTGTCTGTACAAAATTGGGTTAAAGACTTTCGAATTCGCCAGGGTATGCCTGTCATTGCCGATGAGATAAAGAGTAGAGGTCTTGCGGGTTCAAAGATAGGTTTGGTTGGATTTTCATCAACAATTCAAACTACGCCTACCATCTTGCATCAAGATGTACTTTCATTAGAAAAACTGCTTCCAGAAGCAAATTTTATAGATGCAAGTTGGATGCTTGAAGAAATGCGCATGATCAAAAGCGAAGAGGAGATAGATACACTTAGAAAAGCGGGAAAAATTGCAAGAAAAGTTGTTGATGCTCTTATAGAAACCGCGCGACCAGGTGTGCCAGATGCTGTTGTATATGCTGAAATGATTCGAACGCAAATAGCCAATGGTGGTGAACCTAATATATTTAACCTTTTTGCAGCCGGGCCAGTAGAGCACCCCCCTGAGGAGCTGTGGCACTTATTGCATGGATGTGAGCAACCGTTAACACCGAGTATGCGACCTCTTGAGTTAGGCGACATTATTGTTACTGAATGGCATACCAAATATGGTGGATACAGATGTCATACTGAATATACGGTTTATATCGGTAAAAAAGCTCCAGATGAATTACTTCATATTTGGGATGTTTCAGTGGAGTGCCTCCATGCAAGCAAAAACGCTCTGGTTGCTGGAAAGACAATTTCAGAGGCAATTGAGATCATTAGAAAACCAGCGATCAAAGCTGGATTGGATTGGGTAGAGCTTGGATTCCATGCGATGGGTACAGCTTCACCAGAATTTCCCACGGTCATCTATCAAAGTGGATATGGCGGTAACGCCTTGAACAGTTCTCGAATAGGCAATATGGTCTTGGAGGAGGGGATGTGTTTTGGCAATAACATTGACTTGCATAACTCTTCCTGGAAGCCTGATGTTGGCTGTATGTTGTCTGATTTTATGGTTGTAAGAAAGGACAAAGCCGAGTGTTTAATTGGCACTCCAACTGAGCTGGCTCAAGTCTATTGATCACTACTTTTTTGGGAAAAATATGAAATATTTAAAATCTTTGATCGTAGTTTTTTTGTTGATTAATTTGTCTGCACAAGCACAAGAGTTTCCATCAAAACCCATTCGTATCACATCTCCCTTTCCTGTAGGAAGTGGACCTGATGTCGTTGTACGCATGTTAAGTGAAAAATTACAGTCTTATTGGTCGCAATCTGTTGTTGTTGATACCAAAGCAGGTGCAAATGGCGTGCTTGCAATTGATCAAACCAAGCGATCAAACCCTGACGGACATGATTTATTGATCTTGGACAATGGTCATGCAACAATTATTCCCAATTTGTATAAGAAATTAACTTACGATGTTGATCGTGACTTGGCGCCTATTTCTCTTGTGATGAGCGTACCTTTTTTTGTGACCACATCTAGTGACGGACCTATTAAATCTGTAGCTGATTTAATTGCTTTATCAAAGTCCAAACCTGGCGTTATTTCATATGGAACTCCCTTTATTGGCAGTCCTGCACATTTGGGTAGCGCATTGTTTGAATCGATGTCTGGTACAAAAATGATCAACACTCCTTTTAAAGAAACAAGTCAATTGTTTACCTCTGTTGCAAATGGGAGCGTTTCTTGGGCCTTAGGTACTTTTGCAACTACAGGACCTTTTGTACGCTCTGGGAAATTAAAACTTTTGGCAGTTGGAGCTCCAAAGCGATCAAGTTCGGCTCCGGATGTGCCAACTGTTGACGAAGAGGCTAAATTTTTAGGCTTTGAAGTGATCTCATGGGTTGGGCTTTTCTCTCCGATTGGAACACCATCCACAACATTAGACAAAATCAACCGGGATTTTGCTCGGGCCCTTAATGAGACAGATATACGCCAAAAGATGATGTCTATGGGTATAGAGGCAACTCCTAGCAGTAGAGGTGAATTTACCAAGGTTATCAATCAAGATACAAAAAAATACGGTGATTTAATTAAGTCTACTGATATCAAAGTTGATTAAAAATTGGAATCACATTGAATTTGATTGATCATTATCAGCATCCAGTTCTGATCGTTGGTGCAGGTCCTATTGGGCTTGCTCTTGCTGCTTATTTGGGTAGCAATTCAATTAAAACCATCTTAATTGAGAAAAATGAGGATGTTCTTGGTTCAGCTAAGATGATCGTGGTGAGCATGCGAACCATGGAGTTTTGTCGGAGTCTTGGGGTTTCTGATGAAGTTAGGCACTGGGGATTTCCCCTCGATCACGGCTTAGACAGTATATTCGTGACCGGGTTGCAAGGATTTGAACTTGGTCGAGTCAAGGCGCCCTCATTGCTTACTGAATTCGATACACCGTTTAGCCCTGAAAGGGAGCGCCCTTGTCCGCAAACATGGTTTGATCCAATCTTACAAAAAAAAGCACGATCACATCCCAGTATAGATTTGCAATACAAAAGCACACTCTCATCCTTTAATCAATTTGAAGACTATGTTGACTGTGAAATCCTTAGATCTGATGGTGAAGTTGAAACAATAAGGTCTAGCTATTTGGTGGGTTGCGACGGATACTCTAGTTCCGTCAGAGAGAAGCTTGGTATTGAGTTAGAGGGCAATATGCACCTTGATTTTTCGATGAGTGTTTACCTAACAATCCCTGACTTGCTTAAATCGCATTCAATTGGGGATGCATACCGCTATATATTTGTAGATGAAACAGGTGTTTGGTCTGTTTTAACGACCATTGATGGTCATAATTTATACAGATTACAGCTCATTGGTGCAAACGAGGTGGATGTCCTTAAATTTGACATCGACGTGGTCATAAAGAGGTGTATTGGTTCTTCATTGCCGTATGAAATTAAGGATATCAGTCGTTGGGTTCGAAAATCTACTTGTGCGCAAAAATTTATCTCAGGTCGTGTTTTTATTGCTGGTGATTCGGCTCATGCCCATCCTCCAAATGGCGGACTTGGTATGAACACAGGTATTCTTGATGCTTGGGATCTCGGTTGGAAACTCTCTGCAAAAATTCAAGGCTGGGGGGGGAATCATTTACTTGAAAGTTATGATCTGGAGCGTCGCCCTGCATCTTTCAAAGCAACTCAAGAATCTTTAAAAAACTACCATCGACTTGTTGGAAAACCAAGTTACATAGGTATTGATGAACCGGGTACAGAGGGTGAGATTAAAAGACGCGCTTTGGGAGAAAAGTTGGTGGCGGACAATGAAAAGGCCTGGCGAGCTGTGGGTATACATATTGGCCATGTGTATAGCCCATCACCAATTGTTATAGAAGATGGTCAATTTCAAAGTGATGGTGATGAAGACTATGTGCCTTCATCTCGACCTGGTGCAAGAGCTCCGCATGTTTGGTTATCAAGCGATGAAAGTATTTTAGATTTATTTGGATTTTGGTTTACCTTGCTTAACTTCTCAGACATCAATGCAGATGAATTTTTACTGATCGCCAAAAAATTAAAAATGCCTTTCAAAATAGAGCTTATTTTGAACCAGGAAGCAAAATCAATGTATGAAAAAAATCTTGTATTGGTTCGTCCAGATGGACATGTTTGCTGGCGAAGCAATGAAATGCCTATTGATATTGAACAATTGTTGAATCGAGTCAGAGGATTTTGATTTTTAATTAAGACTAATTTTTTTAATGGAGTAGATGATGGAAGTTGCAATTCTTGGAGGTGGTATTGGGGGCCTTGTCGCCGCATTGTTTTTACACAGGGAAGGTGTACCTTGCCGTGTGTATGAAGCCACAACAGAATATAAACCTCTTGGTGTGGGGCTGAATTTGTTTTCCCACGCAGTTTCGACCTTGACTGATTTGGGGTTGGGGGATGCCTTGGCAAAATCTGGTTTTGAGCCTGCTTCTTTTCTTTATTTAAATCAATATGGTCAGGAAATATACAGTGAGCCTTGTGGTCGTCATGCGGGTTTTGATTTTCCACATTACTCTATACACCGCGCCAGTCTTCACTCACTCTTGCATGATGCTGTTATAGCGAGATTAGGCGCTGATTCAATTGTCATGGGTCGTCGAGTTAAAAGACTTGACCAAGATGCTGACGGGGTAACAGTATTTTTTGAGGATTTGCAGGGTAAAGAGACGATTCAACCCCTAAAGGCCAGTGTTGCAATTGGTTGTGATGGTATTCACTCTGCAGTACGTCGACAATTTTATCCTGCTGAGGGAGGGCCAACATTCGGCGGCATTTATATGTGGAGGGGCGTGACTCGCGGTAAACCTGTATTAGGGGGCAATCAAATTATAAGAGCCGGACCTCTTAGAACTGGCAAACTGCTGGTATACCCATTGCACAACTACGACGATGGAACGCAACTTCTCAATTGGGTGGTTGAAAAACAAAGTGAAGTTTGCGAACTGGTTGATTGGAGTAAGCCCGGAAAATTGGAAGATTTTTTACCTTGGTTTAAAGACTGGACATACGATTGGTTGGATGTTCCGGAACTCTTTAAAAAAGCCAGCATGATTTTAGAGTATCCCATGGTCGATCGAGATCCAATACCCCAATGGTCTTTTGGTCGAATAACCCTCCTTGGTGATGCTGCTCATCCGATGTACCCAAGAGGTGGCAACGGCGCCGCTCAATCTATCATTGATGCAAGTGTGCTTGCACCCTTGTTAAAAAAATACGGCAATGATCCTGTTCAAGCTTTACAAGTATATGAACTTGAAAGAAGAGCTAAAACAACAAAAATTGTTAACACCAATCGCTCTCAACCACCTGATTTCATCATCGAGTCGGTTGATAAATTATCCCAAGGCAAGCCCTTTGCACATATCGATGATCTTATCTCTAAAGAAGAAATGAACACCATAGTAGAAAACTATCGAGCCGTTACCGGTGCGACCCTCAGCGCTGTCAACAAGGTTTGATCCCTGATCGATGTCATTTTTAGCCAATCAATCAACTTAAAGGTCCCTGTATGAACATTTTTAATTTTGTAAAGTGGAATCAGTTTATTGATGGTTTTGATCGCAGAAATATTTTGACGACTTTGGTGTTGCTCCTTATCTTTGCAATTGATCCGGGACGAGTCAACGCACAGGACTATCCGGCGAAAACTGTTCGGATCATTTCACCCTATTCAGCGGGAAGTGGCCCGGATGTTTTGTCCCGCGTCATTGCTGAGCAACTTACTAAAATTTGGAGCCAACAGGTCATCGTAGATGCCAAGCCTGGTGGCAATGGATTTATTGCGCTAGAAAGTGTAAAAAGAGGTTCTTCAGAGGGATATGATATTGGATTGGTCAGCAATGCACACATGACCATCAATCCGGCCTTGATCAAAAATATTCCATACGATTCTAAGGCGGACTTTGCCCCAGTAGCTATCCTTTACAACACCACTTTTTTTATTGCTACAAGTGTCAACGGTCCCTATAAAAGTCTGTCTCAGCTCATCTCATTTGCAAAAGCAAATCCTGGTCGAGTTTTTTATGGTTCTCCATACGTTGGTAGTCCGTCTCACTTGGGTGGCGCTTACCTTGAGTCATTAACGGGGACAAAAATGGTTCACGTTCCATTCAAAGACGTACTGCAAATTTACACGACGGTGGCAACCGGTCAAGTTGACTGGGCTTTGGGTTCTTATGGCAGCATGGCGGCATTGGTGCAAGCAGGTAAACTCAAACTTATGGCGGTTGCAGGTAAAAAACGTTTGCTCAGTCAACCTGATGTACCAACAGCCAATGAATTGTTGGGTCTCAAAGATTACGAGGTCAATTCTTGGGTGGCTTTCATTGCACCCAAGAATGTTCCAGATTCAGTGGTAAGAAAGATCAATGCAGATGTGAATCGGGTACTAGAGTCAGCAGAAACAAAACAGACACTCAATCAGCTCGGTTTTATTGGTGCAGCTGATTCGGTTGAGGGACTTGCGCGAATCATTGATACTGATCTTAAAATCAACTTTGATTTGGTTCGTAAATCTGGCATCACAGCTGAATAATTCTGTTTTTAAATGAACGACTTGATGGTTTTACTCTAGGTGACTTTGCTATCTCGCCGTTTAAAAAGCATAGGCGAACTGTGCCAGAGTGTATGAACTAGGCAATAGTACTGATTGACTTAAAAAATTACAGATTTAAAGTCGATTTTTTTGACGCTTGGAGTGAGCAGATGTTTTTGTCCATGAAGTGGATTGTTTCAGTACTTTTGATTTTTCCAAGTGTTGTCTTTTCTCAAGCTACTTATCCGAACAAGTCCATCAGGTTGGTGACCCCTTTTGAGGCGGGTGGCACGGTTGATGTGATTGGTCGCTCGGTCGTGAATGTCATCAACAAGCGCGGCGTGCTCAACATTTTCATTGACAACATACCCGGTGCCAACGCCATGATCGGCTCCCTTGCAGTGGCCAAGGCTCAGCCTGACGGATACACCATTTTGAATGTATCTCCATCCATCATCATTAATACACTTGTGTCAAAGCCCGCCCCTTACGACACGCTAAAAGACTTCAGTCCCATTGGTGTTCTAGGGATTGGCAGTGGTTATTTGTTGGTGGTTAGAAAAGACTTGGCGGTGAATACTGTGCAGGACTTGATTGCCATGTCCAAATCTGCGACTAACCCCTTGACTTATGGCACACCAGGCGTTGGTAACGCACTGCATTTGGCCACAGAAAATTTTGCCTCCAAAGCTGGGATTCAGTTGTTGCACATCCCTTTCAAAGGCAGTGCGGGTGCCCTTAATGCTATTGTGGCCAGTCAAGTTGATGTCATGGTCTTGTCACCAGCGACGGTGCTGCCCTTCAAAGAGAATGGTCAGGTCAAAGTGCTGGCGTTTACTGGTTCATCCAGGGGGAAAGATTTCTCCAGCACGCCGATCATGAAAGAGGCGGGGCTGGACGACTGTGTCATCAAGGGCACCTGGGTGGGTTGGTTTGCGCCAAAGGGTACACCTAGCGAGGTCATCAGCAAGTTATCGACGGAGATCAAAATAGCGCTTAGGGATCCCCAGCTCAAAGATTCTTTGAGTGAGGGTGGCTTTGATGCGGATGGTCGCAGTCCTGCTGAGTTCATCCAGTTCGTTAAAAACGAGCAGGACCGATACTCCGAGATCGTCAAGCGCCTTGACCTTCAAATCAAGTGATCTTTTTATTTCCAAACTAACCCATGAAGAATTTCCCCACACTCAGAGACTGGATTGATGATCTGGCCGAGCATGATTTATTGACCATTGCCAAACCAGGTTTGAGTTTGAACTTTGAGCTCGCCGCCTTGGCCCACCGACTCGATGGTGAGAAGGCCACCTTCTTTCCTAAGCCCAGTGGTCATGCCATCCCAGTCGTCAGTGGGATCATGTCCAATCGACCTTGGATTGCCCGAGCCATGGGTGTTGATGAAAAAGGCATCTTGAAGAAGTACCAAGAGGCCGTCTCTTCACCTCTGCCTTGCAAGGTGGTGCCTAAATCCCATGCCAAAGTTCAAGAGGTGGTTCACCAAGGACCGATTGATTTGGCAGCTTTACTTCCGGCACCGGTTCACAACGAACACGATGG
>Ga0114963_10002043_pt1 | contig 13767 bp, 13 predicted proteins | sample C_131016_EF_Meta_FD_87019 | JGI IMG/M metagenome (GOLD analysis project Ga0114963, IMG submission 87019) | Freshwater microbial communities from Lake Croche, Canada to study carbon cycling - C_131016_EF_MetaG | ecosystem: Environmental > Aquatic > Freshwater > Lake | place: Lake Croche, Canada...
ACGTTGGAACAGGAAATATAGCCAATATCTGTTCGGCTTTTAAAAAAATTAATATTTCCTATAACCTTTGTTCAAAAGTTTCAGATTTTAAAGGAGGTAAAATTATTTTGCCTGGCGTTGGGGCTTTTGCAGATTTTATGGACAAATTAAAAAAGAGAAACATTGATAATTATATTGTTAACAAATCGAATGAAAATATTTCTATTTTAGGTATTTGTTTAGGATTTCAAGTTTTATTTTCAAGCAGCACTGAGCATAAATTTAGCCAGGGACTAAATCTATTAAAAGGAGATTTTGGTTTAATAAAATCAAATTTGTTAATCCCACATGTTGGCTGGAATGGTTGTGAAATTAAAAAAGAAAAAAATGATTTATTTAAAGATATTAATAGCAATTCTGATTTTTATTTTACTCATTCGTATATTCTTAAAAAATATGAAGAAAAGGATATTATCGCTTTTACAAAATACGGAATAAAATTTCCATCCGTTGTAAAAAAAAATAATATTTATGGAGTACAGTTTCATCCAGAAAAAAGTCAAGACAAAGGTCTAAAGATCCTGAAAAATTTTTATGAGCTCTGCTGATGTTAAAAAAACGCCTAATTTTAGTTTTAACATTTAATGATGGCATATTGTTTAGGACAAAACAATTTGTACCTGATTATAGATATACCAAAAATTTTATTGATTTGTGGTTTGCAGATGAAATTGTGTTATTAGATATCTCTAAAAAAAATAAATTAAGCAAAAAATTTATAGAAATTGTTAATTTTTTTTCTTTGAATTGTTTTTTGCCAATATCTGTAGGTGGCGGTATTAGATCCTTTAAAGACGCGGAAACTTTATTTAAACAAGGAGCGGATAAAGTTATTCTAAATTCTTCAACACATAAAAATCCAGATTTAATAGTGAAAATATCAAAAGTTTTCGGATCTCAATCAATTATTTATTCTATTGACTGTAAAAAAAAAAAAAATAAATACGAAGTCATAATTAATAATATTTTTAATACAAAATTAGATCCAATTAAGTGGGCAAAGATTGCTGTTGAAAATGGTTGTGGCGAACTTTTGATTAATAGTATTGATAATGATGGAAGTTTATTAGGTTATGATTTTGATTTAATTAACCTTATAGTAGAAAAAGTAAAAGTTCCATGTCTTGCGTTAGGAGGAGCAGGCAACTGGGATCATATTCTTCAGTTATTTAAAAAAACCAATATATCCGCAGCTTGCACTCAAAATGTATATCATTTTACAAATGAGAGTTTAAGATCTGCAAAAGAATATTTGAAGAAAAATAAAGTCTTAGTAAGAGAATAATAGATGACTATAAAATTTTGCAAAAACTGTTTTACTCCAAATACCAGGCCTAGAGTTGTTTTTAGTAGCCAAGATATTTGTAACGCTTGTTTAAATTCTAAACACAAAAAAAAAATTAATTGGAAAGAAAGAGAAAATGAGTTTCATAAAATAATTTTAAATATAAAAAAAGATTCAAAAAAAAATAAAAGAGCATACGATTGTATTGTTCCTTGGTCTGGAGGCAAAGACTCTTCTTCTATAGCTTTAAAGCTTAAATATAGTTTTGGTTTAAATCCTTTGCTCGTTACATTTTCTCCTTTAATTATAAATGAAATTGGCGTTTACAACAGAGAGGAGCTTTTAAAAAAAGGATTTGATAGTATTTTTTTTAGACCAAACCAGGACATTGCGAGAATTCTTTCAAAAAGATTTTTTATTGAAAGAGGAAATCCGAAAGTAGCTTGGGATGCAGGAATTAACTCTATCCCGGTCCAAGTAGCTATTGCTCATAAAATTCCTTACATTTTTTATGCAGAACATGGAGAGAGCGAATATGGAGGATTAGTATTAAGCGAAAAAAGTAAAAAATTAAGAGATGTTAAAGAAGTTATTGAGCATCAGATCGGTGATTATCCAGAAAATTGGGTGAGCAAAACTGTTTTAAAATCAAATCTTGCTCCATATATATATCCAGATGAAATAATACTTAAAAAAAATAAAATTTTATCTTATTATTTCAGCTATTTTTTTAAATGGAGTATGTATGAGAATTATAATTATGTAAAAAAAATTCTACCAAATTTTAAGGAAAATCCAAATGGAAGAACAGAAGGAACATTTACCGATTTCGATAGCTTGGATGATAAAATAGATGATTTGTATTATTATATGCAATATATAAAATTTGGTTTTGGAAGGGCCACTAGGGATGTTAGTAGACTAATTCAAAATGGTCATTTAAAAAGAACAGAGGGATTAAAATTTATAAAGAAATATGATGGCGAGTACCCGAAAATAAATAAAGAAGCCGTCTTAAATTATTTAAATTTAAATCAATATGATTTTGAAGAAATTATTAATAAACATAGGAATCCGGAAATTTGGAAACAAGATGGAAACGGCTGGGTGTTAATTAATAGATTATGATTATCGTTTAACTTTTAATAACTTATTTTTCTCTAATAAATCAACTATTTTAATTACTTCTTTAGGATTTATCTTTGTTATTTGACTAATATCCGAAACAGTTCTTCCGTCAGAGTAGTAAAGAATGTTAAACATATTTCTTTCGTTTAGACTAACTTTTCTCTCATTAATTGGCCGATATAAATTTCTTTTAGTTAAAAAAGGTTCACATGTTGTATTGGACATAACTTTTAGATCTTTTTCTATAACTTCAATAATATCTTTAATGAAATGAAAAGATTCATTAAGAGATTTTTCGCTTACCATATTAAGATTGTCATGAGATGTATGATATTCCTTAAATTTTCCGTAAAGACTTCGAGTAACAGCAACTACAGGCAGGTCAATTCCTTGATAATTAAATTGTCTTTCATCGGAACCACATTCTAGAAAAGAATATTTTTTTTTATTTTTTTTTGTTTGCAGAATTAGTTCTGCAATTTTGTCCGAGTAAGAGTTACTATTCTTAGAATTAACTATTGAGAATTCCCCGTTATCCCCAAAACAGGTTAAATGATAGCCAGCAATAAAATTATTTTTAAATTCTTTTAATTTATTCTTTAAATAAGCAATACAACCAATAGTTTCCGGCATAAATAAGAATCTATAACTATAAAAATTTTTTCTTTTCGATATATATTTCGCTAAAAAAGTTAATATTGTAGGCCCGCTTAATTCATTATTTACTAAAGAAGGATGGCAAATATTAGCGCTAATAAGAATTTCTTTTTTACTTTTCCCTTTAATTAGCATTTCTCCAATAGTGAGACTTCCATTTTTATTAAAATTAGAATTAATAACAACTTTAAATTTATTCTTTTTTAACTTTTTAAAAAAATTATAAGAGACACAAAAACCCCAATCTTTTTTATAGTAGCTCGTTTTATATGGTATGGCGTCTGGAATATCTTTGTCATAGAAAAGATGACCTTTAAGTTCGTCTAGATTAACATATTTATTAATAGGCTCAGAATAGCCCATAAGATGTAGATTATTTTTTTTAAAATCAATAATTCTTTTATTTTCTAATTCTACGTAAGCGTCTTTAACGTTCCACTCAGAAGGAATTGTCCAATCAAAAACTTTGGTTCCACTTTTATATTCTATAATTTTTAATTCAGGGATAATTTTTCTTATAATATTCAGAGTTATTCGGTTACCATCACCAGTTATACTTCTGTTAATTGGATATAGCTTTTTTATTAAAGAGTATATATTTTTCCCTATTATATTGTTCATATTTATTTATAATATCGACATACTGGATTTCAAGTTGCTTGCCAATTTAAAACTTTTAAAAAGAGACTTTAAATAACAACTTATATCGTTATAAAATTTTATTTAGAATATTAACTTTTATTATTATAAATTTTTATAATTATTATCAATTAATTATAAACTTCTATATTGTTTATTATATTGTACATATTTGTATGAAATACCTTTTTTTATCACCATACGGAGCAGTTCATGACTGGAGGTTTTCAGAATATCAAATTCAAGAATTACTATCCTTGAATAATGAAGTTGCCATTATAAAATGCAATTCTATTCTTCATAATTCTTGTATGGCAATTAAGGCTCATACTCAGAATAAATTGTATAATAACAAATTTTTTATTAATAAAGTTTGCAAAAGATGCCAATTCAATCAAAAAGAATATTCTAAGAAATATGAATCTTTTATAATAGATGATTTTATCTTAAGTTCCGATATTGAAATAATTAATAATATCTTACTTAATGTTAATAAAAATAATTTTTTAAATTTTGAATATGAAAATATCAAAATAGGCAGAATTTCAGTATTTGACAGCATGCTATTATATAAAAAAGATAGCATGAATTTTTCAAATCAAGAGTTTGAAGAAATTAAAAGAAGAATTAATACCCTACTAATATTTCAATTTTCACTTAAAAAAATATCAAAGAAATTTAATCCTGATTTTGTAATCTATCAAAACGGAAACTACTCACTTAGCAAATTATTTTGTGATTATTTTAATCAAAAAGGAATAAATGGTTACGCATGGGAAGCTTCTATGCACAACAATAATAGATTCGATAAAATTTTCATTACAAAAAATGATATGAATTTTGGAATTAATTATCTCAAAAAAAATTGGAAACTTGACTTAAAAAATAATTGTATATCAAAAAAAAATATTGACAGTGTTAATAGTCATTTTGATACAGTAATAAATGCAAAAGCTTTAAGGAGTTTTTCAAGAAAAATTGCTCCAAATGAAAAATCATTGAGAAATTTTTTTAATATTAATAAAAAAAAGATTATTCTTCTTAGCGCAAGTAGTTGGGATGAAGTAATTGGAACTTATATTTTAAAAGGTTATGATATAGATAATTTGTTAATTTTCAAAAAGCAGTCAGAATGGATCAGAAAATGTATCGAATTTTTTAGTGGATATAATGACTATCAATTAATTATTAGACCACATCCTAGAGATTATAATAATGAAAATTCAGAATTAATGCAGTTCATTAATAATTTAGAAAAGTTGCCAAAAAATATTACTATTAATAGACCAGAAGATAAAATTTCACTGTATACAATATTGAAAGATACTAGTTTTGTTTTAAATGCTTGGTCTACTCTTGGTTCAGAAGCAGGAATATTAAACATCCCAGTCTTAAGTATTTCAGATGAATTAATTAATTATCCAAAAGAGATTGAGCATTATCAAAGCAATGACGATGATTATTTTAATGAAATCAAGAAACTCTTTTTATTAAATGATTGCAAGTTTAATTTAGTTCAGTGCAAAAATTTTTATAATTTTATGTCAATTTACGTTGATCATAGTAATTTATTTTTTGATTTTAAAAAAAAAGATTTGCAGTTTTTTATTGCTAAAACTTTTGATAAATTGTCACTTCCATTTTTAAAAAAAAGTTTTTTAAGAAATTTTTCTCCTAAAAGTGCTTCGATAGAAAGAAATAGTCAAATATTGGATAATTTTTTTAAAAATAGGAAAAATACTCTAAATGATATTTATGGTAATCTTGGTTTCGACGAAAAAGAAAAGGCTAATAATATTGATTATATAAAAGGCTTTATTAAGTTGTCAAAGACAATATTAATTAAAGATGAAGATACTATTTTATCAAAAAAAGTTAATAATTTGTTAAATGAAAATAAATTTTGAGAATAGTTTTGATTTTTTTATATTATTTACTAAGAAAGTTTTATTATCAAAATACCCTTCGGATAAAACAGTATTTTCTAACTGTGCTCCAAATAATGAACTGGCATATTCTAGTTGAAGCATTATTCTAAAACCTTTACTTGGATTAACACCTTTGTGAAAAGCTAGAGTGTCACCAACAATCATTGATCCTTGGGAGCCAACAAATATTTTTTCTTGTGATTTTTCATAATACTTAAAAAAATCTTGATCGTTTACTCTTACGTAGCCTTTTTTTACTAATTCATAAGGTTTAGAGAATACTTTGTGAGTACCTTCAATATACTTATGAGGACCATTTTCTAGTGATACATCCTTTAAATAAATAAAGAATTTTAACCATTTAGTTCTGTCAAGATCAAAGTGATATAATTGAGCATACTCTGTTCTAGGTTCATTTGTTGGATAAGTTACGGCAACTCCAATATTAGTCAAAACAGGATCTGTTCCAAAATAATATTTGCATATGTCTAAAATTTTTTTATTTACCGAAAGTTTTTGAATATTTTTATTTTTAAGCAGATCACTTTCCCAATAATTAATAAAGTTTACATCTTCTTTTTTGTTATTAATTCTAACTTTATTATTTACGTCTCTGTTTCCATAACCATCAATCTCGGAAATATAGTCTAATATATCTGTGCAAATTTTATTATCTAATTTTTTACTGAATTCAAAGTAACTATTTTTATTAATTTCTATTGAAATTTTTTTAGGATCTTCATCAATTATAACTTCATTGATATTAGGTAGGAATTTATTATTTTTTTTTAAAAAACTTATTTTATCAAAAAGAAGAAATGTAAAATTTATTACAATATTAGATAAGCCATTTGTAATGCTATAGATTTTAACAAATGCCTGATAAGATTTTTCAGAATTTTTTTTTGTTATAGCAAATGTAATAAATCCTGATATTAAATAGTATAAATTTTTTATAAATTTCATTTAATTATTTTAACAGGTATATGAATATAAGAAAAAGAGCAATAATTACAGGCGCAAATAAAGGAATTGGAAATGCCATTGTTAATAAATTCGCTGAAAATAATTTTAATTTAATATTATGTACCAGGGTTGATTTTAAAAAAGAATGTTTAGAACTTAAAAAAAAATATAATATAGATTGCGAAAATTATATATTTGATTTTAAAGATTCTAAAAAAGTTATTGATACTGCAAAAGCGATAGTTAATTCAAATAGCGAAATTGACGTTCTTATTAATAACGCAGGAACCATTTCCACTGGATTGTTTCAGTTATCAAATATTGAAGAATTTAGAGAAACTTTTGAAGTCAATTTTTTTTCTCAAGTTTTTTTTACACAAATAATTATTCAAAAATTAAAAAAATCTTCTTTACGTAGTATTATAAATATTTCTTCAACATCTGGTGTTGATTGTAATATTGGTAGGGTTTCTTACAATTGTAGCAAAGCTGCAATGATTGCTTTTACAAAATCGTTATCTAAAGATCTCGCGATATCAAAAATCAGAGTTAATTGTGTAGCGCCGGGTTTAATCGAAACTGATATGATGAGAAAAAGCACACCAGAAAAAACTTTAGACATTCTTGTAAAAAATAACTTATCAGCAAGATTGGGTATGCCAAAAGAAATTGCAGATTTGGTTCTATTTTTAGCTTCGGATAAATCAAGTTATATTAATGGTCAGGTCATAAGAATAGACGGAGGAATGACCTCATAATTTTATGACTGAAATAGAAATTGTAAAAAAATTTTCATTTGATATTAGAAAAAATATATTAGATATGTCATTAAATGCAGCGGCATCGAGCTCTCATTTGGGTGGAGGACTTTCTATTGTTGAAATTATATCAGTACTTTATTGTAAATTTTTAAATTTAACTAAAGATCCAAAAGATCCCAATAGAAATAGATTTGTATTAAGCAAAGGTCATGGAGTTCTTCCTTATTATGCGGCTTTATATCTGAAAGGTTATCTGCAAAAAGAAGATTTACAATTGTTTGAAAAGACAAATGGCAAATTGTTTGGACATCCAATTATGAACAGAGATTTAGGCATCGAATTCAGCACAGGGAGTCTAGGAATGGGAATAAGTATAGCTGTTGGTTTGTCAATGTCTTTTAAAAAAAGAAAAAAAGATAATAAAGTTTTTGTATTAATTGGAGACGGAGAGTGCAATGAAGGGTCCGTATGGGAGGCGGCCATGTCATCTGTGCACCACAATTTAAATAATTTGACTATTATTGTTGATCATAATGGTTTTCAACAAACAGGTTCTAATAATGAGATTAATAAAGTCATTAGTTTAAAAAATAAGTGGCAAAGTTTTGGATTAGAAGTTATTGAGTTAGACGGGCATAACATTACTGATTTAATTAATGCCTTTGAAAAAAAATTTGAAAAACCAAAGTTAATTTTGGCCAATACTGTAAAAGGGAAGGGATTTAGTTTCTCAGAAAATAATAATGATTGGCATCACAAGATCTTAACAAAAACAAATTATGATCAAGCCATAAAAGAACTAAATTCTAATTATGGTATTTGATCTTAAGAAAATAAAAAACCTATCAATAATCGGTCAAAGAGCAACTCTTGGTACCTGCTTATTTGAAATAGAAGAACATTATGAAAATTTATTAGTTTTATCAGCAGATACATCAACCTCTGCTGGTTTAGATAAATTTAGAAAGATAAAGCCACATAAATATATTGAAATGGGAATTTCTGAGCAAAATATGATTGGAGTTGCCGCTGGATTATCTAGTGAAAATTTTAATGTCTTAACAACAACATTTTCTCCATTTCAGACTTTGAGATGTTTGGAGCAGATAAAAGTGAATTTAGGATATATGAAATTTAAAGTTACTATGGTTGGGTTGGCTAGTGGTGTAGCGCTTGGAACTTTAGGGTATACTCATTGTTCAATTGAAGATCTGTCTATAATTTATTCAATACCTAATATAAAAATTATATCGCCAGCTGATAGTCTAGAAACTTATAAATCCGTAATGGCAAGCCTAGATTCTAAAGATTCGACCTATATAAGACTTACAGGAAATGCCCCTAGTAATATTGTTTATAACGAGGATTATAAATTTGAAATTGGTAAAGCAAATATTATTACAAGTTATGGGATTGACGCTTGTATTATTTCAAGTGGATCAATGGTTTATCATAGTAAAAGAGCATCTGAAATTTTATTAGAAAAAAATATAAAAACATCTGTTTACAATTTTCACACAATTAGGCCTTTAGATAAAAATATTTTAGAAAATATTTTTGAAAAATTTAATCTAATAATTACTGTTGAAGAGCATAATATAGTTAACGGTCTTGGTTCTGTTATAGCAAATGAAATAGTTTCTTTTAAAAAAAAAATAAGATTAAAAAAATTAGGCCTACCCCATAATTATGAAAAATCTGGAGAGTATGGTGATTTGTTAAATTTTTACAATTTAAACTCAAAAGGTATAGCAGAAGAAGTGGCGCAATTAATAAATAATGAATAAATTTTTTTTAGATTTTTTAGACAAAATAAATATTAAAAAAAATGATATTCTTTATATAGCTTCAAATATAACTTTAATATTATTATTACACAAAAAACTTAAAGAAAAATTTGATCCTAATGATTTAATAGATTATTTTTATGAAAGAGTGGGAGCTAATGGGACTTTGCTTTTTCCTACTTTTAATTGGTCATTTTGCAGAGGAATTCCTTTTAATTATTATACAACCCCATCAGAAACAGGTGCTTTAACTAAAATTGCTTTAGCAAGAAAAGATTTTGTCAGGACTAAACATCCTATTTATTCCTTTGTTGTAAAAGGCAGAGATCAAGAAATGTTGTATAATTTAGATGATGAAAGTGGATGGGGATCAAATTCAATTTTTTCTTATTTTCATCAGAATGCTGCTAAAAATCTATTTATTGGAATAGATTATAAAAATGGCTTCACTTTTGATCATTATTTTGAAGAAAAAATTGGTGTTGATTATAGATATTTTAAATATTTCGAAGGTGAATATACAGACAGAAATCAAAAAATAAAAATAAAAAGATATAAGATGTATGTTCGGGATTTGGGTAAAAATGTTGAGACGTATGTTTCTGAAAAAATGGATGATGTATTGATTATTAATAAAGGATATCAAAAATTATTTTATGAAAATATCTATTTTGGTTTGGTAGATATGAAAATAGCTGGAGATATAATGGAACAGGATATTAAAAATAAAGGAGGGTTAATATTTGCAAAAAGTATTTAACGCACTACAGAGTATTTTTGAAATTCATCATTTAAAACAAAATCAAATTTTGCGGCACAAGCTAATTCTTCATTTACAAATCCTTCAGCCTCAGCCTTTGCGTATCCCCTAGACCAGCTATTAATTTTTGTTTTGATAAATAAAATTTCATTATTTAAAATTTTTTTTTTAAAAATAAGTTTGTCGGCTTTCACAACATATAAAATCTTTCCTTTATTTCCTGGTATGGTTAGAATTGCTAAAGATGCCATTTGCATCATGGCTTCAATTTGTAACATTCCAGGCATATTAGGATCGCCTGGAAAATGAAATTTAAAAAACCAATCATTTTTAAGATGCTTGTAACCATCAGCAGATTTACCAGGCTCAACATGGGTAGCCTCATCAATCATTAGATAATCACCGCAGTTTTTTTGAACTTCTAATATTTGTTCTTTAGATAATTTCATTTGATATTTATTGATTTAGTTAAGCTTTCTATAACGTTATAACCGTCCCATACATTGCTAAATTGCATTGCTTTTCCAAAGTCGCAAATTTGATCTATTCCTTTAAGATTATTTTTTTTAATTATTTCAAATATTTCTTTATTACCGTGACCAAAGCTTGTTATTGTTTGGCATTTTTCTGACACAAATTTAGATAGAAATTTTATATTTGATAATTCAATTTCAAAAAACATCCCATTTACACCTCTTAAATTTTCAATATTATTAATATTATTTTTAACTTCGATTAAATATAAATAATTTTCGTAGTTTTTAAAATTATTTATAAATTTATTGGTAGCAAGAAAAGTTGACAATGTGTTATATTTGTCAAATATTTGAATATCGTCTATTTTATATTTTTCTTTTATAATATTCTGCAATTCTGTCCAAAATACGTTTTTGATTTGTCGTTTAGTTTTTCCGATCCAAAATACCGTATGAGGTGAGTTGCAAGCATTTTGATCCGTTAGCATTGAATCTACAAAAAATTTTTTAGCTAATTCTTTTTTTTTATCAATATTTAATTCTTGAAACTTTTTTGAATTTATAATTGCAAAAGAGTATCTATCTGAAAAAAAAAGATCTAAACATCTTACCGGCGTATTTATTTTTTTATAAAATTCTATCGTAGAATCGCCACCCCAAATCATTCTTGCGTCTGATTTTTTTGAAATATCCTCTATTACTTTTGAATCGTGCGATAGTTTTAAAAAAAAATTTGAGTTTTTTAAGAATTTAAAATTTTTATTATTAAATAGTTTTTTTACGACATCCAAAACTACTTCCGTTTCTTCAAAATTCCCACTAGGCAGTTTAACTATATTTGAATTTCCGGACAAAAGACCAAGAAAAAAGGAATAAATGAAATTAAGAGGAACATTTTTTGGTGATACATGAAAAACTAAGCCTCTACCGATTTTAAAAAAACTTTCATTTTTTTTTATATAAAATTTTTCAATATTATTTTTTGAGCACCACAATGAGAGAAAGTGAAGCTCAATATATTTTTTAAATTTTTTATGCTTTCTAAGTTCTTTAGAAAACTGATAAGTAAAGTTTAAAATATTTCTTTCGAATGGTACAAAAATTTTTCTTTCAAATTTTTGTATGTTAAATTTTTGCATCACTACATCCTCTTATTTCTGCTTTTTTTATTCGACCCAAAACTTTAAAATATTTACCTTTTTTACCGCATTTACAATCATCTTCGCCGCATATCTTTGCCAAATCTTCAGTTAAGATGTTGTGACCAGGATAACTCGTTGGTAACAAAGACAGGAGTTGAAGGTAGCCTACTTCGCCCTTATCTAATTTTTTAAAATCTTTATTTACAACAAAAATTTCTGAATAAACTGATGTTAAAAAATTGTTACATTTTTCGCATTCGACAAAAATAGAACCAGTCTGCTCAACAAGTCCGTAGTAGTTAATTACTCTTTCAAATTTTAATTTTTCTTTAGCGATTTTAATAAATTCGATGTTATTTATCATTTTTTTTTCTAATTTTTTCCACCCTCCTCCATGAAGCAAAGTACTATCAGCAAAATTTAGCTTCTGTGTAATTTTATTTGCAAACAAGAGTTTATAAATATTAAAAGTAAATCCAAATATAAGTTTTTTTTGATTTTTATATTTTTGTAAAAAAAATTTAATATTTTCAATATTTAGAGAATCATCTTCATTTATTGCAAAAGTATGATTTTTTCCAAAAATAGAAAAACCGTTTATAGCAGCTATGCTCGCGCCAATCGCATCTTTTTTTAACTGATTAGGCTTTTTATCAATAATAAGCATTGGTAGTCTTTCTTTCCCCAAAAACTGTTGCATAATTTTAGTTAAAACTAATATTTGATTATAAGCATTCTCTTTGTCTAAAAATATTTTAGATTTACTACCAGCGGTTCCTGAAGAGTTTAATTCTTTAATAAAAATTTTATTTTCAGTTTTCAAATCCAAGTCCTTAAATATGCGTACTGGTAATGGTTGAATATTCTCGATCTTATCTAAATTACTTTTAAAATATTTTAAAAATTTTTTATATTTTTTATTATTTTTTATATGAAATTTTAATAAATTTAAGAATTCTTTTTCAAAAATGTTTGCCTTTTGTTTTTTATCAAATTTGTAAGGGTTGTCTATTCTTTTAAGTAGATTTATCATTAAAAATTTTTTAATAATTTATAATTTATTTTATTGTTTTTTAATCTAGGAAATTTTTTTATATATATAAATTGAATATCATTATTTCTTAAATTTGTTAAAGTTCTAATTGTTTGAGATGTTTTATTTATATTTAGATTTTTTTTATTGTAAAAAATTTTTAAATTATTCTCAGAGTTTGTACATATAAAATTTGATAATTTTTTGTTTATTTCGTTTTCTAGAATATCTAAATTAATTCGAACGCCATATGCTTTTATTTCTCTCTTTTTTCTCCCAACAATGAAAAGATCTCCATTAATGTCTTTATACCCCAAGTCACCAGTATAAAGTTTATAGTAGTTTTTAAGTGAGTAACAATCTTTTCTATTCTGAGCGTATCCTTTAAAAATATTTTTACCTTTATATACTATTTCACCGTAATTTTTTTTTTTAATTTTATTTTCAATAGTTATAGTTCCTCCTGGTATTGCTTTTCCGCAGCTTAATGGTTTTTTTAAGAGAGTTTTTAATTCAATGTAACTAATTCGTGGAGAAGCTTCAGTTTGACCGTACATAGAATAAAAATTTATTTTTTTTGATTTAAAAAAATTACATATATTTACTACTAAAGATGAATTTAACTTCCCACCAGCTAAAGTTATGAATCTAACTTTTGAAAAATCAAATTTATGCAATCCAAGTTTATTTAGAGTTTCAAGATTAAATGGTACAAAAGAAATATTAGTAATGCAGTATTTTTTTATTTTTTCCCAAAAATTTCTTTCGATAAATGATTCTTTGCTACAAACTATAGTTTTGTCAAAAAACAAATGCGAATTGCAAACAGACATTCCATAAGAATAAGACAATGGCAATGTTGTGATAGATATGTCATTGTTTTTAATCTTTAAATATTTATTTATTGATATAGCATTTTCAAAAATATTTTCATATGAGAGCTTAACATATTTTGATTCTTTTAAACTTCCGGAAGTTGTAATTAAAATAGCAAGATCTTTATGAATTTTTTTTTTTATTTTTTAAAATTTTAAAATTTATTCTCTTTTTTATCATGAAATAATTGTTTACATTTTCTTTTTCTTTTCTTAAAAATATAAATTCAGGGTTAAATTTTTTTATTAGATGGTTCAATTCGTTATTATTTTCACAAAGAACTAACGCCT
>Ga0114963_10002044_pt1 | contig 13767 bp, 10 predicted proteins | sample C_131016_EF_Meta_FD_87019 | JGI IMG/M metagenome (GOLD analysis project Ga0114963, IMG submission 87019) | Freshwater microbial communities from Lake Croche, Canada to study carbon cycling - C_131016_EF_MetaG | ecosystem: Environmental > Aquatic > Freshwater > Lake | place: Lake Croche, Canada...
CGCCGAGTTGCTCCGCGGGCGAGGTCGAGCCGCGCGGGACCTGGTACTTCGCAAGGATGGATTCGACATACTGGTCCGGTGTCATCTCACGCGTTCCTGCGGGCGCCGAACTCGTATTTCTACGGTCTTGATAACCACCTGCCGTGCGTGATAAAGCACCGGCCGCGGCATCTAGTTCCCGGGTCGCAAACCCCCACGGCCCTTGAGGTTCCGGCGGCAAGGGCTGCCTCCGCGGGGAACGTTCACACGCCGTTCCTGCAGTATAACCGCCAACCGGGGGGGCGGGGCGACGCTGCCGGCGAGGTGGGGGACCGAGGGGGCGGTGGCGCCCCTGGCGCCGCGGCGGAGCGGTCAGGCTGCCTCTCGTGCCCGGGGGCCCGTCGTAGGGGAAAAGCCCCGGCCTAGCGCCGTGGCTTTTTCTTCTTGGGCGGCCGCCGGTCGAACCTGTGCTTCTCGTCCGGGCCCTCGTCGTTCTCGATCGGGCCGTGGCCGACGTCCTGCACGAGGTCAAAGTGCTCCACGTCGAACCACTGCTTGAAGAGCTGGAAGGTGCGACGCTTGGGCCACGTGTCCTCGTCCGTGTACCAGGCTTCCAATTCCCGGCAGAAGATGTCGTCGAACACCTCGCGGAGCACCTGCTCGGCTTCGGCCGGGTCGTCCCAGTCGGGCACGAGGTAGAGCGTCGAGCCGAGCTTCGCGAGCGTCACGTCGGGCAGGTGCAATTCCTCCACGGACTTGAGCCAGGCCACGAACGGCTGCTTCGGACGGACGACGATGGCGCTGCGGTTGAGCATGGGGCTGTGCTTTCGTGAGGGGGTGGGGTCGGGGAGAATCGGGCTGCAGACGCGCCGCGGCGCGGCCGGGTCGTCAGCGGTAGGTGAGCCAGGCCGTCGCGGTGCAGTCGCGGTCGGCCGTGACGCGGATCCAGTGGGCCTGCACGTCGCGAGGAAGCAAGAGATCGCGGCCCGCGTCTCCCGGCGGCACCGTGACCGTCTCATGGAGCACCCACGGGCCCGTGCCGGTGAGATCGAGCTCCACGCGCACGGTCACGGGGTCCGCGGCCCGGTGCGCGAGCCGGAGGCGGCGGTCGTCGAACCCCCAGATCAGGAAGGGATCGCTCGGCGCGCCCGCCTTCACGGCCGTGTCATGCCACGGCCCCCCCTCGCCCCGTGGCTTGCCGAGCCGCCAGAGATCGTCGATCACGCCCGCCCACACGGCGGCCTTGCCGTCGGGGGAGCGGATGACGTGGCCGCCCGCGGGGGCGTCGGCGGCAAGGCCCGTCATCACGAGCAGGCCGCGGAACGACGCGTAGTCGGCGATCGCGAAGCCGTGCGACGCCACCGGCCGGATCACGGCGAAGCCGCCGGCGTTCTCGGCGGGCAGCTCGTAGAACGTGCCCCCCGCATGGAAGAGATCCCGCTCCGTCACGACCTCGCGGCAGAGCCGCAGCCGGCCGGCCCGCGCGTCGGCATCGAGCGCCGCGGCGTGCTTCGGCAGCCGCCAGCGGCGGCCACGGTCGTCCTCGACGAGCACCCCGGCGGCGTCGATCGTGACGACGTCGCGCGGCACGCCCACCTTCGTCCGCACGAAGTCGACCACCTGCGGATCCGCGCGGGGCTCGAGCCGCAGCGCCGCGGAGCCGCGGGCGTCGGGGTCGACCGCGAGCACGTGCAGGCCCGTGTCGGACACCACCGAGAGCGTGCCGGCGGCCGCGCTGCCGCCGTGCAGCAGGCCGCGGAGCGCCCGCTCGTCGCCCGCGGCGGCGAGGCCGGCGAAGATCGGATCAGGGCGGTCGCCGCGTTCGCCGCGGTCGTCGCGGGCGGCGCGGGCGGCGCGGGCGGCGAGCGTGCAGACCACGCTCACGTCGCGGCCAGCGGTGGCCGCCGTCACCCGGAGCCATTCGAGGCCGCGCGGCAGCGGCCGCCGCACCGACCCGCCGGGCGGCACGACCACGTCGCCGAGATCGCCCGCGAACCGGGCCTCCTCGGCCCCGCCGTTGACGAACCAGCAGCTGCCTGAGTCCCAGCCGGCGACGAGCAGTGGCTCGGCTGCGGCGCCGGCGGCGACGTCGTCGTGGAGCCAGACGGCAGCCGAGGCGTGGGGAGGCCCGAGCCGGTCGGGCAGGTCGGGGGAGGCGAACCAGAGATTCGAGTTCGCCCGCTTCGGGGCCGCGAGCTCCCCCTTCACTCGGCGCTTGTTCTTGAACTCGCTCGCCGCCGCGTCGTCGCAGCCGAAGACGAGATCGTCGCCCCAGCGGCAGAAGTCGCCGATCACCTTGAGATAGGCGGAGCGGGGGCGGATGCCCGTCGGCCGTGCGGCGGAAAACTCCCGCGGAAACCGCCAGAACGCCCCGTGCATCGTCATCAGGAGGTCGCCGTCGCCCACCTCACGGATGCGGGGCCACTCGGTGTTCCAGCCGTGGGCGCCGTCGTAGGCATGGCTCACCTTCGGCAGCCGGAAGGCGTGCCAGGCGCCGCCGTCGAGCACCATCAGGATCAGGGAGCGGGCGTCCCAGCCGATGCTCCACACGGGATCGGTGTCGGGATGGGCGTTGCCCGCGATGCCGCCGGGGCCCGTCACCTCCGTGAACTGGTTGCGACGGACGAGCGTCCAGTCGGCGCCGGGCGTGCGCCATTCGGCGAGGGCGCCGCTGGGCGTGGTCGGATCGCCGAGCACCGCCTGGGCCGCCGCGGCGCGGTCGCCGTTGTTGGCGTAGACGACGCGGCCCTGCCCCGAGTAGCAGCCCTTGCCGTGGTAGCCCGGGAGGTTCGAGACGAGGCTGCCCCAGGCGTCGGCCGCGGCGGGCTTCGGCGGGGGCAGGTTGCCGTCGCGGATCAGCGGCACGACGGCGAGCGAGCGGACGTCGACCTCGTAGAGCCCCTCCTCCATCGTGGCCACGTAGACCTTGCCGGCGGGGTCGGTGAGGTGCCGGGCCACGCCCGTGAGACGGCCGGGCATCCGGTCGTAGGGGATCGTGCGGACGGCCCCCTGCTCGTCGATCACGTGCGGCCCGATGAAGAGCTGCCGCGACTCGTCGTGGATCATCCGGTTGGCGGGTGTGCCGCCGATGCTCTCCGGGCGGACGGTCCGTCGCAGGTCGGCCGCGATCTCGTAGAGCCGGTCCGACGAGCCCTTAGGCAGGTGCGGGCCGTAGGTCACCACCCAGAGCCGGCCGGCCCAGGGCACCACGGCGCCCGTGCCACATTCCCCCTCGGCGTTGTCCATCGCGAGGTGGGGATGGATGCCGGAGATGCCGGCCGCGGCATGGCTGCCCGCAGGCTCGGCAGCACGGCCCGCGGGCTCCGCGGCGAGCGACACGGCAGGCAGGGCCATGAGCCCGCAGACGGCCCAGGCGATCCCGGGAGGCGGGCGACGCAGGGCCCGCGGGGAAACCGGCGCGGTTTCACACAGGCCCGAACGCAGCCCCCGTGAGCACCGCGGGGGTTCATTCCTGGAAACGGTCCCTGCGGACGCTTTCCGCGGCCAGCTCCACATGATTCGGTCCTCCGGTGACGAGGCCACGCATTGGAAATCCGCGGCCAGCGGGGATCAAGGTCGGTGCGCTGCCAACTGGCCGTGGAAAAAGTCGGGAGCAGGTCAGTCGTCGCGGTGGGCGCGCACCAAGTCAATAAGCGACTTCGAGCAGAGGCTCACGATGCCGCCACCGTCGGAACGGTCCTCGATGCCGAAGCACTCGACGAGGCCGTAGATCTTCCCCTCCCGCGCCAGCGTCGACGGGTGGTGCGGCACCTGCGGCGGGGCGGCGGGCACGTCGTCCCAGCCCGTCGTGTCGGGCATCGAGTTCATCAGCGTCGGATGGCGGTGGACGTGCGACGGCGTGTGGCTGAACTCCACCGCCGGCGCGATCCGCGTGAAGATCCCCGCCGGCGACGGCTGGTCGATCCCGGACGCCACGAGATCCGCCATCCGCGCCGGCTCGTAGGGCTCGGCCTCGAGCGGCTCGGCGAGGCTCGGCGCCAGCGACGAGCAGCGGGCCAGCGACGACGCCACGTGGTAGTAGCCCCCCTTTTGCTCGCGCTCGGCGAGTGCGGCCACCACCCCGATCGCCACGAGGTAGCCGGTGAGATAGTCGTTGATGAGCGCTGGCACGACGGTGGGGGCCGCCATGCCGGCCGAGTGGACGTGCATCGTGCCGCTCACGGCCTGGGCGATCTGCTCGAAGCCGGGCCGCTCGCCCCAGGCCGTGCCGATCGGGAAGCAGGAGAGCGAGGCCCTTACGAGGTTCGGGTTGATCGCCCGCAGCCCCGCGTCGTCGAGCCCCATGCCGTTGAGCACGCCCGGCCGCTGGCCGTCGATCAGCACGTCGGCCGAGGCGAGGAGCTCGTGAAACCGCGCCTTGCCGCGGCGGCCGCCGATGTCGAGGAGGATGTTCTTCTTGCCCCAGCTGCCGTCCATCCAGATCGGGAGCACCCAGTCGCCGATCGGCGGCTGCACCTTGATCACGTCGGCGCCCTGCTCGGCGAGCAGCCGGCCGCAGGCCGGCCCCGCGACCATGTGCGTGAGCTCGACCACGCGCACGCCCTCGAGCGGCCGGTGCCGGGCCTGCCCGAGCAGCCGCTGCCTCGCGGAACCGGAGCCGTCGAAGTCGATGATCGGCCGCGCGAGCACCTCCGCCCCGATCGGGTGCGCCGCCCACTCCGCGGGCGTCCGCACGATGCCCAGCGGCAGCTTCTTCGCGACCGCGTCGTCTTCGAGTTCCTGGGCGGTCTTCTTCTCGACGGCCGCCTGGATCGCCTTGGCGGTGTTGGTGCAGTCGAGGGAGACGAGCAGCCGGTCGCGGAGGTGCGGGTGGATGCCGATCATCGTGACGAACCGGCCGTCCTTGGCGCGGTAGGTGCCGTTGTCGGGGTTCACGCCCCACGTGTCCATGATCGTGCTGTAGCCGTTCTGGAAGAGGAGCTGCAGGCCATTCAGCAGGAGGCCGCAGCGGCGCCGGTCGAGCTTCATCGTCTGCGCCGGCAGTCCGCGGACGGTGCCGAGCCGCTCGACGACCGAGCCGAACGCCGCCATCACGCCGGCGGCGTAGTCGTGGGCCTTCACGGGGCTCTTCACGTACGACACCCCGGGCGCCACCGAGACCTTCGCGGCGTCGAGCGCGAACGGGAGGGCGGCGGCGACGGCGTCGTAGGCGGTTTTCTGGAATGCGTTCCCGATCACGTGCGATTCCTCGCGAGGCCCGGGGCGGAACGACCGGGTGCCGCCGGTCACGGGTCTGAAAGAATAGGACCGTGCCAACGGGCTCGCAATCACCACGGACGGCCCGGCCGCCCTTGGCGGGCAGCGCGAGAGGGCATGGGGATGCCGGCCGGGCGGGCCGTCGAACGAGGGCGGGAAACCGACGTCAACGACCGGGTGAGTCAGCGCGGCGGCGACTCGGCCTCGGTCGCGGCCGGCGTGATGAAGACATCGTACTGCTGACCGATGGCCAGCGCCGCCGCTTCGGGCCCGAGGGTGTAGACCACCTGCAGCACCCGGGTGTCCACCACGTCGGTCGTCCGGCCCGAGAGCCCCCGCTTCGGCACCACGAGCGGCTCGACGTAGGCACACGTGAGCGGCAGCCGCGTGCCGGCGCCGCCACGGGGCGATGCCCAGGCCGGGAGGTCGGGCCGAAACCGCAGGATGTCGACCTCGTCGATCTCGACCCGCAGCTGCGTGGGCCCTTCGCGGCCGATCACGACGAGCCCCTCCGACGGCACGGAGGCGGGGGCGAACTCCCCCGGCCGCACGTTCACCTGGAGGATGCGGCCCGTCACCGGACTGAGCACGGAGAACTGCGCGAGTTCGGCGGCGGCCTTGTCGCACTCGCGGCGGGCGAGCTCGATCCGCTTCTCCGCGGCGAGAATGTCGGGCCCCGACCCTCCGGAGCCGTCGACGAGCCGGGCCAGCTCCGCCTGGGACTGCGTCACGACGGCGGCAGCCTCGGCGACGGCGGCCTTGGCGGTGGCGACCCGGGCCGCCGCCTGCCGCATCGCGAACCGACGGTTGTCGACCTCCTCGCTCGTGACCACGCTCGTTCGCAGGAGACGCTCGCCGATGTCGAGCTTGTTCTGCCGGTCGGCGAGGTCGGCCTCCATCTCCAGCACGCGGGCCTCGGCGGAGTTCTGGGCGGCGCGGGCGGACAGGATGGCCGCCTCGCGGGTGGCGATCGTCGCCCGCAGGGCCTCACGGTCGGCCACGGCGGCGTCGATCTGCGCCTGCCGCGCCGCCACCTCGGCCGCGGCTCGGCGCTGGTCCACGCGGAAGAGCAGGTCGCCCTGGGCCACCGCGTCGCCGACCCGCGCCTCCACCACCTCGACGACACCGGCGACCTGCGCCGCGATCGCGATCGGTTCGCCCGCCGGCTCGCTCGTGCCGACGGCGCCGATCAGGCCGCCCGTGCCGGCGGCCACGGCCGCCGGGGGGGCCGTGAGGGGCCTGCGCGGCGGCGGCTCGGAGGACACGCTCGGCTGGTTCGTCGCGACCAGGAAGATCCCCAGGGCAAGGGCGGCGAGACCGACGAGCGGCAGGCCGATCGACACCAGACGACTCCGCCCACTCGTGCGCGTCATGTCGAAACACCTCCCGTGGCGGCCGACCGCCCGCTGACCTGTTCGATCACCCCGTCCGACATCGTGTGGATCACGTCGGCGAACCCGAAGATGCGGGTGTCGTGGGTGACGATGATCACGCCCCGGTCGGCGGCGAGAGCCACCTCCCGCAGCAATTCCATGGCCGTCCGGCCCGACTCCGTGTCGAGCGACGCCGTCGGCTCGTCGCAGATCACGAGCTTCGGCCCGTGCACGAGCGCCCGGGCTATGGCCACCCGCTGCTGCTGCCCGCCGGAGAGCTGGGCGGGCATCTTGTGCAGGTGGGACCCGAGGCCCAGCCGGTCGAGCAGCACCGCGGCGGCCCGCTCGCTCGCGCGGGTCGACCGGCCGGCGGCCACGAGCGGGAGCGACGCGTTCTCCGTGGCGGACAGGGCCGGCAGCAGGTTGAACTGCTGGAAGATGAAGCCCAGGTTGGCGAGACGGAAGTCGGCCAGCCGCCCGCCGCGCAGCCGCCGGATGTCGGTGCCCAAGACCTCGATCGTGCCGGCGTCGGCCGACAGGATTGCGCCGATGATGCTGATGAGCGTGGTCTTCCCGCAGCCGGACGGCCCCACGAGAAACGTCATCTCGCCGGCGCGGGCGACGAAATCGGTGCCACGCAGCACGTGGATCGCCGTTTCGCCGGCGGTGAACGACTTCTCCACGCCGGCGCACCGAACCGCCAACGGGGCCGCGTGTTCTCCGTCGTCGTCGATCACGGCATCCATGCGTCAGCCTCTGAACACCGTGGCTGGATCGACGAAGAACACCCGCCGCAGGCTCACCGTGACGGCGAGGAGCACGATCACGCCGGCGAGGATGGCGACGCCGATCGCCACGTCGGGGAGCAGGTAGAAGCCCCGCAGGGCGTCCGCCCGGCCGGCCGTGGCGAAGAACCCCGCCGCCGCGGCCAGGCCGATGCCATAGCCGATCGTGGCGACGAAGGCCGCCTGGGTGAGCGTCATGGCGAGGAGCCAGGCGTTCCGCACGCCGATGGCCTTGAGTGCGGCGTACTGCCGGATGTTCTCCATGACGAACTGGTTGAACGTCAGCCCGACGATCGCGATCCCGATGAGCACCCCGAGGATCACGACCGTGCCGAAGCTCGCGGGGATGCCGGTCGTCTCCAGGATGTAGCCGATCGTCTCGCCGCGGAACGTCCTCCGGTCGATGGCCTTGAGGCCCGTCACGGCGGCAATCCGCGCCGCCACGGCGGGCACGGCGGCGGCGGAGTCGGCCTTCGCGAGCACGAAGGAGAGGGCATTGCGGCCGTTGTTCGTGTAGCGGGTGGCCAGCGAGTAGCGGGTGTAGATCGAGAGGTTCGCGGAGAAGGCGGGGGCCGAATCGACGATGGCCACGATCCGTGCGCGGCGGTCGTGGAGTGCGAGCTCGCGGCCCACGTCGGGCTCTTCCCCGGGGAACAGCAGCCGGAAGCCGGCCGGGTTGATCGCGATCGCGTCCGGGAGGGCGAGGTCGTCGACCGTGCCGAGCAGGAATCGATCCGGCACCCCCACGAGCGATACGTCGTCGACGCCGACCATGATCGCGTTGTCGAGCGTGCCGCGCCGGGTGCGGACCTGTGTCGTGGCCTTGAAGAAGGGCACCGCCCAGGTCACCCCGGCCACTCCGCGGACCCGCTGCAGCATCGTGTCCCGCAGGGGATAGGGCACCTCGATCGTCTTCACGGCCGGGTCCATGACCCAGATGTCCACCTCGGGCACGTCGTCGATGACGCTCGCGGCCCGGGCGAGCAGGCCGAAGAAAATCGACACCTGCTGGCAGACGAGCAGCGTGCTCAGCGCCACGCCGAACACGAGCCCGAGGCACTTCGTCGCGTCCCCGAAGAGCATCCGCAAGGCGACGACGAGCACGGCGCGATTCCTCCGTGACGAGCCGCCGGAATCCTCAGCGACGGGATCTCACACCTCCGGCACTCTATCGCGTCGGCCCGGTTCCCGGAACCCCACGGCCGCGCCCGTGGAGGACGATCGACTGCCCTCGCGCATCGGCCCCGCACGAGGCCGCCGGGAGTCCGACGATCGCGCGCGGTGGGCGGCGGGCCCGCCGCGCCGTCAGCCGACGAGCACGGTCGGCCTCCGCGCGGCGTCCGGCACGGCCTTCTGGAGCAGCCCGAAGACGCTGTTGGGCACGTCGCCCTGGCCGAAGAGCACGAAGCCCACCGCGAGCGCGAGCGGGCTGCCGAGGCTCCAGCCGAAGACGATGTCGAGGGGCGTTCCGGACCGGCTCATCTCGATCGCGATCTGCGCGACCGTATGGGAAACGGAGACGACGTCCCGGGCCACGATGATGAACCGGCCGCCCTCCTGGCGGGCCGACATGATCGGGGCGTTGTGGAACTCGCTCGGGTCGCCGTAGTGCACCTCGAGGAACACGAGCGGCACGTCGGCGGGGATCCGATGCTTGCGGCGCACCTCGGCCTCCTTCTCGTCGAGCGTGCGGTGTCCGGGGCGATGCGGCACGAGCACCCGGAATCCGCCGTCGGCGCAGATGTCGGTCCAGAGCATGCGGGCCGCGTCGTCCTCGAAGCGAAACTCCTTCAGCCGCAGTTCCTTGCTGCGCCAGACCCGCGAGGCGATCGAGATCGTCAGCACACAGGCGATGAAGATCGACGCGATGACGATGCCGTCGGGCCGCTCACGGACGTTGGCGACCGTCGTGTAGACGAACACCGCCGCGATCAGGGCGAAGGCGGCGATCGTGCCCCGGCGGGCCGCCAGCGCCCCGGCCGTGGCCGGCAGCGGCTTGCGCCAGACGTCCACGAGCGAGCCGATCGCCGCGCTCGTCATGAGCACGAGCACGCCGGTCGCGTAGGCGCCCCCCTGCGCCGAGACGTCCGCCCGGAAGCACCAGGTGACGATCAGGTTCACCACCGTGAAGCCGATCACGAGCGGCCGGTACGCGGCGGCCCACTCGGGGGCCATGCCGTACCGCGGCAGGTAGCGGGGCACCATGTTGAGCAGGCCCGCCATCGCCGACGCCCCGGCGAACCAGAGGATGAGGATCGTGCTCACGTCGTAGATCGTGCCGAAGGTCCGGCCGAACAGCGGGCACACGGCGTGCGGGCTCTCGCCGTGGGCGACGTACGCGAGCGCCCGGTCCATCGCCTTGCCCTTCACCGGCTCGAGCCGCAGCTCCTCCGCGGGGATGATCGTGTCGGTGCCGGTGACGAGCGAGGAGCCGAGCAGCAGCACCGACATGAGCGCCGCGGCCGTGACGAGCAGCAGCCGCGTGTGGCGGATCCGCGCGGCCGCGTCGGCCGGGTCGGCCCGCGTGCCGCGGACGAGGTGGATGTGCAGTACGCCCGTCTCGAACCCGCTCATGCCGAGCGCCAGCTTCGGGAAGATGAGGCAGGCGATGGCGACGGCCACCCACGGCCCGGTGCCCGACAGCGGGGCATGCTCGAGGTGGTAGCGGCCCGCGGCGATCTCGGCGAGCCAGTGGGGCAGGAGCGTGGGATGCCCGACGAGATACCACACGCCCGCCGCGATCACGACCGCGGTCATGCCGATGTAGGCGACCACGAGCACCGTCGCCACGCCGACGACCTCGCCGTAGCCTTTCAGGAACATGCCGCCGAGCAGCACGAGCAGGAACATGGTCACGGTCATCTGCCCGCGCATCCACCCGGGCACGTGCCCGCTGTAGAGCGGGTTCGAGATCAGGTGGGCCGTCGCGTCGGCGGCGGAGAGCGTCTTCGTGATGACGAAGTCGGTCGCCGCGAACCCGACGAGCACGAGCACGGCGATCTTCGCCGCCCAGCCGCTGAACATCCGCTCGATCATGCCGACCGAGCCGACGCCGTCGGGCGTCTCCCCGGCCACGTGGCAGTAGATCGGCAGGGCGCCCAACAGCGTGACGAGCACGAGGATCAGCGTCGCCACCGGGGCGAGCGTGCCGGCGCCCTCGAAGGCGATCGAGGGCTGGTAGCCGAGCGTGCTGAAGTAATCCACGCCGCAGAGGCACATGATGAGCCACCAGGCGTAGTGGGGATGGTGCTGATGCGACGAGGGGGCATGCTCCCGGGTGGACACGGCGATTCTCCGCGGCTCGGGTCGCGGCGCGCGCAGCGGCGTCCCTCGCGGCCATGCGGCCGGAATTGCGGGAGACGACCGCCACGGTGCGAAACGACCTATGGCCGCAGGGAGGTGAACCCCGTCGAGGGTCCACGGGTCGGCATGGCCCTCACGCGAGCCCTGGTCATGCCGATGCCTGACCGAAATGTCCTCGAACGCCTGCGAGGTTAGCTGACGGGCTCGGAGCCGAAGTTGCCCCGCTCGGATGAACCGAGTTCGCCCCGGAAAGGTGGGTCCCCCGCTCTGAATGCTCAGATTCGGCGATTGGTCCTGCGTCCATGCTTTCACGATAGTGAGAAGCACGCGGGCCCGTCAACGACCGTCAAGGGGCCGCTGGCAAACGGCCCCCGGGGTCGAACGAAGGGGGGCCCGGCAGGATCCGATCGAGGATGGAAGGCGGTTGCTCCGCGGGGCCGGGTCAGGGGAAGACGTGACCGGCGGCCACGAGATCGGCGCGGAGCCGCTCCGCCGCCGCCGCGTCGAGATCGACCAGCGGCGTCCGCACCGGGCCGCAGTCGAGGCCGGAGAGCGCCATGATCCGCTTGCCGGCGGGCAGCCCGCCGTGGCCGTTCATCACGTCGATGACACGGGTGGCCTGGTCCTGCAGCCGGCGGGCCGCGCCGTGGTCGCCGGCCGACCAGGCGTCGATGAGCCGGCCGTAGAGCGGGGCCATGGAGTTGTAGGTGCTGCCGATCGCCCCGCAGGCGCCCGCGTCGAGCGCCGCCAGCAGCATTTCGTCGCGGCCGAACAGCATGTCGAACCGGCCGCCGTCGAACGCGACGCACGCGGCGAAGTCGGCGAGGTCCTCGAACGTGTACTTGATCCCCGCCAGCGTCGGAATGCGGCGGGCCGCGACCGGCAGGAAGTCGGCCATCGCGAACGTCACGCCCGTGAGCGACGGCAGGTGGTAGTAGTAGAACGGCAGCCCCGGGGCGGCCGCGGCGACGTGGCCGCAGAAGTCGGCCAGCTCCTCCACCGACCGCGGCCGGAAGAAATAGGGAGCGAGGCAGCCGATCGCGTCGGCGCCGATCCTCCCGGCGTGGGCCGCGAGCTCGCGGGCGTCGGCGACCGACGTGTGGCCGACATGCACGTAGACCCGCAGGCGGCCCCGCGCGGCCGCCGTCCAGCGCTCGGTCACGAGCTTCCGTTCGGCGACCGACAGCGACGGGCCTTCCCCGGTCGTGCCGCAGACGAACGCCCCCCGGACGCCGTCGGCGACGAGCTTGTCGGCCAGCGCGTCGATCCGCTCCGGGGCGGGCGATCCGTCAGGGCCGAAGGGGGTGAACGGCGCGGCGATCAGGCCGCGGAAGCGGGGTGACGTGCGATGCATGAGGCCTGGGTTCTCCTTGCGGCGCCGGCTCACCGCGGCTGGCCGGTCTCTGCTGGCTGGACGGTGTCCGGTCGCTCGCCGGTCGCCGGTGGCGCCGGTGCCACCGCGGCCCGCCACACCGCCGGGCTGCGCACGCCGGGCCGCGATTCTCCCCCCGGGACGACGATGCCGCCTCCCCACGGCACAGCGACCGTGGTGACGAGCGAAAAGGGCAGCGTGCCGACCGTTTCCCACCGGCCGGTCGCCGCGTCGAACGCGAGCGCGTCGCGGCGGAAGCCGGGGTGGGTGGCCGGATCGTGGCCGAGCCGGCTCCCGTCGTCGCCGCCGAGGATCGCGAGCACGCCGCCGCCGAGGTGGGGCGCGGGGGACGGCGCCGCCACGGCGGGGCGGGGCAGGTCGGGCAGCCGGCTCCAGCCGCGGCCGGGATCGTAGCGATAGGCATCGCGGAGCCAGACGCGCTCGGGCCTGCCGTCGGAGCCGCGCACGAGGTCGGCGCCGCCGAAGAGATGGAAGCCGCCGTCGGCGACGCCCGCGGTGGCGAGGATCCGCCCGGGCCCCGGGCAGGGGGCGAGCGTCCGCCAGCCGGCGGACGGGTCGGCCAGGTCGAGGCTGACGAGCGCGCGGCTCGTCTCGACGGCGGCGGGCGATGCCGTGCCTCCCGCAACGAACACCCGGTCGCCGATCAGAGCGGCGCAGTGCAGGGCCAGCGGCCCCGGCAGATCAGGCAGCGGCACGACCGTGATCCTCCGGCCGTCCCAGCGGACCGCGAACACTGTGGCGTGGTGCGCGTCGGCGTCGCTGCCGCCGATGCAGACGACGCCGTCGCCGTGCGAGACCGACGCGCCGTACCCCAGCGGCCGCGGCAGCACGCCCGCCGCCTGCCAGGCCGGCGCTTCCGGCAGGAGCACGAAGACGCGGTCGTGCCAGACCTTCCCGCCCCCGTCCCAGGGAGGTGCCGCGGGAAAGTTCGCACCGCCGGCGACGAGGAGGGCGCCGCCGCTCGTTCCCGCGTAGACTCCCGCGAAGCCGACGGCGTCGGGCACCTCCGGCAGCCGCGACCAGGAGAGCAGCGGGGGCAGGAGCGCGACGGCGAGGAGCGGGATCGGCATCGGGGGGCCTGCAGGCGGAGAGAACCCCCGCGCGACAGAGAATATTGCACCGCACCCGTGGCGACAACCGCCGCCGAGGGGAGTTTCATGCAGCGCACCGCCTGGCTCGTCGTCGCCCTCCTCGTGCCGGTGGCGCTCCTCAACTACCTCGACCGCCAGCTCGTTGCCACGATGCAGCGGTCGATCATGGGGGACGTCTCCGGGATCGAGAGCCAGGAGCGGTGGGGCCACATGCTCGCCTGGTTCAAGTGGACCTACGCGATCGCCAGCCCCTTCGCCGGGATCATCGCGGACCGGATCAGCAAGCCGCGGATCATCTGCGCGAGCCTCTTCGCCTGGTCGGCCGTCACCTGGGCCACGGGCCGGGCCACCACCTACGACGAGCTCGTCGCCACCCGCGCCGCCATGGGCCTCGCCGAGGCCTTCTACATCCCGACGGCCCTCGCGCTCATCGCCGACCACCATGCGTCGGCCACCCGGTCGCGGGCCGTGGGCATCCACCAGATCGGGATCTACCTGGGCGTGATGCTCGGCAGCTTCGGCGGCTTCGTGGCCGACAGCCCGCGGCTGGGCTGGCGGTGGGGCTTCTCCACGATCGGGCTGGCGGGCGTGATCTACGCCGTGCCGCTCTTCTTCCTGCTGCGGGA
>Ga0114963_10002045_pt1 | contig 13764 bp, 12 predicted proteins | sample C_131016_EF_Meta_FD_87019 | JGI IMG/M metagenome (GOLD analysis project Ga0114963, IMG submission 87019) | Freshwater microbial communities from Lake Croche, Canada to study carbon cycling - C_131016_EF_MetaG | ecosystem: Environmental > Aquatic > Freshwater > Lake | place: Lake Croche, Canada...
CCAACCGCCAACTACTAACTACCAACCGCCGACTCGGCGAACCTTTAGTAAACCTCGGGTACGAACAACTCGGCCGGAACGGGCTGACGAGAATATTCTGGGTTGTGCACGCGATCGGGGAGCTCAACCGGCGGCCGTTGCACTTCGGCGTAATCAAAGTGCTTCAATAAGTGATGGATGCAGTTGAGCCGGGCTTTTTTCTTGTCGACCGCCTGCACCACCCACCACGGCGCCTCAGGGATATGGGTGCGCTCCAACATCACCTCTTTCGCCTTGGTGTAGTCCTCCCAGCGGCGACGCGACTCGAGGTCCATTGGACTTAGCTTCCACTGCTTGAGCGGATCGTGGATGCGACTCAAAAAGCGCAAGTGCTGCTCGTCGTCGGTGATCGAAAACCAGTACTTCAGTACCACGATGCCTGAGCGCACGAGCATGCGTTCGAACTCCGGGACCGAACGAAAAAACTCTTCGTATTCCTCGTCCGAACAAAAACCCATCACCCGCTCAACGCCCGCTCGGTTGTACCAACTCCGGTCAAACAAAACCATTTCTCCAGCCGCAGGCAAATGGGCGACATAACGCTGGAAATACCACTGGGTACGCTCGCGATCGTTGGGCGCGGGAAGGGCGACGACGCGGCATACGCGCGGATTGAGCCGCTGCGTAATGCGCTTGATCACCCCACCTTTACCGGCTGCATCCCGACCCTCGAACAGAATGACGACTTTGAACTTCTGCGCGGCGATCCAGTCCTGCAGCTTGACCAATTCGCCCTGCAATCGAAACAGCTCACGAAAATACTGAATACGCTCGCTGCGCCCAGGCGTACCGGCGTCACTATGAAGCTCACCGCTCGCGGGGTCGAACTCGCGATCCTCGATTTCCAGCTCCAACTCTTCGTCCAAGCCATCGATCAATTCCGCCTCAATCCGGCGACGCAATTCGTCCTGATCGCGAAAATCGGTCATTGCCACACTCCTGTTCAGTTCAATCGTCGGACGCTATGCGCGCAGCATGACAGGCTTGTGAACTCAAGCGCCCGAGCCCTGCCCGCACCAAACCGAAGCGCATGCTCATAGTGCTTGGTGCGAGGCTGACGCAATATCCCCATAACGGGGCACAAACCAAGGCGGAGTCACTTTCTACGCTTGGCACAGTTTCTGCGTTTTCACTCCCTAGAAAAAACCTTCTCTTGGAGTGAATGAATGAAACGACGCGATTTTTTTAACCAAGCGGCTGTCGGCGTAGCCGCTGGAGCGCTTGCTGCACCGGCCATTGCGCAGGCGCTTCCCGAAATTCGCTGGCGTTGTGCCTCCAGCTTTCCCAAGACGCTGGACACCATTTTTGGTGGCGCCGATGTCATCGCCAAACGAGTGGCGGCGCTCACCGACGGCAAGTTTCAGATCCGGATTTTCGGTGCTGGCGAACTCATGCCGCCATTCACCACCGTCGACGGGGTGCAAGCGGGCACTGTGGAATGTACGCACACGGCGGGTTACTACTTCGTTGGCAAAAATAAAACCTTCGCGTTTGACACCACCGTTCCGTTTGGCCTCAACCAGCGGATGCAGAACGCTTGGATGTACTGGGGCGGCGGCCTGAAGTTGCAACGTGAATTTCTGCGGGAATACAACATCATTTCATTCCCAGCGGGCAACACGGGCACTCAAATGGGCGGATGGTTTCGCAAACCCGTTCAAACGGTTGCCGACCTAAAAGGCTTGAAGATGCGAATCGCGGGCCTCGGCGGCGACGTCATGGCGCGTCTGGGCGCCATCCCGCAACAACTTGCAGGGGGCGACATTTACGCCGCACTCGAGCGTGGCGTGATCGACGCGGCCGAATGGGTGGGCCCGTACGATGACGAAAAACTCGGCTTCTACAAGATCGCGCCAAACTACTACTACCCAGGCTGGTGGGAAGCGTGTTCGATGTACTCGCTCTACGTCAACGTTAACGAGTGGGAAAAGCTGCCCAAAACCTACCAGGCAGCCCTGGAAGCGGCGTGTTACGAGGCCAATCTGGACATGATGGCCGAGTATGACTTCAAGAATCCGCCCGCGCTCCAGCGCTTAGCGAAGAACGGCGTGAAGTTTTTTGGTTATTCGACCGAGATCATGCAAGCGGCGCAGACGGCCGCGTTCGAGCTGTACGAGGAAGAGGCGGCCAAAAACGCGTCGTTCAAGAAAATCTACGAACCATGGAAAAAGTTTCGGGCCGACCAACTCCTCTGGAACCGGGTCGCAGAAAAATCTCTGATCGACTTCATGCAGGCGCACCCGGTGAAGTAACAACTGCGACCCGAACATTTGAACGTTGGCTTGACATCGTCCTCCTTGGCCTGACATCGTCCTGATGTAGAAAATCCTCGATGCGGGCGATCAAACCGCTGCGTGGGATTGCAGACCGGCATAGCGCTCCAGGTGATGGTCAGCATCGCCAAAGCGCTGGCCGATCATGGTCAAACGGCGGAAGGTATGGGAGATTTTCAACTCTTCCGTCATGCCCATGCCGCCGTGCAGTTGCACCGACTCCTGGCTAATCTGGCGGGCAGAGTCGGCTATTTTGACCATCGCCATCGACACCACTCGCTGGCGTTCGGCAACGCTCACCCCGGCGTCGACTTTGCTGGCCGCCAAGATTGCCATTGAGCGTGCCTGCTCGCAGGCGATCGTCATTTCCACCATCCGATGCTGCAGGACCTGGAATGAACCAATCGGCACACCGAATTGCTTGCGCGTCTTGAGGTAGGCCAGTGTCGCCTCATTGGCGTCGCTCATCGCCCCGACCGCATCCGCGCACAGTAACGCGCTCGCAAAGTCAACGGCCTCTTCGATCAATGCGAGCGCCTGACCCTCTTCGCCGAGCAGGCTCTCGGGCCCGAGTTGGACCTGTTCCAACACGACGTCTGCACAGCTCTGCCCATCGGCGGTTCGGCTCGGATTGAGATGCACCCCGGCAGCCGTGGGGTCAAGCAAAAACAGACTGACGCCGCCCGGTGTTGCCGCCGATACGATCAATTGGTGCGCGACCGGCGCGCCGATCACGACGCACTTCGCGCCCTGCAGTACCCAGCCCTTGCTGCCTGTCGAATCCGCTTTTGCGGTGGCCGAGGTCAGGGTCGGCTCGAGCGCATAACGGCAACCCGGCTCGTAGTTTGCAAAGGCCAAGCGAACCGAGCCGTCGAGCAGCCCAGGAAGCCACTGTGCACGTTGGGTTGGCGACCCTGCCCTGGCAACTAGGCGGCCGGCGAGACCGATGTTGTCGAGCACAGGTTCGACCACCAAGGCCTCACCGCATGCCTGCATGGCGCCCATCAGATCGATCGCGGTACCGCCGAAACCGCCGTCAGCCTCTGGCACTGATAAGGCCATCAGGCCCAAATCAGCCAGCGTCTGCCAAAGCTCGCTGTCGATTCCCTGCGCCGACCGCAGGATCGCCTTACGCTGCTCAAATGTATAACGGGATCCCAGTAGTTTCTTAACCGAATCGGCGAACTGCTGCTGCTCTTCACTAAATTCAAAATTCATAGTCTTTCACTCACAGTCCGAGGCTCATCTTGGCGATGATGTTGCGCTGAATTTCGTTCGACCCCGCGTAGATCGTTGTTTTCCGAAGATTGAAGTAGCGCGGCGCCAGGCGCGATGTGACGTGGTCTATCTTGCCGCCCTCCGCTGCCTTAAACGGCAGCGCGCGCGGTCCCACCGCCTGCATCATCAGTTCGGTGATCGCCTGCTGAATCTCCGTTCCACGAATCTTCAGCATCGAGGCGTCCGCCGAAGGCGGTTGCCCCGTTCGGCGCATTTGGTCGAGAAATCGCAGCGACGTGAGTTCGAGCGCCTCAAGTTCAATTTCAACCCTGGCCAGTCGATCGCAAAACCGAGGGTCCTGCAATAGCGGGCGTCCGTTTTTGCGTTCTTGTGCGGCCAAGGCGCGCAAGGTCGCGATCTCGCGCCGCGACGCACTCACGTTGCCGGTGCCAAGGCGTTCGTGGCCAAGGAGGTATTTAGCGACCGTCCACCCCTTGTTCTCTTCAAAAACAAGATTTTCGAGCGGCACCACGACTTCATCAAAAAATACCTCGTTCACCTCGTGGCCACCGTCCATCAAGATCAGCGGACGCACAGTGATCCCCGGCGTTTTCATGTCAATGAGAAGAAAGCTAATGCCTTCCTGACGCTTTTCGACCTGGGAATCGGTCCGCACCAGGCAAAAGATCCAGTCGCCGTAATGTCCGAGCGTGGTCCAGATCTTCTGGCCTGTCACGACGTAATGATCGCCGCGGCGCTCTGCCCTGCACTTGAGCGCTGCCAGATCCGAGCCGGCACCGGGCTCTGAATAGCCCTGCACCCAGAAATCATCGCCCTCGCGGATGCGCGGGAGAAAGCGCTGCTTCTGCGCTGGGGTGCCAAATCGCAATAGCACCGATGCACACATCGTCGGGCCAAACGGAGGCAGTCCCGGTGCCCCGGCGAGCCCAAACTCTTCTTCGTACAAGTAACGCTCGGTCACGTTCCAACCCGTGCCGCCCCATTCCACTGGCCAATGCGGTACGGCCCAGCCCTTCGCCGCGAGGATCTTGTGCCAGCGCAGATAGTCTTCTTTGGCGAGATGGTGGTAGTGAACAACCTTTTCGCGGATATCAGCGGGCAAGTTGTCGGCCAACCATTCCCGCACTTGGTTGCGAAAGGCAAGTTCCTCAGCCGAAAAATTCAAATCCACACCTATCTCCTTCAGAATATCCACCAGCTTGACGCTGGATCGAGCAGCCTTCCTAATCTAACCGATTACCCCCTACGCCCTCCACGAGGTTGCCACAGCATGAGTGCATCGGACTACACCCCGCCACGAGTTTGGACTTGGAACCAGCCCAATGGCGGCCAATTTGCAAGCATCAACCGCCCTGTGGCCGGTGCCACGCATGAAAAGGAGTTGCCGCGCGGCAAGCATCCATTTCAGTTGTATTCCCTGGCGACGCCGAACGGCGTCAAAGTAACCGTCCTTTTCGAAGAATTGCTCGCGCTTGGTTTTCAAGGCGCGGAATACGACGCTTGGCTGATTCGTATTCGAGACGGCGAGCAGTTCGGCAGCGGCTTTGTGGGTGTGAATCCCAACTCGAAAATCCCAGCGCTCATGGATTACAGCGGGGACACGCCGGTTCGCGTCTTTGAGTCCGGCGCCATCTTGCTCTACCTCGCCGAAAAATTTGGCGCATTCATTCCCAGCGAGCACGCACAGCGGACCGAGTGTCTGAACTGGCTCTTTTGGCAAATGGGTAGCGCACCCTACCTCGGCGGCGGCTTCGGGCATTTTTACGCCTATGCGCCGACCAAAATTGAATATTGCATCGACCGCTTCACGATGGAGGTCAAGCGACAACTCGACGTGCTCGATCGTCGTCTCGCCGACCATCAATACCTCGTCGGTGACGACTACACCATTGCGGACATCGCGATCTGGCCCTGGTACGGAGCACTCGTGCGCAATGTCGTCTACGAGGCCGCCGAATTTCTCGACGCGGAGCGTTATCAACACGTCAATCGTTGGGCCAAAGCCATCGCCGAGCGCCCCGCTGTGAAGCGTGGACGCATGGTCAACCGCATCGCTGGCGCGCCGGAGACCCAACTCCATGAACGCCATGACGCGAGCGACTTTGACACCAAAACCCAGGATAAGCTGGCCGTCGGGAACTGAGGCGAGCAGAGCAGCCTTGCCGCCACTTTGACTGAGCATGTTCGAGCAAGTCCAAACTCGGAGGTCCGATGAACCGGAAAGCCCCTAGCCTTACAGCCAACGCAGGCTTGCACAAACTGGCGAACCTGGGCATCAGCTTGCTCGCGGGCGCCTGGTTTACTACGGCCCAGGGTGCAACCGCGGTGCCACCAAAATCTGCGCCCGCAAAAGCTCCTGCTACCGCCCAAACCCCTTCTCCAGGCCAAACCCCTGCCCCCGCCCCAAACACCGCGTCGCGCCTAGAGAAAATCGGCGAGGCGCTTTTCAATGACCCAGCGCTCTCGGAGCCACGGGGCACCGCTTGCTTAAACTGCCATTTACCCGGAACGGGTTTTGCGAACAACAACGGCTCGCGTGCTGGCGTTGCACTGGGCAGCACGGCTAATTCGCTCGGTACCCGCAATGCCATGGCGAACTTCTACAGCCACTTGGCCCCGCCGTTCTCATTTCGCGTCGTCGGAGAGGACGTTGATCCCCAAGGCGGACTTTTTTGGGACGGCCGCGCCGACACCCTGAACGCTCAGGCGCTCGCGCCGCTCCTGAACGCGAAAGAAATGAATAACCGAACGGCCGCCAGCGTCGTTGCAAAGGTGGCGAAGGCCTCGTACGCACGTGACTTCCTAGCCGAATTCGGCCCCAACATCTTCAAATCTCCGGACCTCGCTTTCCAGAAAATCGGCGTCGCAATCGCGGCCTTCGAATCGCGCAGCACGCCCACGCGGTTCAGCTCGAAGTACGACCATTTCATTCGTGGAACGGTTCAACTGGCGCCGGACGAGGCCCGCGGGATGGCGATTTTTAGGGACCCCGAGCGCGGCAATTGCGCGGTCTGTCACACGATGAACCCCACGTCGGCAGACCCCAAGGACTCGCTGTTCACCGATTTCGCCTTTTACGCCGAGGGTATTCCACGCAACTCCAAAATTCCCGCCAATGCGAATCCATCGCGCTTCGATCTCGGCGTCTGCGGGCCCGATCGCAGCCGTCCTGCGCTGCCGCCGAATGTTCCCGGCAATGTCTCGATCGAACGCTTCTGCGGCACCTTCAAAATGCCCAGCCTGCGCAATGTTGCTCAGCGTCAGGCGTTCATGCACAACGGGGTTTTCACGAAGCTGCGAGACGTCGTTAGCTTCTACGCCACCCGCAACAGCGATCCCAAACGCTGGTACGGCCCGGCTGGAGTACCGAATGATCTGCCCACCGCCTACCTCCCCAACATCCTCCGCGACCGGGTACCCTTCAACCGTCCCGCCCAAGCAGGGCCTGCGCTAACCGGTCCAGAAATCGACGACCTGGTCGCCTTCCTCGGAACTCTGAGCGACGGCTTTCAACCCCCGCAACGCTAACCCAGCCCGACCCCGAGCGCACGCTGCCAGAGCGGTGGCAAGCGATTGAACATGTGGACCACGGCCGGCGTCCGCGCGCCCAAGCCGAGGCCGTCGGGTCGGAGGGCCAAGCCCGGACAATCTTCCGGCGAAGTCGTGGTCAACACGAAATCCCCGTCGTTTGCGCGCAGCACACACGAACCCAAGGCTCCGCGATAGTAAAGATCGTTAAAGATGGCCTGCTCGACACCTCGGAAAGGTCGATCGCACATCGTTTGCCAGAGCGTTTGACAGAGTTCGGCAACCCGCCGCCAGGGCCCGCCGACGGTGCCAATACACAGTACAGTACGCCCCATCAAGGCTCGTAGACGCTGTGGGCCAGCGGCGTCCCGCATCCAAGCACTATCGATATTGCGGCCGTCGAAGGCCAGGGGCAACTCGGCAATCGTCAGGCGGTGGGGGTCGATTCGCTCGAAGACATTCGCCTGAAAAATCACATCGGTTACATCCGAAAGGAAGACTTTCCCTGCCCGAGGATGTGCCTGCAGGAAGCGGTGGTAGTCGAGCCAGCGCGTGTAATGCGGGTGGAGCCAGGCGCCCAGCGCCAGCGCGGCAGCAGAGTCCGCGGGGGCCCATAAACGCCACCAGGCCAAGGCACCGCGAGCCGCGATTTTCGTTCTGAGCGGGCGCTGCCCGGCCCACTGCGAAGTCGCCGGAATGAGGTCAACCGCGTAACGCTGCGCCAACGCATGCACATCCACAGCCTGCGCTCCATTCGCGCTAACAAATAGCACGATGCGACATCCGGGGCTCGGATGCCAGCGCCTCGCCGAGCGCATGAATGGTTCGACCGCCGCCGCGCTCGCGTTGGTCGCGTAGCCAAGAATCCAATCTTGGGAAGTCGGTTGATCCATTGAGCAAGACTCCAAGAGCGCAGGAAACTCCCTGCACGCCCATTCTTTCTCAGGGAATCAAACCCTCCCGGTGCACTTATTGGCGTTTGCGCCGCCCCTACACCGCTGGACTCAGGGGTGTGGGCCCCACGGCGCGGATAGCATCAGCTTGTTGTTTTGCGACAGGAGCAAAGGGCGCAGTTTCCGAGCAAAGGCCATGAACTGCTCGTCCCCATAAACCCCCGCCCAAAACGCACGCCGATCGGCGTCGTCGTTGAACTTCCACAGGTGCATCAACTGATTGACGGCGCCCACATCCCCCGTGAAGTAGCCAACCAGGCGCTGCGGGTGCCGTTGCAGAGCTGGCCAACCTTCAGCCTTATAGAGTTCGACGACTTCCGCCATCTTGCCCACCACCACGTCGTAGGTTCTCAGTTCGAAAATTTCCATTGGAGGACGCTCTGTTAAGGTCAAGTCAAACGCGACCATCCTCGTTTTCAGGCGACCGCCCAATCGGGAATTACCCGAGATTGACGGCATCTTCTCGCCCATCCGGTCGGCTCTGCGCTAGGCTTGGACCTTGATTGCAAAAACCGGTTCGATCCGAGGATCCGAATGAACGCACAGCACCTCTCCAAGTCATTTGACGCCGACATTGGGCGCCTGCGCAGCGAGCTCGCCGCGATGGGAGAACTTGTGCGTGGCCAGTTCACCTTGGCAACCGAGGCCTTTTGCGACGGGGCGCTCCATCGGGTGCCGCAGATCGAACGCAACGAAGGCGTCGTCAATTCGCTCCAGGTCCAGGTCGACGAGCTGTGCCAACTCACAATCGCGCGCCATCACCCCACGGCGGTAGATCTGCGCGAGCTCATCAGCGCTCTACACACCGTCCACGACCTGGAACGTATCGGCGACGAATCCAAAAAAATCGCGCGGCGCGCCCGCCGTCTCCATGCCAATCCAATCCGATCGGATCTTCCCCTCACCGCGATTGCGAGCATGGCCGCCGAGGCAGCCCGCGTATTCAGTCAAGCCCTCCAGGCGTTCAACGCACACGATGTCATTCTTGCGGCCGCGGTCGGTGAAATGGACCGCAAAGTCAATGCGCTGCGGGATCAACTCATCAGCGAGCTTCAGCGCAGGATGGTGACCGACCGCGAAGCCCTCCCCAGCCTTTTGTCGTTGGTTTTCGTCGTACAGTCGGTTGAGCGCGTTGGCGACCACGCCAAGAGCCTAGCGGCCAACGTGATTCACGTCGTCGCGGGTGTCGACGTGCGCCATCAAGTGAGTCTCTGAATTTGCCGATTCGACCGCATTGAGCTCGCTCCACGTGTCGCGCGCCAGTATCGCGAGCAGGACCACCGCCAGCATCGGCGCGAGCCAGCTCAGCGTTTGAATACCCGACAACCAGAGCGCCGGTTGTTGCTGGGGCAGCTGCGTTTGTACAAAACTAAGTACCAAACTCGCCAACAGCAACCACGCGCTCACCAAGGCCCCGCGCGCGCAACGCGGAATGCGTACGCCCAGCAAAGAGGCAGCGGCAAACAAGGTTAAGGCCGCGCCCACCGACCCTAAATTCGAGAACAATCGGAGCAGACTCTCGAGGGCACTGCCCGCATCGACCAGACCTCGCCCAATCAGGCAGGCGACGAGGACGAGCAACAAGCCCGTGCACAAGGCGCGCGCCCGTGCAGTCGCCCTTGAATCCAAGCGCGTGGCGGTGTTGTCGACTGACGGCGCTCGAAGCAGCGGCAGAAAAACCAGGTACACCAGCCCAATCGCGCAGTCGAGCAGCATCGTGATGGGGTAGCCAAGCCCTTCGATCGAAATTCCCTGCCAGGTCGCTGTATTCGCGATGGCGAGATTAAAAAGCGCCATGTACGCGGTAAATTGGGTCGCAGCCACCGCAGGATTGGTCACATCCATGTAGATGGCGGTCGAGGCGCTGTACATCATCCCGTTAAAAAAACCATAGACGAGGGTGCTCAACCAAAGCGCGATGACGAGGTGCTGCGGCACTTCGATCTTGCCGGCCGCATCGGGCGTCACCGGCAAGATCCAGCCAGCGCCTTGCAGCACGGCCGCCAGGCCGAGAACCGGGATCGTCATCAGAACAATATAGATCAGGAGCGCGCGTCGACGATCCAGCCGATCCGCCCAGCGACCTCCGAGCAAGGAACCGAGGGCCGTGACCAGCGTCGTGGCGACAGCAAGCCACGCGATCTGATCGTCGTCTAGGCCGAGTTCGACCGCGAGGTTGCTCTGCAAAGCGAGCCCAAGGCACATCGCGCCCGGCGGCAACAACGCCAGAAACAAGCCGACAAAGGCGCCCTGACTGCCCATAAAGGAGCGAAAGGCGGTTTGCCCAAACTGCCTTAGTTCTTTGCCGATGTGGCCCAGCGCGTTGGATCCCCGCGGCGCGATGGCGCGACGGGCGGCTTCCCGCATGGGCAGTACGACGAAAATCGTAACGGCAAAGACCGCGGCCGCGACGAACAGAACGCTCGCCTGAAAACCAAATGCCGACGCAACAAACAAAGCCCCGGAGCCACCCACCATCTGCCCGATGCTTGCGCCTGCGAACATCATTCCGGTTGCGGTCGCCCGTTCACCCTGATCGAGCAGATTCACCGCGAGCGCGTCGATGGCAACGTCCTGGGTCGCGGCAAATACGTTGTGCACAATGAGAATGGCCGTAAAAGCAGCGAGTTGGGCTGGTAGCTCAAGGAAAAACGTTGCCGCCAGGGTTAGCACCATGACCAATTGCGTGATCAGGATCCACCCACGACGGTGACCGAGCCGCTCCGAACCAAGCACGTCCACGATTGGCCCAAACGCCCACTTGAAGGCCCACGGTAAGTAAAACGAAGCGACGAAGGCCCCAATCTCGGCTGGCCCAACCCCTTGACGACGCAACAAGGTCGCGACCGCCGTCGCGGCAAAACCCAAGGGCACCCCTTCGGTGGTGTAGAGCAGGAAAAAGCCAAACAAGCGTCCGCGTTGGGTCGCAAACAGGTTGGGCAGTCGCATGGGCAAGATCTTTTCCACAAAATTCAAATAGCGGTCATGATGAGGCTCGGAGATTCCGAAGCGAGCGTGGCCGTCGGCCGCGGCGCCCCCATCGAGCCACACGAAGCATGAACCCGATCGAACACCTTATCGAATTCTCGCTGGCGAATGAAATTGCCTGGCCCCGCAACCCCGCCAGCGCCCCCGAGCAGTGGGGGGTCCATAACGCGGACCCGGCGCCCTGGAACCGTTTACTGGGTCCCGTGCACGAGCGCGCAGGCGTCTCTGGAATGATTCTGCGGCGGGGCGAAGTCTGGCAATCCTGGGGCGACGTTCACCGTGCCGAGCTGACGTTTAGCGTGGCCAAGACCTATCTCGCCCTGCTCGCTGGCATCGCCCACGATCGCGGCTTGCTACCGAGTGCCGACGAGCCCGTTGCCCAACGTTTGCCAGGGATTGGTTTCGATTCCCCCCACAATCGCAGCATCACTTGGTCGCACTTGCTGAGCCAAACCAGTGAATGGGAGGGCAGTTGTCTCGGCTTACCCGACCAAGTCGAACGCTATCGTTACGTCTCTCTCGACCCACGAGGGCCGCAAGGCGTGAAGGGCGCTGCGCGCCCCCTGCAGCCACCGGGAACTTACTGGGAATACAACGATGTGCGGATTAACCAGCTCTCGCTCGCGCTACTTCACCTCTTCGGGCGCGCTTTACCCGAAGTTTTTCGGGAATCGATCCTCGAACCCCTAGGGGCCGGTGCAAATTTCTCGTGGGTCGGCTACGACGACGCGTGGGTCGAGTTACCAGCGACGCGCCATCAAGCCAAGCAGCGGGTTCAATCCGTCCCCGGTGGCACGCACTGGGGCGGCGGCGTGTCGATTAGCACCGCGGATCAGGCCAAAGTCGGCGAGTTGATGCGTCAACAAGGGCGTGCGCTCGTGGACGGGAAGCCGGTGCAACTTGTTTCGGCGGCATGGGTGCAACGGATGATGCAGCCCTGCCCCATCGCGCCCTTTTACGGCTGGCTGACCTGGCTCAATCCGGGCGGCGCGACCTTCCCGACCTTAAGCGCCGAGAGTGTCCTGATGTTCGGCGCGGGGGGCAATTATGTTTGGATCGAGCCGGAACACGACGCGGTCATCGTCGTGCGCTGGCTCAACCCCGATTGTTTCGCTGAATTCGCCCGCGAGGCACGGGCCGCGCTCCGCGCGACCGCCTGAACGGCGCGACCGTCTGAACGGCGCGACCGCCTGAACGGCGCGACCGCCTGAACGGCGCGAACCTACTCGGCTTTGGCGCCCGAGGCCCGCACAATCGGGCCCCAGCGCAACACCTCGGCACGGCTCATGTCGCCCATGACTTCGGGTGTCGTGCCAAGAATGTTGTAGCCCAGCTCGGTCATCCGTTTGATGTACTCAGGCGACTTCGTTCCCTTCACCGCCTCGGCGTTGAGTTTGGCCACGATGTCGCGCGGCGTCCCAGCAGGCACCATCAGCCCAAACCAGACGCCTGATTCGTATCCGGCTACACCTGCCTCGGCAACCGTTGGCAACTCGGGCAACAAGGGGTCGCGTTTGGCACCCGTCGTGGCCAGCGCTTTTAGCTTGCCCGACTTGATGTGTTGGATTGCCGACGGGATGTTGTCAAACATCATCATCGTTTGGCCCGCAAGCAAGTCAACGAGCGCAGGAGCACTCCCCTTGTAGGGGATATGCACCATGTTGAGACCCGCGAGGTGCTTGAACATCTCCCCCGACATATGAATGCTGGTTCCGCTGCCACTCGACGCAAAGTTCATTTCGCCGGGCTTCGCTTTCGCCATCGCAATCACTTCCTGGACCGAGTTCGCCTTCACCGATGGGTGCAAGACGAGCACGTTATTTAGTGAAACGAGCGCCGATATGGGCGCCAGGTCCTTACTGGGATCAAAGGGCATCTTGGCGTAGAGCGCCGGGTTGATGGCCTGGATCCCGCTTGTCGTCATGAACAAGGTGTAGCCGTCGGCGGGCGCCCGCGCCGCCTCCTGGCCACCGATATTGCCGCCGGCCCCTGGCTTGTTGTCAACCGTGACGGGTTGGCCCAGGTTCTTGCTGAGTTCCGTCGCGATGGCACGGGTAGCGATGTCGACCGCACCTCCAGGAGGAAATGGGCAAATCAAACGCAAGGGCTTATTCGGAAAACCGCTTGCCCCAGCAGCGGGCGCTTGGGCCTGCGCGCGGGCGGTTAAACCCACAGCAAGCACGGCCGAAAAAACAAACGTTAAAAACCTAATAATTCTATAATTCATATAAATCTCCTTCCCACCGGTTTCTGCAGTCTAATCGATCAATCCCGCACTACAACGAAGGCGCGAAAACCAAGCCCACCAACTCTTTAAGACTCTACTTGCCAGCGCTGCTGCAGGGCCTGCCATCCGGCCGCGCCCAACTCTGCCAGCCTCGCTTGGTTGTCGTCCAGAATGCGCTCGGTCGCTACGGATTCAGCCGCGCGCTCGACGCTCGCCTCGCGCAGAAGATGCAGTAAAGGGTGGGGAGACCAGTTGGTTGCATTCGCCAGATCGCCGACCGCGGTACCGCCAAATTGATAGTGCGGATGAAAACTCGCGACCTGAATCACACCGCGCAAACGCAGACGACGCAGTAACGTGTCGACCTGGTCAAGAAAGTCGTTGTAGTCGAGAAATTCATTTAAAACGAAAGGATGAATGAGCAGACTGGTCTCGATCTGCTCCGCTGGGGTCTCGAGCAGCAACGCCAACTCGGATTGCAGATCGAGCAACAGCTCGGCTTCAGACTCGGCTGCGC
>Ga0114963_10002046_pt1 | contig 13762 bp, 12 predicted proteins | sample C_131016_EF_Meta_FD_87019 | JGI IMG/M metagenome (GOLD analysis project Ga0114963, IMG submission 87019) | Freshwater microbial communities from Lake Croche, Canada to study carbon cycling - C_131016_EF_MetaG | ecosystem: Environmental > Aquatic > Freshwater > Lake | place: Lake Croche, Canada...
CTGGCGGACAGGGCGGGATTCGAACCCGCGGTGGGCTGTTAACCCACACACGCTTTCCAGGCGTGCGACTTAAACCGCTCATCCACCTGTCCACAGCAAAGCCCGCTATCCTAACATTCGCAGCTAGCCTAGGCTCGCCGAGCAACCCGCAAGCGCCGTTGACTAGCTCCCGCGCACCAAACCCATACGTTTCAATAGGCCGCCCCAGCGCTCATTCTCCGCCTTGATCATGGCGCCAAATGCCTGCGGCCCTTCGCCCACCGGCTGCCACCAGGCCTTCGCGAGATCATGCTGAGTGTCGTGATCTTCAATCGCCCGATTCAAGACCCGATGCATTTTGTTGATTATGGTGGTCGGTACGCCCTTGGGCGCCGCGAACCCCGCCCACTGCACCACCTCAAAACCTTTTAAGCCCTGCGAAGCTGCGGTTCGGATCTCACTCAAGGCCTCCAGCGGCGCAGCACTCGTCACCGCCAACGGACGCAACCGCCGTGCACGGATCTCAGGCACCGCCAAGACCGGGTCGAGCAGAATCAGCTGCACTTCGTTCGCCACCGCCGCCACGATCGCCTCGCGGTCGCTCGCATACGGGACGTGCAACATTTCCACGCCTGCGGCGTAACACATCGCCTGCCCCGCCAGATGCCCGGCAGACCCGCGACCCGAACTCGCAAAGGTAACGATGCCCGGGCGCTCGCTTGCACCGGCAAATACCTCGCGCAAACCCTTGGCAATGACTCGTCGGTTGGTGCACACAATCAACGGGCGCACACCCAACCAAGTTACCGGCTGCAAATCGTTAGCCGAGAAATGCGCACCGGGATTCAAGTAGCCGTCGACCACCAGCGCTCGGTTATCCACATACGCCAGGGAAGCGCCGTCGAGACTGGCCCGCGAAAACTCCTGCAGCAGATCCGCTGGAACGGCGTCGGTTCGGTAGCGATAATTCACCGATAAGGCAAAAGCCGCTTTAAGGCGAGGATCCAGCGCCTTGCACAAGCTGTTTGCATGTCCACCCTGAGCTTCGGGAACCAAAACGTCGATCGGACGCGGGGGCGGCCATGAAGGGTCTAGAACCCCACCCTCCAAACGACCACCCGAGCCCGCGGAGGCCGCAATCGCAGCCTCGGAGGCGAAGGCCGAAAAAGTGAGCGCGGGCGCAAAACCACCCGCAGACATCGCTGCGCCCCCCAAAACCTGGAGGGCAAAGCGTCGATCAAGCTTAGGGGATCGGGGCAACATCGAACCATTCATCGTCTTGGGATGGCCGTCATTATGGTGCACTTTTCGATTCTCGCTGCACCCGAGCACGCCATCAGAGCGACTGTTTCAACTGATCAAGAATCGCCGGGTTCTCAAGTGTCGAGGTGTCCTGCGTAATCTCATCCCCCTTCGCGATCGAACGCAGCAAGCGGCGCATGATCTTGCCCGAACGCGTCTTCGGCAAGTTGTCGCCAAACCGAATGTCCTTGGGTTTTGCGATCGGTCCGATTTCTTTTGCAACCCAAGCGCGCAACTCACCCGCCAAACGCTGCGACTCTGCACTATCCGGCGCCGATTGTTTCAGCACCACGAACGCAACGATTGCCTCGCCGGTGGTGTCGTCCGGGCGCCCAACAACGGCCGCCTCGGCCACCAACGGATTGGCGACCAGCGCGCTCTCGATTTCCATCGTCCCCATGCGGTGGCCCGAAACGTTCAACACGTCATCGATACGCCCCGTGATGGTGAAATAACCCGTCGCCGCATTCCGTACCGCGCCATCCCCGGCGAGGTAATACCCTTTCAGTTCCTCCGGAAAATACGACTTGCGGAATCGCTCTGGGTCACCCCAAATGGTGCGAATCATCGACGGCCAAGGCTTGCGAACAACAAGGATACCGCCCTGCCCATTGGGCAACTCGTGGCCGGCTTCGTCGACAATCGCGGCGGCAATGCCCGGTAGCGGCAGGGTGCACGAGCCAGGCACGAGCGGGGTGGCCCCCGGTAGCGGGGTGATCATATGGCCACCCGTTTCGGTCTGCCAAAACGTATCGACAATCGGGCAGCGCGCGTGCCCGACTTCGTTGTAGAACCACATCCAGGCTTCTGGATTGATCGGCTCGCCAACCGATCCTAACAACCGCAAACTCGTAAGATCGAACTGATTGGGGTGAGTCTCAGGCGCTGCGCTACACGCTTTAATCAGCGCACGAATCGCCGTCGGGGCCGTGTAAAAAATCGTGCAGTGATGCTTCGCAATCGTCTGCCAAAACCGTCCAGCATTGGGATAGGTCGGCACCCCTTCAAAAATGATCTCGGTCGCTCCAACAGCTAACGGGCCATACGCAACGTAGGTATGCCCCGTCACCCAACCGACGTCGGCGGTACACCAGAAAACATCGCTGTCCTTGATGTCGAAGGTCCATCGCATCGTCATCATCGCGTGCAACAGGTAGCCACCGGTGGAATGCTGCACGCCCTTGGGTTTACCCGTCGATCCCGAGGTGTAGAGGACGAACAGCGGATGCTCAGCCCCAACCCACACGGGTTCGCAGACGCTTGCCTGACCCGCCATTAAATCGTGCAGCCAGAGATCGCGCCCTGCGGTGAAATCGATCGACTGGCCGGTACGGCGATAAACAATGACGTGCCGGACGGCATCACAGCCGCCCAGCGCGAACGCCTCGTCGACGGCAGGTTTCAGCGCGATCGCTTTCCCACCGCGATACTGCCCATCCGACGCCAAAATCAGGGTGGCCCCGACGTCGACGATCCGCTCCTGCAGCGACTTCGCCGAAAAGCCGCCAAACACGACGGAATGCGTGATGCCCAAGCGCGCGCAGGCCTGCATGGCGACCACCGCCTCGATCGACATCGGCATGTAAATCACCGCGCGCTCGCCGCATTGGTAGCCAAGCGACTTCAGCCCATTGGCCAGCTGGCAGACGCGCGCGTGCAGTTCGCCGTAGGTCAAGCGGGTGACGTCGCCGTTATCCGCTTCAAAAATGATTGCGGTCTTGTGCTCAGTCGGCGTGCCGAGGTGGCGGTCGAGACAGTTGAAAGACGCATTCAACTGGCCGTCGGCAAACCAACGGTAGAAGGGCGCGTTCGACTCGTCGAGCACCTGCGTAAAGGGCTGCTGCCAAAGCAGCTGTTGGCGCGCTAAGCCCGCCCAGAAGCCCGCATGGTCCTGCTCAGCCTGCTCGCACAACGCTTCGTAGGCCGCCATCCCAGCGACGTTGGCTTGTGCGACAAACGACTCTGGCGGCGGGAATACCCGGTTTTCCTGCAGTACTGTTTGGATTTGACCGGACATCTTGTCTCCCCGAGTTCTTTGAATTTTCCAACGCAGACCCAAGGGTAAAATCATCCTCTGTCGCCGTCAAAGTGCTGCCCCAGAAGTCCCCTAACCGCCCCCGCCGCCATGACCACTTACATTGACCAAGATGACCTGATCCAGTCGGTCGCTGACACGCTCCAGTTCATCAGCTATTACCACCCAGCCGACTACATCCGCCATCTGGCGCAAGCCTACGAGCGCGAGGAAAGTGCAGCAGCCAAGGACGCCATCGCGCAGATCCTGACCAACTCAAGAATGTGCGCCGAAGGTCACCGGCCCATCTGTCAGGACACCGGGATCGTCAACGTATTCATCAAAATCGGCATGAACGTGCAGTGGCGCGGCCCCAACGCAGGCCCGGCGACGCTGTCGATCGAGGAGATGATCAATGCAGGCGTGCGGCGCGCCTATCTGGACCCCGACAACAAACTGCGCGCATCCATCCTGAGCGATCCTCATTTCGATCGGAAGAACACGGGCGACAACACGCCGGCCGTGATCCACATGAGCGTTGTGCCCGGCAATTTCGTCGAGGTGGATATCGCCGCCAAAGGCGGCGGTTCCGAGGCGAAGTCCAAGTTCGCCATGCTCAACCCAAGCGACGACCTCACCGAGTGGGTGCTCAAAACGGTGCCCCTGATGGGCGCAGGTTGGTGCCCCCCGGGCATGCTCGGGATCGGCATCGGTGGCACCGCCGAGAAGGCCATGTTGATGGCGAAAGAATCCTTGATGGAGCCCATCGACATGAGCGAACTCAAGGCACGCGGTCCCGCCGATCGTTTTGAGGCGCTGCGCATCGATCTGTGCGACCGCATCAACGCCCTCGGTATTGGTGCGCAAGGCTTGGGCGGGCTCACCACCGTTCTCGACGTCAAAATCAAAACCTACCCGACCCATGCGGCCAATAAGCCGGTGGCCATGATTCCGAACTGCGCAGCCACGCGCCACGCCCACTTCACGCTCGATGGAACGGGCCCGGCCCACCTTGAGGTGCCCAAGCTCTCGGATTGGCCCGATGTCGCCTGGGCACCCGACGTCGAGCGCAGCCTGCGCGTTGACCTCAACACCCTCACGCCGGCCCAGGTCGCAGCGTGGAAACCCGGCCAGACGCTGCTCCTCAACGGCAAACTGCTGACCGGACGCGACGCCGCCCACAAGCGCATCAGCGACCTGCTGGCCCGAGGCGAGCCACTCCCCGTGGATTTCACCAACCGGGTGATTTACTACGTGGGCCCCGTCGACCCGGTGCGCGACGAGGTGGTCGGCCCGGCGGGCCCGACCACCGCGACACGCATGGACAAGTTCACCCGCACGATGCTCGAGCAAACGGGCCTGATTGCGATGGTCGGCAAAGCCGAGCGCGGACCCGCAGCGATCGACGCCATCCGCGACGCCAAAGCCGCTTACTTAATGGCGGTTGGCGGCGCTGCCTACTTGGTCTCAAAGGCTATCCGCCACGCCCGAGTGGTCGGCTTCGAGGACCTTGGGATGGAGGCGATCTACGAGTTCGACGTCGTCGACATGCCAGTCACAGTCGCCGTGGATGCGCTCGGCAGCTCGGTCCACGAAACCGGCCCACGCGAGTGGGCGGCCAAGATCGCCTGGCGCCACGCCTGAGGCGCTGGGCTCAATGCGATGAGAGGGTCGCGATCCCAGCGCGTGCGATTTCGGCGTCCTGCTCGGACTTGACCCCCGAGACGCCGACCGCCCCTGCGCACTGGCCGTCGATGAGGATCGGCACGCCGCCCTCGAGCATCCCCTGCAAGACTGGCGCCGAGAGAAACGAAACGCGCCCGCCGTTAATCATCTCCTCGTAAACGCGCGATTCGCGCCGACCGAGCGCGGCCGTGCGCGCTTTCTCCGGAGCAATGTGCGCAGAAATCGGTGCCGCCCCGTCAAGCCGACGCAGTCCCAGCAAGTGTCCACCCTCGTCACAAACCGCGATCGTCACCGCCCAGCTGTGCGCCACCGCGTGTGCGCTACTTGCTGCCAAAATGGCCTCAACATCAGCGGCCTCGAGAATTGATTTTGTTTTCATTAAAGTTCCTGAATTAAAAACGTGACATTAAAAAGCGCGAGAAGGCTCGTCCGAATTGCGCCAACGCAACCCCGGCCAGCGCGATGCAGGCGCCGACCACCTGAATCCAGGTAAACGACTCACCGCCCAAGGCCCAGGAGACAATGGCCGCCACCGGTGGCATCAGATACATGAGCGGTGCCGTTTTGGCGACCCCACGCACCGAATTGATCCAGGCCCACACTAACCAGCCGCCGAACGAGGCCACCAGGACCGACCAGAACAGCCCCGCCCAAACGAGAGGCGTCGGCAGCGTCCAATCATAAGAAAAGCCGGCCCCCGCCGAGACCAACAAGACTGGGAAGGAACCCAGCAAACTCGACCAGCCCATGGTTGCGGCGCTGCCCAAGCGTTCGACCAAAGGTTTGGAGCTCACCGTGTGCAGCGAAAACAAAGCCGCTGCAGAGAGTAAGACGAGATCTCCCAGGCCAGCCGACCAACGTCCGGCAAGCAACTTATCCGACAAGAAAACCAACACCCCGATGAGCGCGACAATCACGCCGAGCGTTTGCGATCGGCGCGGCGTTTCGACACCCGTTGCACGCAAGATGAGCAGCGTAAAGACCGGCCCACACGCCAAGATGAGCGAACTAGAGAACGCGGTCGACCAATAAATCCCCCACGTCACCAAGCCCACATGCAGCAAGTGACCGATGAGCCCGAGGCGCCCAAGCGCCCAAAGGTCCTCTCGACTCGGCCAGTGCAATAGCCCCTTGCGCCACAGTAAACACACCGCGGCGGTGGGCAGGATGAGGTAGCGGGCAAACAAAAATTGGCCGGGCCCGAGGGCCGAAAAGACCAATTTCTGTACCGAAAAATTGGCTCCCCACAACAAAACCAGACCGAACGACACCGCCAGCGCGGTCCGTTGTCGCCGAGCTTCTGGCACGCTTAGGAGGCCTCGCTGCGCTTAGGAGTCCAGGACGCGAGGGCCTGTAAGATCGTCGGCAAGTTCGCCCGCGCGGCGCGCTCGCCCTCGGCGATTACGGCTTCGCGCGCGCGAAAATCGATCGCGGATCGATCGCCGATCGCCGGCCGAATGACCGCGTCGGCGTCGCGCAATTCGCCAAGCGCCAGATGCTGTCCCATGATGGCAAACGTCTGCATCAACAGATCGGGCAGCGACTCGGTTCGTTGCCCCTTCGGACTGGTCGAGATATCGACACCGATCACGAACTGCGCCCCGAGTCGACGACAGGCCCGCACCGGCACCGGCGAAGCGAGTCCGCCGTCGACGTACTCGCGCCCGTCGATCGTAACCGGGTCAAAGATCATGGGCACCGCCGCCGACGCCCGCACCGCCAGCCCGACATCGCCGGTCGTCAGCACCAGCAGGCGGCCATCGTGCAGGTCGGTCGCCGTGGCAGCAAAGCGCTTCGGCAAGGTCTCCATCGGGCGCCCGCCAATCGATCGGTTGACGAAATCCTGGATCCTGCGCCCGCGCAGCAAGGCGCGGCTCGTAATTGACCATTCGCCAAACGTCGACTCGTCGGTATTGAGCGCGATCTTCTTCAGTTGCGCGGCGTCGAGCCCGCTCGCATACAGGGCACCCACCAAGCTGCCGGCACTCGTACCCACCACGATATCGGGTTGCACGCGAGCCTCCTCGAGCGCGGCCAACACGCCAATGTGAGCAAATCCGCGCGCGGCGCCGCCTCCCAACGCAAGGCCGATACGCGGCCGAACGGGTGGGGTTGTCTCGCGCGGCGCCTCGCGTACCGTCTCGGGCGTACGCGTCGCGCAGCCAGCCACGCCGAGCACGGAAGCCGCCGCCAAACCACCCAGCAAACGGCGGCGCTGGCTCTGATTGACCTCGTTCAAACGCTTAGCCCCGAGCGGGCACTCAACGAGCCGCAACGACCTGAATCTCGACGCGATACTCGGGGCGCGCCATCGCAGCCTGCACGGTGGCGCGCGCCGGCGTGCTGCCGGCGACAACCCAGGTGTCCCACACCGAATTCATTTCTTGGAAATCGGCCATGTCGCGCAAATAAATGGTCGCCGACAGCAAACGATCGCGCGCCGAACCAGCCTCCGCGAGCAATCGGTCAATCGCTGTCAACACCTGGCGGGTCTGCCCGGCCGTGTCCTGGCTCGGGTCCTCGGCAACTTGGCCGGCCAGAAAACAAAGGCCGCCGGCGCAAGCGGCCTCCGACATGCGCGGGCCGACATGCAGTCGGGTGATTGGCGCACGGTCGCTCGCCGCGGGATTGGGATTCGTCGCTGACATAGGTTTCAAGACTCCGATAAAAACGCAAGAACGGGTTCAATCTGGTCGGGCGCGATCATGGTCGGTGCATGGCCGACGCCGGGAAATTCGATTACGCGCGTTTTGGGGCCGCGGCTTTGCATGGCTTGACACGTTTCAACCGACAGCAGATCCGACTCGGCTCCCCGCAAAACCAGCGTTGGCGCCGAGATCATTTCCCACAAGTGCCACATCGAGGGCGGCACCGACTGTCGATCGGCGCTCGCCATCATGATCCTAAAGGGCTCGGCAATGGCCGGGTCGTAGTGCGCGGTCCACCCACCCCCCGGAGCGGGGCGGAGATAGGGCCGCGTGAGCAGCCCCCAGCCGGCCTCGTCATGGGGCCCAAAAGAGGCCATCACCACCCGCAACCACGCCATTCCCTCTTCAATGCTGGCGAACAGCGGCACTTGACCGACGTAGGTGGCGATCCGATCGAGCCCCAGCCAATCGAGCTGCGGCCCAATATCATTCAAAACCATCCGATGAATGGGGTTACCCTTGAGCGCCGCGTAGGTCATGCCGATCAGGCCGCCCATCGAGGTGCCGACCCAATCGATCTGCTCGACACCGAGACGCGCGACCAGCGCGACGCAGTCGGCGACGTACTGCGGGACCCCATAGAGCATGGGATCCGCGACACGGTCGGAGTCGCCGCGACCAATCATGTCGGGACAAACGACGCGCCAACCGCGCTGTGCGAGGGCGCGCGCCAGCGCATCAAAATCGTTTGAGAGGCGCGTTAAACCGTGCACGCAGACCACCACCGGGGCGGAGTCACGGTCACCATGGCTCGGGTCAAACCATTCGCGGTAGGCCAACTGATGCAAACCGCCCGGATGGGCGCAGGTGACGCGAGCAAGCCGGGGCTGCAGCGTGGCAGAGGCGGCGTTGGCATTCGACATGGCAAATCCCTTCAAGACGGCGTGGCAGTAGAACTCGCGATCTTAGAACATCCGATCAACGCCAAGCCTGGACGCTGCGCCAGTAGCGCGCTTCGTCGACGCGAAAGCGCTGGATTTTTGGCTTGGCCCCGGGCGCCAAGACAACACGCAGCGCCCCATCGGCGTCGGTGCGCAAAACCGGAATACCGGCCTCCGCATAGCGCGCCATGACGCCCGCATCGGGGTGGCGATAACGGTTGTACCAGCCCAATTGCGCGATCGCATAGCTGGGCGCCACGGCCTGCAAGAATTCTCCGCTCGAAGAGGTCTTGCTGCCGTGGTGGGGCACGACGAGCACGTCGGCCTTTAAGGCGCCCTCGCCCGCAAAGCGCTCGATCAAATCATGCTCTTGCGCGGCTTCGAGATCACCGGTTAGCAAAATTCGCCCACCCGGGGCATCGACCGCGAGCACGCAACTCATCGCATTGGTATGCGGCTTGCCCGCAGCCTGGCCGGCAGGGTCCTCGCCTGCAGCAGGATGTAGGACCGTAAACCGGACCCCATCCGCCGTCCAGGCGAGGCCGCGCTCGCAGCGTTCGCTGTAGGCTTGCATCGGATGCCCCGCAGGCAAGGAGGCAAACGTGCGCGCCACGCGGAGGTCGCGCAATAAGGTAGCGGCGCCACCGATGTGGTCCTGGTCGGCGTGGGACACAATTAAGCGGTCCAAAGCGTCAATTCCCCGCGCACGTAGGGACGGCACCAACACCCGGTTGGCCGCGTCCTGCGACGGTCCAATGCGCGGCCCCGTATCGTAGAGCAGCGACTGGCTTTGGGTTTCGAGCAAGAGCGCGCTTCCTTGCCCGACGTCATAAGCCGTTAACCAAAGCTCCCCGACCGGTGGGCGCTCGCGCGGAACGATGAGGGCGGGGATCATCAACAAGAGTCCCAAACCACGCCCCGGCACGGCGCGCGGCGCGAATAACCATGCACCGCCGAGCCCCGCGAGAGCGAGTAGGGCAAAAGGCGGTTGCGCGATCACCAGCGTTGCGATCGGCCATTGCGCCATCTGCGCAAGAATCTCCAGCAACCACTGCGTCAGCCAACTCGCTGGCTGCACCAACAGCCCAGCCAAAGACGGGAGCAAGGGCGCGAGCAAAGCGCCCAGGAGGGCGGCTGGCGTAATCAAAAAGGTAACGATCGGAATCGAAAACAGGTTCGCCAATGGACCGATTAAAGAGAACGATGCGAAAAACCAGACTGACAGTGGCGCCAGAGCAATCGTCGCAGCCGCCTGAGCAATCGCCGCGGAGTGCGCGGTCTCGCGCCAGCGGACACGCGCCGTTGCGTGCCCTGGGGCGCGCGCGAGCGGGGGTAAGGATTGCCCCGCCCAGATCAACACGGCCACAGCGCAAAATGAAAGCCAAAATCCAATCGACAACACCGCCCACGGATCGAGCGCGACAACCACGGCACCGGCCACCGCAAGAATGTCGGTGGTCGAGCGGCTGCGGCCCAAAATCCCCGCGACTGCTGCGGCCGCGAGCATCCAGAAAGTCCGTTGCGCGGGCAGCCCCCAGCCCGCTAGTTGGGCATAGGCAAACGCGGCGAGCACCGCCCCGAGGCGAACCAGCGTCGTACGCGCGACCCACGGCAGAGCCCAGGCAGCGAGCCGATGCGACGCAAGCATGGCCTTCACCAGCAACCCGCCCGCAGCGCCGAGCATGGTGACGTGCATGCCCGAGATCGACATCAGATGCGATACGCCGGTTTGTTGAAACAGCAACCAATCACTGGCAGGGATCGCGTTTTGGTCGCCGACCGCGAGCGCAATCAGCACCGAGGTGGCGCGCCACGCGGGGCTGTTCGATTCGGCCGTTGACTCGTGCCCGCTCGTGGCCCGCATCGCTCGCCGCAGGCGGTCGCGCAGCGCGTCCACACCCCCGCGCCAACTCGAGGGCCCGCCGGCCATGCGCTCGGCGCGGCGGACCGAACCCGTGGCACCGACGCCATCTTCGAGCGCGCGTAATTCGACGTCAAACAAGCCTGGGTTACCCAAACCATGGGGTACCCGCAAGCGCACCCACAGTCGCCATTGCTCCCCTGCTCGAGCTTGTGGCAAGCGAACGCTCGCATCGCGCGGATACCAGCCGAGGCTCAGGAGCGCTGGCATCTCAAGAGGCCGCGTCAAGGTAGGATCGGCCTCCTCGTCAAATGCCGCCGTGGGGCGCAACCGAAAGCGCCGCCCGCCCTCTTCCAAACTCGGCAAGCCAATCACCTCGCCGTCAACCCGCAACTCGCGTCCTTCCAGCGCGGGGTTCAAACGCTGACCGAGGGCCCAGTCGGCGCGCCACCCAGCGAGTACCAAGCCCAACAAAAACCAGGTCAAGAGGGGAAAAAACGTCGCGGCGCGCAAGCGCCAACTCGCGCCACCCAGCGGCCCCGGCGCCGACCAACGCACCGCGAGCACCCTAAAAAGCAAGGCTGCCGCCAGCCAGGCCACCCAGCAGCTCGGAGAGGGCAGACGCGGCAACTGTTGGACGACGAAGTCGCCCGCCATGAACGCAACGGCATGCAGGATCGCGGGCATGACCTATCGTCGGTCATGCCCCCCTGCGAAACAATCCGCCGAAAGGCTAGCCGAGGTAGTCCATCTTGCCGAGCGCAACGCCGTTGTGGCGCAGCAAACCGTAGGCGGTCGTGATGTGGAAGTAAAAATTCGGCAAGGACCAAGTACGCAAGAACTCGGCGCCGTTGAATTCACGCCGCCAATCGCCAAATTGCAGAACGATCTGGCGCTCAGCGCTGGACTCAAACGCTTGCACCGGGACGCTCGCGACAAAGGCACGGGTCTGCTCGACGCGCGAAATCAACTCCGCGAAGCTCGTTTCAACATCGGGAAATTTTGGAATCTCGACGCCGGCCAAGCGGGCCACGCCGCCTTTCGCTGCGTCGCACGCGATCTGCACCTGCCGCACGAAGGGGAACATATCGGGAAACAAACGCGCCTGAAGCAGCGCAGCCTCGTCGAGCTTGTGCTCGCTCACGTGCTGCTGGGCCTTCTGCAGAATCGCCTGCAAGTTCGTCAAAAAGCTTGTCAATACAGGAACGGACTCCTGGTAGAGCGCGGGGACAGACATCGCAACACCTCGAAAATTAGGATTCACCACACGGGATCGAGGGCTGCAGCATACCGGCAAGGCGGGGCAACACCCGCAGCGCCGTCGTACCGGTGCCGCGTACGACCTCGCTCACAGTGCACCCGCGCAAGCTCGCCAAACTGGCTGCAATCGGCGGCAACTGCGCGGGCTCATTGCGCTCGCCCCGACACCAGATCGGGGCTAGATCGGGTGCATCGGTTTCCAACACCAAGTTCTCCAGGCCCTGCGTGCTCGCCAGGGCACGAATGCGCAGCGCCCGCGCATCGGTCATCACGCCGCCAATGCCCAAGGCAAAGCCGAGCTCGGCGTAGGCCTGCGCCTGCTGCGCACTACCGTTGAATGCGTGCGCGATGCCACCGCGCACCGTGAAACGTCGCAAGAGTCCCAAAATTGGGTCTTGCGCCCGGCGCACATGCAAAATCACCGGCAAATCAAACCTGCGAGCCAAACGCAGTTGAGCCTCGAAAAAGCGGCGCTGCTTGGCGCGGTCGAGCCCCGGCACAAAGTGATCGAGGCCAATTTCGCCCACGCCAACAAAGCGCGGATCCGCCAGCGCATCGACGATGGCCGTGTGCAAGGCCTCGAGATCATCTTCGACGGCTTGCTCAACACAAAGGGGGTGGATCCCCAGGGCGTACGCGCCACCCTCGAAAGACGCCGCGAGCGCACGCACCCGCGAGAACGCTGCGCGCTCAACCGCTGGGATTACCACGGCAGCCACACCCGCCGCGGTAGTACGCGCAATCACCGCCGCACGATCGACGTCGAATTCCGTCGCGTCGAGATGGCAATGGGTATCGATCAGCACGGCGGGTGCCGCCGCGTCGTCTCACGCCTGGGACTGCTCCTGGATCGGGGTCGGAATAGGAACGAGAAAGTCATCGGCGATGCGTAATCCGAGGTCGGCGACCCGCGCCAGAAAGCCGGTCAGCCAAGCGTGCAGGTCACTCTCCAAGATATCTTCAATCCGACCATAACGCAGCTCTGCGCGCAACCGGCCCGCTCGACGACGGGTCTCGTGCGAACGCTCGTCGCCGACCAAGTCGAGATTCAAACAGACTTCATCGATCGAAGCGGCCAGCGAGCGTGGCATGTCCGAGCGCAAGATCAAGAGCTCGGCAACGCGCTCGGGCGTAATGACGTCGCGATACGCTTTGCGATAAATCTCAAACGCAGAACAAGAACGCAGAACCGCTGCCCAGTGGTAATAGTCGTCCCGCGCCATCGTTAGCGCTGCTGAACGGCTACCATGGAAGCGGACGTCGAGCAGGCGGGCAGTATTGTCGGCACGCTCCAAAAAGGTTCCCATGCGGGTGAAATGCAGCGCCTCGTCGCGCAGCATTGTGCCAATGGTGACGCCGCGCGACAGATGCGAGCGGAACTTCACCCAATCAAAAAATTGTCCCGGATCGCGCTCCGGCAGGCGCTCCTCGAGCAGGCGCTGCAGTTCGAGCCAGGTCAGGTTGTGGGTCTCGAAGACCTCGGTCGTCAAACTGCCACGGACCGCACGCGCGTTTTCGCGTGCCGCATACAGGCAGCTCGCGATACTCGAAGGGTTGCTCCGGTCGCGGATCATGAACTGCAGAACCGAAGCGCTATCCAACTCACTGTGGCGCTGCTCAAACGCGGGCATCAGTTCAAACATCTCGAGGGTGCCGCGCCAGCCCGCCTCGACCATGGCAGCGGGCTGCGGCAGCAGGGACCGCTGCACGTTGACGTCGAGAATCCGCGCGGTGTTCTCAGCGCGCTCGGTATAGCGCGCCATCCAGAACAAATGATCGGCGGTACGGCTTAGCATGGCTCGCCCGATATCGCACTGGCCTGCAAGACCCAGGTGTCTTTCGTGCCGCCCCCCTGGCTACTGTTGACCACCAACGAGCCCTCTCGCAGGGCCACCCGGGTAAGCCCGCCCGGGACGACCGATAGCTCCCGACCGCACAACACATAGGGGCGCAAATCAACATGGCGTGGCGCGATGCCGGCCTCGACAAAGGTTGGGCAGGTCGAAAGCGCAAGCGTTGGCTGGGCAATGTAGGCCGCCGGGGTGGCCCGCAGACGCTGCGCGAAGGCCTC